>MDTC01254891.1_pt1 | contig 12733 bp, 11 predicted proteins | sample 811181 | NCBI WGS metagenome assembly MDTC01 (sample SAMN05326644, study PRJNA326480) | marine metagenome | isolation source: seawater | place: Pacific Ocean: North | collected 2011 | reverse complement strand
GACTGGTTCAACGGATTTCTCCGTGAACATAGCCCGCCCAATTTAATCCATGTTCATCTACTTCACATTGAAGTAAGCGTTCAAAGATCCATCGGGCTGACTTTGTTAATACAAAGGACGACACGTTCATAACGCACCGCCACCCGCGAATCTCTTCCAAATGCTTTAACATTTTCAAACAGCGACCGAAGAATTCAGAAGGACTGCAATCTCCGGTAAACGATTGCCCACTGGGGCAACGAGCGCGGGTTATATGCCGGACGAATGCTGCTGTCCACCCCTAAAAACACGCTTTTTCATTTTTTTTCGAATTTGCCTGTTTTTGACATCATTCGAGGCGTTTGGCATATGGCTTGCCCGACGCCTAAGTTGTTCATGATGCATCTTTTTCGGTATGGAACAGTGCATCTTCTTCAGTGTGGAACAAATTAACAGATGCGTAGCGTTTTGGGGAGTCGTTTCTTCAGATCGCGCAGCATTATCCAACCTACAGACAAATTTGCGCCCAAAGAGGCCATAATTCACTCTAAAGACTGGCTGCAAATTTCTGATTCGTATCAAATTTTCTTGCACTCTATTGACCAATAAAGTTACTTCCTAAATTATGTCGTCTTAATTCTGCGGTGGCGCCGCCTCGGCGGATACTGTTAGTGGTTTGTTTGGAATAGCCGGATGGTTCGCAGTTTCGCCCACGTGGCACACGGAAATTCTCTTTTTATCAGGGCCGCCGCCCGCGTTGCATCAGCGCTTTCTATAACGCTGCTGACCGCGCCCATTATTGTTTCTGCAACAGTATCAACATCGGGTTTGGCCATGGAGCCGATTCGCACAACCGGGATAGTATTGCCGCTGGCTAAGCCGGATTTTGTCCTGTCGCTTCCAAGCGAGCCAGTCTTAATGACATTGCCAGTCACACGGCCTGACCTAAATGACATTCTGCCGAAGTCAACAGCAACCATAAGTGAAATGGTGGCGCTGCAGACCGGACAGGAATCAAGACGCGAGAACAAATATAAACTGAAAAGCGGTGAAGGGCTCGCTACATTGCTGAGCCGAGCCGGGTTCTCGACCGATGACACGGCCGCCGCGATCATCGAAATTGCGGGGCGGGCCAGCCTTCGCGCATTACCGATCGGCCTTGAAGTGAGGGCCACCGAACACGGATTTGCGTTTACCATAAACAATGGGCGCGACATCTACGCAATACGCCACCCGGAACAGGGCTGGATTGCCTTTACTGCCATCCGCCCGGTGGAACGCTATGTTGCCTATGCGCAGGGTGTGATTGAAGATTCTATATACAGTACGGCCAGCCAGAGTGACGTCCCTGATGCTGCGCTTGCGGAATATATCCGCGTAATGGGCTTTTCTGTCGATTTTCAGCGCGAAGTGCGCGACGGCGACGCATTTGAGCTTCTCTATGAACAGGCAGTTGATGGCATTACCGGCGCGCTGGTGGAAACCCGACTTCACTATGCGGGCCTGATGCTGTCCGGCAAGCAGCTTGGCTATTACCGTTTTGATCATGAAGGTTCGCGAGTTGGCTGGTATGACAGGAACGGTAATTCCGCGGCACGCACGTTGATCCGCACACCTATTTCCGGCGCCCGAATGTCATCATCCTACGGCATGCGCAAACATCCCATCAGCGGCTATAACCGTATGCATAAGGGCGTTGATTTTGCCGCCCGCACTGGCACCCCGATTATTGCAGCCGGAAGTGGTGTAATTGCTAAGTCTGGATGGCTTGGCTCTTATGGGCGCTATGTAAAAATCCGCCATAACAGTACCTATTCCACTGCCTATGCGCATATGTCGCGCATCGCCAATGGCATTACTCCGGGCGCGCGCGTCGCACAGGGAGAGGTGATCGGCTATGTCGGCTCCAGCGGCCGGTCCACGGGGCCACATCTGCATTACGAGATCATCGTCAATAACCGCAAGGTCAACCCGATGACTGTCAGCCTGCCAACCGGCGAAAAAATTCCACCAAAGCTCGTGGATGTGTTCAAGGAACGTGTGGAGCTTGTGGAGGCCGAGGTGGCAGCGACAGGGTCATTGCATTTTGCAGCAATGGACCTGCTGCCGTCTAATCTGGCGGCAGAATGACTGCCAGCGCCATATACCGTTTATTTCAGACTGGATTGCCCCATGCCGGAAACCTCTATGTCACAGCATTACATGACAGTCGAATCTCTCTGGCATTTTCCGGTGAAAGGCCTTGAAGGAGCCTGCCGTGACAGCGTGACCCTGCAGACAGGCAAGCATTTTCCTGATGACAGGGTATTTGCGGTTAGTAATGGCCATGCGCGTCATGAACAGTCTCCCCAGGGCATATGGCACAAAAAGGCCTTTTTCCTACAGCAGATGCAATTCGAACAGCTTGCCGAACTGCATTGTGCCTTCCACGGTACAAAACTCAGCATCCACCATCGCGGACGCTGCGTTGTATCAGGCGATATGGACAGCGATGACAGCATCGCCGAAATTGATGCGTTTTTTGCCAATCTTGTTGGCCAACAGACACCCGGCGCACCACATCTGATGCGTATTACCCAAGGGTCTTATGCCGATTCAAAGGATGCGCTGATTTCAATTGGTGGCACTGCCTCATTTGACAGCTTTGGAACCGCCACCGGCACCCGCCCTGACCAGCGTCGGTTCCGCCTGAATATCGTGCTGCATACAGATACCCCCTTTGCCGAGAATATACTGGTCGGCAAGAGAGTACGGCTTGGCGATGCGGAATTGCGTGTTGTCGCGCCCGTCGGGCGCTGCGCGGCGATTGATGTCGATCCAGAAACAGCTGTCCGCGGGCCGCATTATCTGCCGATCATGGAAAAGGCTTTTGGCCATACTGATCTGGGTATTTTCGCCGAAGTCCTGACTGACGGCCAGATCAACACCGGTGACAATCTGGTCATCCTCGACTAGCGCCGAGTCATCGCGAACCAGTGTACGAGCCTGCGCCGGTTACCCTGCGGACGCGGAGTCCTGGTCTTCCTGAACTGTCTCTGACAATTTGGCTGGTGACAGGTCAACGACTTCGGCAGCTTCATCGCTGGCTGGCGCTTCGGGCTGTGGAGCGTTTTCCGGCTGCGGCTGCGACTCACCACGTGGCTGGCGTTCGGCAGCTTGTGCGGCGTGCTGTGCCTTGCGTTCCTCCGCAGCATCGATTGCAGCCTGATGCAGGCGAAAATAGTGGTCTGCAAACTGTGTGTAGGCTTCAGCGGTAATGCGCTCGCCCGCGGCGGCGGCATCATGGGCCAGCGCCAGATATTTTTCGTTTAGCTGCTGCGCGTTGCCGCGCAGCTTCACATCTGGGCCATTAGATTCATATGAAGTGTTACGATTCGGCACATTTGGCTGTGCGTTTCCATTACCACGACGGCCACGGCCACGACCGCGCTTCGCATTCTGAGGTTGTCTCATAATACCTGTTTACCGGTTATTTCATCGTTATTTGCAGGTAGTGCGGACAAAGATTATCCGGAAATCACCCTGCAATTCAAACCGCCATATCTGGAGGTGTGGTGGACAATGGCAATCGCCCATGTCGAACCCAGAGCACAATAGCCACCCCTTATCCCCTTTTTCAAGGGGAAATATCCCATAGACTGAAATTAGACGGTAAAGGAAACGCCGGCAGCCGCATGACGCATTCCAAGACAGCGGACAATGCCCGCAAGATCAGCATGACTTTGGGAAACGATCAGCCCGCAATCAGCTGCAATGGCGGTAACCGCTGCTTGCTGCGTGGCACCGATCTCGACGAAGGCCTGCCCGTCTGCAACCAGTTGACGCGCAATCGCGGGCAAGACCTCCCTCCATGATGCCAGCCCGTCTTCCCCGCCATCCAGCGCGCGCGCAGGGTCAAACTTGTTGACCTCGGGTACAAGTGTCGCAACCTCGCCAGCGGGTATATAGGGTGGGTTGCAGATCACCAGGTCAAACATGCCATAGATACCCAAATCATCCGCAAAGCTGGCGGTTTCGAAATGTGCGCGTTCGGACAGCGCAAGGTGCGTTGCATTCTGCGCCGCAGTGACCACGGCAGCACTGCTTATATCAAGGCCGAGCCCGGTGGCCTCAGGCAACTCAGACAGGCAGGCCAGCAACAGACAGCCACTACCTGTCCCCAGATCGAGAAGGCGTGGTGTGGACATCAGCTGGCCAGCCTTAAGCGCTGCCGCCACCAGTGTTTCTGAGTCAGGACGCGGGTCCAGCGTGTCGGGAGACAGAAGAAAGCGAAGAGACCAGAATTCCCGCCATCCCCTGATCCTGCTGACTGGCTCACCGGCCAGACGCCGATCAACAAGGCGGGCCAAACTATCATCCAGATCATCATTCCATTCCAACAGCGTTTCATGCGGTAACACCGCATCATCACGGCCAAGGGCTGTCGCCAACAATAACCGCGCATCGAGCCGCGCGGTTTCAACACCGGCCGTGACAAGGCGCGCTGCTATACGGTTCAGAATGGTGAAGGCATCCATTATCAGTGCCTGTCAGCTACGTGATACTGGCAACCACGCAGCTTTATTCTGGGCGGGCCCGTCAGCGCAATGCCTTGCGGCGGCAGATTATATCCCCGCGTCATCGGAGCCACCGTCGGCAAGGCGCTGCGCCTGATCTTCGGCAACCAACGCCTCGATCACCTCGTCCAGCGCTTCGCCGGCAACTACTTTTTCCAGCTTGTAGAGGGTCAGGTTAATCCGATGGTCTGTGACGCGTCCCTGCGGAAAATTATAGGTTCTGATTCGCTCTGACCGGTCACCTGATCCGACCTGCCCTTTACGCGAGGCTGCACGCTCAGCCTGCAAACGCGCCCGTTCGACATCATAGAGCCGGGCGCGCAGGATCTTCATCGCTTTGGCGCGGTTCTTGTGCTGTGACTTCTCATCCTGCTGGCTGACAACAATGCCCGTTGGGATATGGGTGATTCGCACCGCCGAATCCGTGGTGTTGACAGACTGTCCGCCGGGACCTGATGCTCGGAATACATCAATGCGAAGGTCGCTTTCCTTTACATCGATATCGACGTCCTCGGCTTCTGGCAATACTGCGACAGTCGCCGCCGAGGTATGAATGCGCCCTCCTGCCTCGGTCTCTGGCACCCTTTGCACGCGATGCACACCCGATTCAAACTTCAGCCGGGCGAATACATCTGAGCCGGCAATGGTAGCCGTGGCTTCCTTGTATCCGCCGATCCCAGTCTCAGAAATTTCCATGACCTCGAAACGCCAGCCAAGGCGAGCAGCAAAACGCTGGTACATGCTGAACAGATCGGCCGCAAACAATGCGGCTTCATCGCCACCAGTGCCGGCACGCACCTCAAGAATGGCGTTTCGCGCGTCATCCTTGTCGCGCGGCAGAAGCAGCAGCTGCAATGTCTTCTGCGCATCAGGAAGCTGGGCGTCAATATCATCAATTTCCTGCTGTGCCATTTCTGCCATTTCGACATCATCACCAGCCTCGGCCAGCAGAGTTACTGCAGCTTCGCGTTCGCTCACCAGACAACGCACAAGTGCCACCTGATCACAGACCGGACGCAACTCGGCGAGTTCACGCGATAGTGCCGTCATCTCAGCAGGCGCCATTTCGGCCGCCTGCGAAAGGAGTTCCTCAACTTCGGCGCGGCGCGCCAGCACTTTGTCCATGGACAGATTGAGGCTCATCAGACCTCCTTTTTGGCCAGCTTGGCCACTAACGTGGCCACCAGCGCTTCCTGCACCACCTCTTCCTGCACACCAGCACCGAGATCGCGCAATTGCACACTGCCGCCGTTCAACTCGTCACCACCAATGATGACAGCATAGCGGATCCCGGCGCGGTCTGCTTTCTTCAGGCGCTTGCCAATGGCACCGCCCGTCGGAAGATCGACTGGGATTCCGGCAGCACGCAATGTCTCGGCAAGCGTGAATGCTGTGCTGTCGGCATTTTCATCGGCAGACATGACCGCCACGCGCGGCGCGTTAGCGCTAAGTGCGCCTGCCAGCATTGATAGCCGTTCAATACCGGCCGCCCATCCAACACCGGGCACGGCCGGGCCGCCCAGCATCTCTGACAGGCCGTCATAACGGCCTCCACCCAGAACAGTGCCCTGCGCACCCAGCGCGTCGGTGACAAACTCGAATGCGGTATGGCAATAATAATCGAGGCCACGCACCAATAGAGGGTCAAACATCCAGTCAATGTCGGCGGCGTCAAGGGCGGTTGTCACAGCAGAAAAATGCGCCTTAGACATATCATTGAGATGCGCGTCCAAACGCGGGGCATCCGCCACAATGGCGCGGTCAGCAGTATCCTTAGAATCAAGTATGCGCAAAGGGTTTGTCTTAAGTCGTGCCTTGCTATCGTCAGACAGGGTATCAGCGTGGTGCTCGAAATAGGTCACAAGCGCACGGCGGTAGGCGGCACGGCTGTCGGTGTCGCCCAGCGAATTCAGATGCAGGACGCATTTGTCCAGCACCCCGAGATCACCCAGCACACGCGCGCCACAGGCGATAATCTCGGCATCCGCCAGTCCGCTTGTTGGGCCCAAATATTCAATGCCAATCTGGTGAAACTGGCGCATACGGCCTTTTTGCGGTCGCTCATACCGGAACATGGGGCCTGAATAAAAAAATTTCAGCGGGAGGCTCTGAGTTAATCCGTTGGAGATCATCGCCCGCACAACACCTGCGGTATTTTCCGGTCGCAATGTGAAGATCTCGCCGCCACGATCGGTAAAGTTATAGGTTTCTTTGGTAACAACATCACTGCTGTCGCCAAGCGGGCGTGAAAACACCTCGGCAAATTCAAAGATTGGCGTTGCCATCTCCTGAAAGCCATAAAGACCGGTTATACCGCGCGCTGCAGAGACCACTCTCTGGTGAGCTGCCATCGCATCGGGTAGAAGGTCGGAGGTTCCCCTTGCGGGTTGCAGTCGGGACATGTTGATTGATCCGTTAAATGAATGCTTGCGAGACGTACTAGTCAGACCCTGCGTCTGCATCAGCCTTAATTGCGTGCGCGCGCGCTTCAACAAGGCCGACAACATGCTCGACTATATCGCTATCCGTCAAGCGATGATCAGCCAGTCCAGACACGTAAACCTGATGCGTGCCGCGGCCACCGCCAGTCAGTCCGATATCTGTCTCGCGCGCCTCGCCGGGGCCATTCACAACACATCCGATAATCGAAACCGTCATCGGCACGTCAATATGGGAAAGCCGCTCTTCTATCGTAGCGACGGTGCTGATCACGTCAAATTGCTGACGCGCACAGGACGGGCATGAAATGACTGTGACGCCGCGCCGCCGAAGTCCTAGAGATTTCAGAATCTCATAGGCCACTCGTACCTCTTCGGCCGGATCAGCAGATAGCGACACCCGAATTGTGTCGCCAATGCCTGCCCAAAGCAGCCCGCCAAGTCCAATTGCGGATTTGACCGTGCCGGCACGCAAACCACCTGCCTCGGTGATGCCAATATGCAGGGGGCAATCAATCGCATCGGCAAGTTGTTGATAGGCGGCAACCGCCAGAAAAACGTCCGACGCCTTTACCGAAATCTTGAACTCGTAGAAGTCGTTATTCTGCAGGATACGCGCGTGGTCAAGCGCTGATTCCACCAGCGCTTCGGGGCAGGGTTCGGCATATTTTTCTAGGAGGTGCCGTTCCAGTGATCCGGCATTTACGCCGATCCGCATGGAACAACCATGATCACGTGCCGCGCGAATAACTTCACGCACACGGTCTTCATTCCCAATATTGCCAGGATTTATCCGCAAACAGGCTGCGCCAGCCTCTGCTGCCTCTATTGCGCGTCGATAATGGAAATGGATATCAGCAACAATCGGCACAGGGCTCTGTCGGCAAATCTCGCGCAGGGCAGTCGTGCTGTCCTCATCCGGGCATGACACACGCACAATATCGGCACCAGCCTCTGCCGCCTGATTAATTTGGTTAAGCGTGTCGGCAACATCCGTGGTCAGACTATTAGTCATTGTCTGCACCGAAATCGGGGCATCACCACCAACTGGCACCGACCCCACCATGATTTGCCGGCAGGTGCGGCGTTCAATGGTCCTATATGGGCGATAGGCGTTGGCCACGGGGCTGTTCCTCTGTTGCTGCGCGCAGCGCGCGCATAGATTGAAGTTTCTATAACCGGTTGGCAGCTGGGTTTCCAGCCCGCTCTTGCTTCACGGGCCGAAATTATAGCGCATAGTCAGAAAGCCTCTACTGGCAGTCAAAATGCGTTTGTTAGAAAAAAATGTTGTTGTCGCTATAACTTGTTGCGAAGACGCTCTGCATCCAACGGCAGGTCGCGCAGAATTTCGCCCTTTTCACCGATAGATTTGGTCAGACCATCGCTAAAGACAAGTTCTATTCCACCAGCATTGCCTGTGCTAAGGTACAAACGTTCATGCCCATCAATCGTAAAGATATCGCCGTCACGCATGAGGCGCGTCATCACCTCTTCACCGTTATTGCGAATGATTTCCACCCAGCTAGTACCAGTTGCGCGAATAGTGATTTCAGCAGCCATGTCGGGTTGTCCCGCATAGGCGACGCCAGAAAGGGATGATTCACTCTCCTGGCCCTGTCCGGATGCGGTTGTGACAGGCAAGGCAGCTGTCGCATCTACATCACCCTGCGTGCCGTCAACAGGGCCGGTAGAAGATGCCGCCACAGCAGGGTCACTCTCAGCGATAGAAGCCACCTCTGTAGTGGGTGTCTTTGAAGACTGCGACGCTGTATGAGCGCTTGGGGTTGCCGGGCTGCCTGTCTGGCTAAGATCTGTCTGGGGGCCATCCGCCAGATCAGTGCTGCCAGAATCGGCAGAAGGACCGGTTTCCCCAACGCCTGGCAAATCCGTGGTCGCGGCCGCGGCGAGATCGACAGTGCCGCCTTCGGGTAGTGCAGCCGCTGCGTCATCTTCAACCGGACTGGCCAAAGCCGAAGCAGCGCCAGTCTCACCATCATTCTCTAGCGCCCCTGTGAATGCGTCGACATCGGCCACATCTAGTCCGCTATCAGCCGAAATAATGGCTGCAGGCGTTCCACCCTTGGTGGCGGCTTCTTCAACGATACTGCTGGCGACAACAGCCTCATCACTGCCGGTCAGGGCGATCAGATCAGGCTTTCCCATCGCGTACCATCCGCCATAGCCGACGATAGCAAACATCACAATTATTGAGGCCACCATCGCGCCGGACCGTTGCGGACGCTGGCTGTCGATCGGAAATTTGTACTGTATGGTTGCGCTTTTGCCATTTAGCAATCCACGATAGCGATTGGCGAGCATCACCTCTTCCAAGCCGACCGCCCGTGCATAGGAACGCAGATAACCAGAGACATAGGTTGGGCCGGGCAACTGGTCAAAAGCCCCAGCCTCCAGCTTTTTTAGATAATGCTTTGAAATACGCAAGAGCTGAGCGATTTCGGCAATCTGCATGCCCTGTGCAATGCGCGCGCCAGACAGCGCAGCTCCGATCGCCTCGAAGCTGTCTTCTTGAAGGATATCATCGCGAGAGGGCGACTCCATTATTCCAGCCCAAGCACACTGTAGAAACTTGGAGTAACATTAGCCAATAATACCAAGAATGCAACAGCTTACTTTGTAATTCGCACAAGGTGTTATACACCCGGCTTGAGGCATCACGCACCGTAATGCATGCGGTTCAGTCCAGCCTTTACTTAGTCCTCGGCATCAAGCCCGAAGGCCGAATGCAGGCTGCGTACGGCAAGCTCAGTATATTCCGATGCGATCAAAACCGAAATCTTGATTTCGGAAGTGGAGATCACCTCAATATTGATGCCGCGTTCGGCTAGCGTTTCAAACATTGTGCCGGCAACGCCCGGTTGCGAGCGCATGGCCATGCCTACCGCCGAGATCTTGGTCACATTCTCAGTGGCTGCCAAGTCTTGAAAACCAAGCCTGTCCCGACCGGCATTGATCAACTCCAGCGCCTTTTCCAGGTCTCCCCTGCTAAGCGAAAAAGTGATGTCAGCGCCCTGTCCCTCGCTGGTGGCACTTTGCACAATCATATCAACATTGATTTGGTTTTTTGACAATTCCCCGAAGATGGCAGCCGCCGTGCCTGGCTTGTCGGGCAGGCCCTGAATTGTAACCTTTGCTTCGTCGGGGCTATAGGCGATTCCGCTGATTTTTTCCTGTTCCACGATTGCATCCTCATTCACGACAAGAGTCCCGGTGGCATCACTGAAGCTGGAGCGCACCTGTAGGTTTACGTTATGGCGCATCGCCATAGCAACGGACCGCGTCTGCAAAACCTTGGCCCCTAGGGATGCCATTTCCAGCATTTCTTCGAACGTGATGGCATCAAGCTTTTGCGCCTTTGGCGCGATCCGTGGATCGGTCGTGTAGACACCATCCACATCGGTATAAATGTCGCAGCGATCAGCGCCAAGTGCAGCAGCCAATGCCACAGCAGACGTATCAGACCCGCCACGGCCAAGGGTCGCGATACGGCCATCCGGCGTGATTCCCTGAAAACCGGCAACGACCGCCACCTGCCCAGCCGCCAGACATTCGCGCACCAAAACCGTGTCGATTGCGTCGATGCGGGCCGCGCCATGCACGCCGTCGGTGAGCACCGGCACCTGCCAACCAAGCCATGACCGCGCATCTATCCCGAGATTCTGTAGTGCGATCGCCAGCAGGCCAACCGTTACCTGTTCACCACTGGCGACAATGGTGTCATATTCACGCGCATCGTGGATTGGACCGATATCGCGCGCCCATGACACAAGCTGATTGGTAGTTCCGGCCATGGCCGACACAACAACAGCAACCTGATGGCCAGAGTCAACATCCTGCTGGACCCGTGTGGCGACGTTACGAATACGATCCAGATCACCAACAGAGGTGCCGCCAAATTTTTGAACAATCAGCGCCATTTTTACCCTATGGTTGTAAGGTTAACAAAGACGTGAGTGTCATAGCGGTAACCGCGAAACGGGGCAAGCCTGTGGATACAACAGCAGACGAAAAAGAAATTGGAAACTTCTCCGCCATTTCTGACGCGTGGTGGGATATCAGTGGTCCAATGCGACCGTTACACGACTTCACGCCGGTCCGCGTCGACTACATCATTGACAGCGTCCGCCGCATCGGCACTTGCAAGGATCAGATAGTAAAAAACGACACACAGGTTGGCGGCGGACCGCCGGCATTATCTGGGCTGCGCATTCTTGACATTGGCTGTGGTGGCGGATTGCTAGCGGAACCCATGGCCAGGCTCGATGCCGATGTGACAGGTATTGACGCCAGCGCACCTGCGATTGAAGCTGCACGAGCGCATGCCGCCCTTGGCGGATTGGAAATTGATTATCACTGCAAGACAGCCGAAGTGCTGGCCGCTGAAGGCGCAAAGTTTGATGTGATCTATGCCTCCGAGGTGATCGAGCATGTCGCTGATAGGCAGCTTTTTATCAACGCCATTTCGGAAATGCTGGCCCCGAGTGGCACCGTCGTGATTACCACGATCAACCGCACCTTTGCGGCGCTAGCATTGGCCAAATTCATGCTGGAATATGTTGTTCGCATGGTACCGGCCGGCACGCATGACCCGTCTAAATTTGTACGCCCTTGTGAATTGCGCGCCGAGTTCGTCGCCGCCGGCATCATCCTTGATGACATGACCGGCTTTGCACCGCGGCCAGCGCGACGAATCGGAGCAAATGGCTTTTTGCGGGTTGGCAGTCTAGCAATTAATTACGCGGCCAGCGGCACACATGCTTGACGATCACCGCAACTGGAGGCATCAGCGAGTGCCTGTCTGCAATTTGGGAGTCAGTTATCCCTCGGAATCCAGGGCATATCGACTACGGCAATGCCTTCTTCATTCAGCTCCTCGCGCTCTTCCGTAGTGGCATTGCCGTAAATCCCCTCTGGCTCCGTCTCGCCATAATGGATTTTGCGGGCCTCTTCGGCGAAATTGTCGCCGACATCACGGCACTCGGAACGAATTTTGGATTGAAGCTTGCGCATTTCAGCTACCAGCGCCTCCATGTTGCGCGCCGCCTTGGGCGGCCGACCAGCCACCGGACCTGATGCCGGCGGGGCATGTTCCTTAACGTCGGCAGTCGGCGCATCACCTCTGCTGATACGGGCTTTCGGACTTGCAAGATTGGGAGCCATTAGAGCACGGCGCACATGGTCGCTGCCACAGACAGGACAGGACAAGAGGCCAGAGTTGCTCTGCGACTCAAAGGCGGCGGAATCACCAAACCAACCTTCAAATTCATGCTCTGCATCACAGATAAGCTGATATTTGATCACTATGCGATCCTGCCACAACAGTGTTTGTATTTTTTGCCAGAACCACACGGGCAAGGTTCGTTGCGCGACACCTTGCGGCGCGGTGCGGAACCTGCCGCAGCGGCTGGACCCGTCGTCGGGCCAGCCTCAACTGACGGGCCATCAGCAGCTGGCTCCGGTTGGCGGATTTCAACATGTGCCAGCACCATTGTGACCGTCTCGCGCATGCTGGCCAGCAGCGATTCAAACATCGCAAATGCCTCGCGCTTATATTCATTGAGCGGATCTTTTTGCGCATAGGCACGTAACGAGATCCCCTGCCGCAACTGATCAAGGCTGAGAAGATGTTCCTTCCATTGCTGGTCCAGCACCTGCAGCAAGAGCGACTTTTCTGCCATGCGCATGGTTTCAGGGCCGATGCGCACAGCCTTTTCCGCCATATGCCGGTCAGCAAGGACGGTC
>MDTC01267690.1_pt1 | contig 12735 bp, 9 predicted proteins | sample 811181 | NCBI WGS metagenome assembly MDTC01 (sample SAMN05326644, study PRJNA326480) | marine metagenome | isolation source: seawater | place: Pacific Ocean: North | collected 2011 | reverse complement strand
CTTGTATTATATTATTATAAAATGTAAACTTCTTTCGAAATTTATCGTCTAAAGAGAGAAATTTTTAGGAGAATAAAATGGCAGACGGAAAAGAAAAAGCAATTGATGTAGAAAAACTACTGAAAAATAAATTAAAATCAGTAAGTGTAGGTGCTCTTGAGCAAGGTATAGGAAAAGTTGTAAGTGAATTAGTTGGCGAAGATTACAAATGCACAATTAATGATGTAAAATATACATTATTCAGCGGTGCCGATCTTCATATTAAAATTGAATTGACTTATAACCCTGAAGAATAAACTACATCAAAAAAAAATCATTAATAGAACAGATTGATAATTCAATCTGTTCTACTTTTATTTATCTCTTTACTTAATTTTCATTAAGTTTACCTCTCAAAAAACTAAACAGATTTTAAATGCTTATTGATTCAATAATTATTTTACTTTCCATCTTTGGACTGTGGTTTGGTGCACTTTGGGTTGTTGATTCAGCTACTCATATTGCAAAAAAACTTGGTATATCGGAATTAGTGATTGGCTTGACAGTTGTAGCTATCGCTACTTCTGCACCAGAATTTGCAGTAACCGTTTCAGCAGCTCTTTCTGGTCAATCTGCAATCAGTCTTGGAAATGTTATCGGTTCCAATATATTCAATCTTGGTCTAATTTTAGGAATTGTTGCAATCTTTAGTTCTATCTCAACAAATAAAACTATTTGGTTAAGAGACGGGGGACTTTTAGTAATTACTGGAATTTTACTATTAACTTTTTATTATGATCTTCAATTAGTCTGGTATGAAGGACTTATTCTCTTCACAATTCTAGTATCATATATTGTATTCTTAATTAAAAAGAAAGAACCGATAGAAGAAGAAATCCCAACCGGAGATTTTACTTGGATTGATATCCCAAAAATTATTGTTGGAATTGTTTTAATTATTGGAAGTGCTAATTTTCTAGTTGAATCTGCTACTTCAATTGCAAAGGTGTTTGGTGTATCAGACTGGTTAATAGGTATTACCATTGTTGCCGGCGGTACTTCTGTACCGGAATTTGCAACTTCAATTGTTGCATTAATAAAAGGAAGACATGGTATTTCTGCAGGTAATTTAATCGGCAGTGATTTGTTTAATATGCTTGGCGTTCTTGGAGTTGCTTCAGTTTTAAGATCTATTTCGATAACTGAATCAGAATATTTATCACTTCTTGTTATGCTTATAAATCTTATGATATTTTTTATAATGCTTAGAACAAGTTGGAAGATTACTAGAATAGAAGGATTTATATTAATAACTATCGCTCTCTTTAGATGGAGCTTAGATTTCTGGATTTAGTGTAAAGAAAATTACATTTTCTTTACGAGTCTTGATGGAAGGTAGAAAAGTGCTTTTACTAATTCCAAAACAGAATCAACCGTAAATCCAATTATTTTAAAGGGAATTAAAAGCAGCCAAACAATTGGATAAAGAATCAATGTTAATAATGCCAAAGGAAAACAAATCATTGCAAGTAAAATCCAAGCTAAAAATGTTAACATTTCAATTCATCCTTTTTTTTGAATTTTTAGACGCTTAATTCACCTCAACAGTTTCATTATTATTAATAATATTTGAATGCATATCTTTAATAAACTTTATTGTGTACTGCAGTGATTTTTCCGGTGAATCATACTTATTATTAATCTCCAATTTCATTACATCTTTAATCTGTTTGAATTGCACATCTTTAGAATGATTTTCCATAATCCATTGCATCAATAAAGAAAATTTATTTTGATAAAACTCTTCTCTTTCTGCTTTTGGTAACACAATTATTATTTTATTTTCTTGAATAACAACTCTTTCAAGAAGTGAGTACGACGCATAATATCTCAAAACTGCAGTTGAAATTAATCTTTCAATTATAACCGGAAGTCTTCCAAATTTATCAATCATTTCTTCCTTTATTTCATCTACTTCCTCAATATTTACCATTGAGAATAATGCTGTGTAATAGCTTAATCTATCTGATTGATCCGGCATAAATGATTTTGGAATTCCAATCTCAAAATATGTATCAATATTAGTATCTGCTCTTTCAATATGTTGAGGAAGGTCCTTAAATTCCGATTTGAATTCACTCTGCTTCAATTCTTCAACTGCTTCATCTAATAATTTCATGTACATATCAAATCCAACCGAATCAATTGCACCGCTTTGTTCAGTGCCAAGTAAGTTACCGGCTCCACGAATTTCCAAATCACGCATCGATAAATTAAATCCTTCACCTAAATCTGTATATTCTTCAATTGCCTGCAGTCTTCTAACCGCTTTTTTGGTTATCGAATCTAATGAAGGAACAATTAAATATGCATAAGCTTGTCTGTCTGATCTACCTACTCTTCCCCTTAGCTGATGTAGTTCTGCCAAGCCAAATCTATCTGCTCTATTGATAATAATTGTATTAACATTTGGAATGTCAATTCCGGACTCAATAATTTTTGTAGCTAAAAGAACATGATATTTTTTGTGAAGAAAATCATGAATTACATTTTCTAAATCCTGAGGTTTCATCTGTCCATGTGCAATTCCTATTTCAATTTTTGGAATATGCTTTTTAATATAAGCTGCAATCTTATCAATTGATTGAACTCTATCATGAACAAAATAAACTTGCCCATTTCTGATTAACTCATCTAAAATCCATTCACGAATTTTTGTAATATTGAATACATCAACTTTTGTATAAATTGGCTGTCGGTTTGGCGGCGGAGTTGCAATAATTGATAAATCTCTTGCACCGAGTAAAGATAGATTCAAGGTTCTTGGAATTGGAGTTGCAGTTAAAGTTAAGGTATCAACATTTGCTTTTAATTGACGAAGTCTTTCTTTATGCATTACACCGAATCTATGTTCTTCATCTATAATTAATAATCCAAGTTCTTTGAATATTACATCTTTAGAAAGAATTCTATGTGTACCGATTAATATATCAACTTCCCCTTTTACAACTTGCTCAACAATTGTTTTCTGCTGAGTTTTTGTCTGAAACCTTGAAAGTACAGCAACCTTTACAGGAAACTGTCCAAGTCTGTCCTTAAATGTATTGTAATGCTGTTCAGCCAAAATTGTTGTTGGAACTAGAAGTGCAACTTGTTTGGAATCGTTAACAGCTTTGAATGCTGCTCTTACTGCTATTTCGGTCTTGCCAAAACCAACATCACCGCACACTAATCTATCCATCGGGTTGATAGATTCCATATCATTTTTAACTTCTTCATTAACTTTGGATTGATCAGGTGTATCTTCATAAAAAAATGAAGCTTCCAATTCCTTTTGTAAAATTGTATCTGGACCAAACATATATCCTTCGGCAGATTTTCTTTGCGCATACAATTTTATTAAATCTCTTGCAGCATCTTTTATTTTTGCTTTTACTTTTTTCTTCGTGTTCTTCCATTCATTGCTACCGAGTAATGAAAGTCTTGGTGCAGCATTATCCTTTGAAGAAAACTTTTTTACCAAAGAAAGATAATTGAGATTTACATATACAACTCCTCCTTCAGCATATAAAATCTTAATACTTTCTTGATCGACATTCCCGATTTTTATTGTCTGCAATCCATCATACTGACCAATACCAAAATTTTCATGAACTACAAAATCCCCTCTTTTTAATGAAGCAAAATCTTTGGCTCTTGTTCTTTTATATTTACTTTTTGTAGAAAGCTTTGTCCGGTAAGGTTTATTGAATATTTCATAATCAGTAAGAATCATTAACTGATCCGATTTAATCACAAAACCTTTCTTTAAAGGAAGAATTTTTATTTGAACTCTTTCGCTTTCAATTAACGATTTCAATTCATCATTAAAATTAGTAAGTAAATCTCTAAGTCTTTTTAATTGAAGTTCATTTTCGACAGCTATATATGTGGTAAATCCTTTTTGCGAATATTCATCAAGTCGGTTAAAAAGTGTTTCATAATTTGAATTGATAATAGGAGTATCAAAAATTCCTAAGCTAATTCTGTTTTCACTCTGATTTAGTTCATCTTCAATTAACCAATGATTTCCTTTAGATAAAATTTCATTTAATGAATTGAATAAAAATTCATCTTCGGTTGGTTCCTCTTCTATAAGTTCTTTCGGCTTTACTTGTCCTTCAAACAATTCGCTCTTTAATTCTTCATCAAGATCATTTTCTTCTTCAATGACTTTTTCTTTTTTCTTTTTAACATAAAGTTGATTCAGTTCGATGTATGAAGCAAAAACAATCGCATCTTTCAGATAATCAAAAATAGTAGAGGACTTTTCTTTATCTGCATTCAAAGGTGCGGCTAATGTTATTGAATTTATTGAGAGTGAAGAACGCTGACTTTCATGATCAAAATGACGAATTGATTCAAGAAAATCTCCATCAAATTCTAACCGGCATGGTTGTTTTTCAGAATATGACCAAAAATCAATTATCGAACCTCTTACTGCATATTCACCTGGATTTTCAACAAACTTATCATTTTGGTAATTCAATAAATTTAAGTACTCTATAATATCATCATAACTCAGTTCCCCGCCAATTTCAATGTTTGTAGTGCTTTCGCTTAATTCCTTTTGAGTGTATAAAGGAATATTTATCAATTTATAAGGAGCTAGCATTATAAATTGATTTCTGCTAGCTAAATCAGTCAATCTTTCTTGTAATTCTTCTCTTATCAAACTTTCAAAAACTACCAGTTCCTTTTCAAATCCAAGCAGACTAAGTTCAACTTTTGTTTCACTTATTTCTTGAACGGAATTAAAAAAGAGTACACACTTTTGATATTTTTTAAAGATCGAAACCGCTGTTAAACTTCTTGCAGAACCGGCTAATTTTGAGATATATTTTATATCTGTTTTTCCATTGAAATTCAGGTGTAATAATTCAAAAGAATTTGACTTAAAAAAATTTTCAAGAATCTCTGATTTCATTCGCTTTCCTTTAAAATGCATAATAATCCCTTACAGCAATGCTGCGGGATTGTGTTTACAAAGTTAACATTAAAACAGAAGATTTTAAATTTAAGTTCGTATTTGTTTTGGATGAATTAATTAACAAAGCAAAGTTCATGTCAGTTTTTGCTGGATTAAAATTACAATTTCATGCTAATTGTAATTTTTCTTGTAGAAAAAGTCCTATATAAGAGAGTAAATCTCTAAACTCTCAATTTTCATTTTCGATGATATAGTGGGGAAATTTTTACAAAAAGGAATTACCCCGAATGAGAGAGATGAAAAGCTGAATTTTTAATTGCAATCCAATTTCCCAAAAAATTGCAAAGTCCACATCAGCTATTCTATTTATAAAAATTTAATTAATTATAATCTGCTAATAAGCAAGAAGAGGATAACTATGCATATTTTTAATCCCAAAGATTGGAAGATGTTTACTAAATCGGCATGGCTGGTAGTCAGCATTGTTGGTTTATTTTTAGTTTCATACTTTCTATTTATTCTTCCAATAATAGAAAATGATTTACTGGAAGGAAAAAGAAAAGATGTAAGTCATGCCGTAGAAGTTGCTTACGGAATTATAGATTCATATAATCAATTAGCAGAAAATGGTTTAATTTCTGAAGAGGAAGCCAAGCAAACTGCTAGAAAAGTGATTAGTGAAATTAGATACAATAATGATGAATATTTTTGGATAAATGATTATGATTTGAAAATGATCATGCATCCCATTAATAAAGCCTTAGATGGAACTAATGTCGCATCAATTAAAGATGCAAACGGTGTAAGAATGTTTCAAACAATGGCAGATGTAGTAAAATCTGAAGGCAGCGGATTTGTAGAATATCAATGGATGAATCCGACTTCGAAAGAAGTAGAATCAAAAATTTCTTACGTAATTGGTTTCAAAAAATGGAATTGGATTGTTGGCAGCGGAATGTATTTGACCGAAGTGCAGGAAATGCTTACTAGTCTAAGAAATAATGTAATCCTTGTTCTCTTAATAGTAGCTTTAATTGCTGTTATAGCCGGATATTATTTTGCAGTAATTATTAGTAGTCCAATTAAATCACTTAATAATGCAGCAAGTAAAGTTGCTTCCGGAGATACAAATATTAAGGTTGATTATAACAGTAAAGATGAAATTGGAGAATTAACCAATTCGTTCAATTTAATGGTCGGCAATATCAATAATTCTATTGAAGAAATAAATCAGAAATCAAAAGAAGCTGAAACAGCAACTATTGAAGCAAAAAAAGCTCAGCAAATTGCCGTTAATCAACAGGAATATTTAGCAAATAACACATCCATAATACTACAAGAAATGGAGAAATTTGCCAATGGTGATTTAACAGTTAATGTAAAAGCAGAAAACAGCGATGATGAAATCGGGAAGTTATTTAATGGATTTAATAAAGCAGTAAATAATATCAAAGAGATGATAAAACGAGTTCAGGAAGCAGTTCAAGCAGCAGCAAGTGCATCTTCGCAAATATCTGCAAGTTCGGAAGAATTAGCGGCAGGCTCTCAAGAGCAGTCTGCACAAGCTTCTGAAGTTGCTACTGCAATTGAACAGATGGCAACGACAATAATGGAAACAACTAAAAATGTTACCGGTGCAACAGAGAATGCAAAGAATGCAGGCTCAATTGCCGATGAAGGTGGAAAAGCTGTTATTGATACTATTAATGGAATGGAGAGAATTGCAGATGTAGTTAAAAAAGCGGCTGAAACAGTTGAAAAACTTGGGGCAAGCAGTGATCAAATAGGTGAAATTATTCAAGTGATTGATGAAATTGCAGATCAAACAAATTTATTAGCTTTGAATGCAGCGATTGAAGCTGCTAGAGCCGGTGAACATGGAAGAGGTTTTGCTGTTGTTGCTGATGAAGTAAGAAAACTTGCTGAAAGAACAACAAAAGCTACAAAAGAAATTGCATCAATGATTAAGCAGATTCAAGAAGATACCAATGGTGCCGTGCAATCTATAACTACCGGAAAAGTTGAAGTAGAACATGGAAAAGAATTAGCTAAAAAAGCCGGTAATTCCTTAAAATTAATTATTGAATCAAGTAAAAAAGTTGTTGATGATGTTACACAAGTTGCCAGTGCAAGTGAAGAGCAGTCAACTGCTGCAGAACAAATTAGCAGAAGCATTGAAGGTATTAATAGTGTTACACAAGAAACCGCTGCCGGAACTCAACAAATTGCTAGAGCTGCGGAAGATTTAAACAGATTAACAGAAAATCTGCAACAATTGATTGATGCTTTTAAGATTGATCATAATTATTCTTCTGCTGTTAATAATCACTATACTTCTAAACGTTATCTTAATTAATTATTGCTAAAAGCGCTTAAAGTTATATTTTCTTTAAGCGCTTAATTCCTCTTTTATCCGCTGTAACTTATTTATTTTATTTAAGTTGATTTCACTATCTTAGCTTAAACTTCTTTCGGAAATTGAACTATTACCCAATAAAATTGATTTAGAAATAAAATTAAAAGGACAACTAATGAATTCTATGAAGAATATATTGTTAATTTTTCTGATAACCGGTTCAGTTTTATATGGTAGTAACAAAAATGAAAAAGTAAGTTTTGAAAGAAATAAATTTTTCCCCATAAACTCTAAAATCAACTTGATTTATGAATCCTCCTTTGGTGAAGTAAAAAATTCGATTACTATTGTTAAGGATACGGTTCATATTATAAATGAAGCGGAGGATTTTTATTATGCTCAAAAGATGCTGATCAAAAACGATTCCGTTATGGTTATCGAAACGCATCAAAAATTGTCTGTTCTCCTTTTTATCAACAGAGAAAATAAAATTTCTTATCAAGAACCATTATTAAGAATTCCATTTCCATTAATGTCTAATTCAGAATGGCAAAGTTCAACAACTCAGTTTTCGGGTAAATATAAAAGCAAAGTAAGTATGTCCGGTTCTATGATTAAAAAAGAAAAAATAAATACTAAGATTGGCTCATTTGATACAATAAAACTTACTACAATTGTAAAAACCGATTACGGTTCTGAGAATGTTGTAACTGAATGGTATGCTGAAAATATCGGTCTGGTTAAGGCTCAGATTGAAGTTAAAGGGGGTGGGTTTACCGGATTTTTAAGAGATCTGCTTGGATATGATTTAATAACATTTGAGATTTCCGATATAAAATACAATTCAAAATAGTTATACCGGAAATCCCATTAACAATTTTACTTTAGGAAAGTCATCTTTCCTTTTTGATATTGATCATTATACTTTAGAATATAGAAGTAATTTCCACTGCTTAATTCTGCTGCATCAAATTCTATTTTGTGATTGCCAGCTGATTGATAATCATTAACCAATGTTTTTATTTCATTTCCTAAAAGATTGTACACTTTTAAAGATACATTGCCATCAACCGGAATTTGATAACTTATTGTTGTAGATGGATTAAAAGGATTTGGGTAATTAGGATAAAGTTCAAACGTCATCTGCTCAATTGTGTTTATAAATATTTCATCTGAATATTCATGTTTACCGTCATAATCAATTTGCTTTAACTTGTATAAATAACCTCCGCCTGAAATACTTGCATCGGTATAGCTATAATTACTGGTAAATGCAGTAGTTCCCTTTCCTTCAACAAAACCAATTACATTAAATTGATTAGATTTGTTTTCAGAATTGACTTTTGCTCTTTCTATTTCAAAACCAAAATTATTTGTTTCGGTTGCTGTAGTCCAATTCAATATTACTTTATTACCAAATTGATTACCCGAAAAAGAAACCAATTCAACCGGTACAATCATATTAACACCTACTAATTCCGAGAGTGTTCCAATTGCTAGTTTAGAAGAGTTATGAAAATAATTGTTGTTGAAATATTGAATTTTGTCATTAGCTGTATGATAATAGAAATTAAAATCATTATAGTAATCATCTTCAATTAATAAAATTGCGGGAAAACCTCTCTGCCAAAAAGAAGCATGATCGCTGTATGTAGAACCCGGATTGTTAATATAATAAGTCAACGGAATTGAATAAGTAGAAATTACTTGAACCATTTTAGACGAAATTACAGTAGAATTACCTGTACTTCTTGTATGAATATTGACTCTACCATCGTTATTGTTATCAAATGCGATCATATCTAGATTGATAACTCCTTTAATATCATCATTTTGGGAAGCTGCCCTTGCAGCATAATAATAGCTTCCAATTAATCCTTGTTCTTCTTCATCCCATAATGCATAAATAATTGTATACATAGTTTCATAGTTGGATAAAATTCTAGCTGCTTCAATTACTCCGGCAACTCCGCTTGCATTATCATCAGCCCCGGGAGCAGCACCGTATCCAGGCATATTATCATAATGAGCGCAGATAATATATTGCTGATCGGGATACACCGTTCCCTGCTGAACAGCATATACGTTTCTTCCATTGCTGTCATAATTATGATTAAAAACTTGTAAGCCATACGATTGAAGTTTTGCTTCAATATAATCTGCAGCAATATCATTCATTGCATTATTACTATGCCTAGATGTAATTGTATATTCTGATCCATTAATAATTACAGGTACCTCACCTGAAAGCTCGTTAACATATTTTTTTAATGAATCAATATTAACTTGACTTATAATGTTTTGAACAAGTGGATTGGGAGTCTGTGCAGAAATATTCACAACAAACAGTATTAGAAATAATAAAAGAAATTTTCTCATCTTAACTTTTCCTGTTAAATAATTTTAATAAATTAATTAAATAAGACCTCTAAGTCAATATTACATTGCTTAAAATTAAGTTGCACTGCAACTCTTAGTAAATAAAGTTGTTTAAGAATTTTACATTACATTTTTATTTGCTGCTTCTTATGTTAAATTAGTTTTTAATTTTTTTGAGAATTATGAAAACTTTCTTTTTGCTATTGTTGCTTACAGTAGAAATTACATCACAGATTGAACCTGGATTTCAAATAGCCCGGGTGAAATATGACGGCGGAGGCGATTGGTACAATGATCCCTCAGCCGAAGTAAATTTATTAAATTTTATAAATGATAAGACCAACATAAAAGTAAAACCTGAATATACTTTTGTTGAATTAGATGATCCTCAGATTTTTAACTATCCGGTATTATTTTTAACCGGACATGGAAATATTTCATTTTCTGATTCAGAAATTAGTTCATTAAGAGAATACATACTCAGTGGCGGTTTTCTTTATGTTGATGATGATTACGGTATAGATTCCCCATTTAGAAGAGAGATAAAAAAGATATTCCCGGAAAAAGATTTAGTTGAAATTCCCTACTCGCACGGAATATTTAATGTAGTTTTTGATTTCCCAAATGGAACACCTAAAACGCACGAGCATGATAATAAATCTCCGCAGACTTTCGGAATTTTTATAGGAGAAAGACTTTCTGTACTTTACACTTTTGAAAGCAATCCAAGTGACGGCTGGGCTGATAAAGAAATTCATAATAATAGTGATAATATTAGAGAAGAAGCTTTAAAATTCGGGACTAATATTATTGTCTGGGCTCTTACAAATTAATACTTATTGAAAAAGAAATTGTTTTAATGAATAATTACAATAGCATATTAAAAATCATAAATAAAGTAGTAAAACAAGTACGACTTAATAAATTTATAAAATACTTTTCAATAAGTCTTTTGTTTACTTTCATATCAATACTGTTGCTCGGTTTTCTTGAATATTTATTCAGGTTTGATCATGAAATTAGATTTATAATTTTCTCAACAATATCATTTCTGTTCATTTCTTTTATAGGATTTAATTTAGTTTCTTTCTTAAGATATAAGCTAAGTATAACAAGCAATATAGAGATTAAGAATGCTGCAGAATTAATAGGTGCTAAGTTTGATGATATAAAAGATCAATTATTTAATGCAATTCAATTATTTGAAGAGAAAAACACTAAATTTTCATCTGACTTAATTGATGCATCTTTGGAATCAGTTTATAAAAATATTTCATCAAAAGATTTATCGAATGTTATTGAGTCGAAAGATGCGAAAAAAATCCTTAGCAGATCTTTAGGAACTGCATTTATTATTATTATTTCCTTTTTCACGTTATCCCCTCTTTCAAATGCAATCAACAGAATTTATAATTATGATATTTCATACGAAGAACCGCTTAAATTTAGTTTTAATATTGAACCGGGAAACAGCAGAATTACAAAGGGCGATGATATTGAGATTAATGTTAAAGTAATTGGTATTGCTCCTAAAAGTATCGGTTTATTTTACAAAGATGAAGATGATGCCCAATTCAATAAGATAAATCTTAGTTTGGATTCAAACCAAACCTCATCATATAAATTAAATGAACTAACTCGTTCCGTAGTTTATTATGTTCAAGCAGATGATATACAAAGTGATCAATTTAAAATAGAAGTTCTAAATCGCCCATTAATAAATTCACTCGCAATAGAAGTCATTCCTCCTTCTTATTCAAAACTTCCAATCGAAATCTTAAATGATAATGGAAACATTCAAGCACTTAAAGGAAGTTTGGCAAAGTTCAATATCGGATCAAATAAGGAATTAAAGAAAGCGGAAATAGTTTTTTCGGATTCTACAACTCTTCCTTTTGAATTAATTAATAAATCAGCTAGCAGTGAACTGCGATTATTAACTGAACAAGATTATTCAATTAGATTAATAGATGAAGAAAATATTTCTAATGAAAATCCGATTCAATACAGTATAAAAATTATTGATGATGAATTCCCTTTTATTGAGTTGACAAATCCAACTGAGGACATAAAACTTGGTGCTACGGATTTAATTCCAATTTCAGTAAAAGTCTCCGATGATTTTGGATTTTCTAAGTTGACATTGAATTACAGATTATCAGCTTCAAGATATAAAGAAGTGACAGGTCAAATTAATTCTAAGATTATAGACATTGACAAGAATATTAATGAGCAGATTATAAATCACATTTGGGATATTTCTCCTGAACAACTTGCCGAAGATGATGTTGTAACTTTCTATTTAGAAATTTTTGACAATGATAATATCAGCGGACCTAAATCTGCAAAATCTGTTTCAATAAATATCAGAGTTCCTTCGTTAGATGAACTATTTGCTCAAGCTGATAATGTTAATAAATCGGCACAAGAAGATTTTAAGGAAATTTTTGAAGAAGCAAAAAAGCTGAGTGATGAATTAAAGAATATTGAAAATGAGTTAAAGAAAGATTCAAAAGAAATTACGTACGAAGAAAAAGATAAAATTGAAAAATCGATAGAGAAATTTAATGAGCTTGCTGATAAGGTAGAAGATATTCAGCAGGAAATGCAAAAGATGCAGAAAGATTTAGCCGAGAATAATCTTCTTTCTGAAGAGACATTAAAAAAATATATGGAACTTCAGGAATTACTTGATGAATTAAGCAGTCCGGAAATGAGAGAATCATTAGAACGTATGCAGGAAATGTTAAAAAATCTAAATAGAGATCAAGTTCAAAATTCTTTTGAAGATATGCAGCTTAACGAAGAAATGTTTCAAAAGAGTATTGAACGGACTTTAAATCTGCTTAAACGAGTACAAGCAGAACAAAAAATTGATGAGTTGATTAAACGTGCGGAAAACCTAACAGAACAATTAAATGAATTAAAAGAGCAGACAGAACAAAGTGATTTGAATAATCAATCGGAGAATAAAAATCTGCAGCAAAAACAAGATGATGTTACTTCCTCTTTAGATAAGTTCGAAAAAGAGATGGAAGCATTAAAAGAAATG
>MDTC01175181.1_pt1 | contig 12736 bp, 10 predicted proteins | sample 811181 | NCBI WGS metagenome assembly MDTC01 (sample SAMN05326644, study PRJNA326480) | marine metagenome | isolation source: seawater | place: Pacific Ocean: North | collected 2011 | reverse complement strand
AAGGTAATAGACGCATTATCAAACTGACCTTCATCCATTTGATTTTTTACTATTTTTTCTACAAGAATACAGATATTTTCACTGTTTTTTTCAGTAAGGCTCCTTGAAGCTGCTTCTACAGAGTCTGCCATCATTACTACTGCTGTTTCTTTAGAAAAAGGTTTAGGCCCGGGATATCTAAATGCTTTAACATTATTCATCTTATCAGGAAATTTTTTAACATATGCTTTGTAAAAGTATTGCACCATTCCCTCTCCATGATGAGTTCGGATGAAATCTATTATTTGTTCTGGAAGTTTATTTTTTTTCGCTTTTTCAATTCCTCCAATCACATGTGAGATAATAAGCTTTGCACTTTCATCAGCCGATAACTCATCATGAGGATTAATACCGGCCATTTGATTTTCAATAAAGAATAAAGGTTTTTCTACTTTACCAATATCATGATACATAGCCCCAGTTCTAACTAATAAAACATTTCCTCCGATTTCCATGATGGCTTTTTCTGCCAGGCTACTCACTTGTAGAGAATGTTGAAAAGTACCTGGAGCCTTTTCTGCCATCTCCTTTAATAAAGGATGGTTTGTATCAGCTAATTCAAGTAAAGTAATGTCAGATACTAAAGAAAATAGTTTTTCATAGATGTATACTAGTGGGTATGTGAAAAGAGTTAAAAAAGCACTAACGAATAAAAACCCATATATAATTAGATCATGTCCAAATATATCTCCTTTAGTAATTAACGAAAGTCCCATAAAAGTTGTAATGTAGACTAGTGCGATTTTTCCAACTGAAGTAAATAAATCTGATCGTTTGTATAAGTTCTTAATACTTAATATTGAGAGTACACCTGCCATGAACTGAATAAATACAAAATGAAACGGAACAGGAGCTAACCAACCAACAAGAAACATACTTATGATATGAACAAAAAGCGCTAATCTTAAATCGTAAAAAGAACGAATTACAAGTGGAAGTGCGCAATAAGGAACAATATAAATCAGATTATTATTAGAGAATATTTGAGTAAATCTGGCAAATATGAAAAACAATAATATATTTAAAAGTAAAAATTTTAATGCATTTAAATCATTAAAAAGTTTCTTTCGATTCATTTTAATGAACAAAAATAAAATCAAAAAACATAGGCTAATTATAATCACCTGTCCAAGAAAAATAAATTTATTTGCACGATCTGTTATTTGACCTCCCTCAAACTCAGCTTTGTAAGAGATGAGTTTTAAATAAGTTTTTGAACTAATCAGTTCCCCTTTAGAGACTATCAGTTCTCCTACATCTACTTTTCCATTAACGTTAGAAACTTTATCGAGTTCCGAACTAAGATTGATTTCTGTCGCCTTAGAATCAAAAAGAATGTTTTGAATAAGTGCTTCAGTCATCATGTTTACAATTTCATTATAATCTTCAGAAGTTGATAAATTAATTCCTTTTATTAATTCTGAAGCTTGGCTAATAGTTAGAAAAGAATTCAAATAATATGCATCTAAACCTTCACCCTTATCAACCAAAATTACATAATTCCCATCTTTACCATCAATATTACCATTATTCTGAATAACTCCCTTCTCGTAGATTTTATTCCATAAACTATTTATTTTTCTTTCAAGTTTGTTTAGGTATGTATTAAATTCATTTCTAGACTTTAGGTTTGATTTATTCTGAATTTTACTGTTTTTGAATTTTTCTAATTCGTAGTTTAATTTTTTTTCTCCCTCTAATCGTCTAGTTTCGTCTAAATAAAATAAAAACGTTTTTTGTTTACGAACCTGTTGTTTTTCTTTTTCAATTTTTTCTGTAGATTTCTGAATAGAAAACTCCATGTCAGAGATTAAGTTTTCATAAGGCCAAGGCTTTCCTTCAATAGCTTCATATTTAAAGCTTTTTTTTCTTGGCATTATGTATAATACCAATGCTATAGTAATTAAAAAAAGACTTATTCTATATACAGAATTATGCTTATTTCGAATGTATTCTAACCATTTATTCATTGTAGCTCATTTCTTACGAACTTAAACAAAATTGAAGTTCTTGCAAAGTTAATATTAACAGAATTGAGATTTCATTTTAGTATATTTGAAAAAAAAACATCAAACAATTATGAAAGAAATAGTTATTGTTTCTGCAGTTAGAACTCCAATGGGAAGTTTTGGAGGTACATTATCTTCTATTCCTGCCACTGAACTTGGTGCATTCGCCATCAAAGGAGCTTTAAAAAAAATTAATTTAGATCCCTCTTTAGTTGAAGAAGTCATTATGGGTAACGTACTACAAGCTAATATTGGTCAAGCACCTGCAAGACAAGCTGCTTTATCAGCTAATATACCAATTGATGTTCCATGTTCTACTATAAATAAGGTTTGCTCTTCAGGGATGAAAGCTGTCATGTTTGCTGTTCAAAGTATCAAGTCTGGAGACAATGATATTGTTATTGCTGGAGGTATGGAAAATATGTCTGCAGTACCATATTATATGGACAAAGCACGCTCTGGTTACAGACTTGGAAATGGATTAGTTATTGACGGTTTGGTCAAAGACGGTTTGACAGATGTTTACAATAAAGTTCATATGGGAGTTTGTGCCGAAAAATGTGCCGAGGAAATGAACTTTTCTCGTGAGCAACAAGACAAATTTGCGCAAGAATCTTATGAAAAATCATCAATAGCATGGTCTTCAGGTAATTTTTTCAATGAAGTCATTCCAGTCGAAGTACCACAACGTAGGGGAGATGCTAAAATTATTTCTCAAGATGAAGAATATAAGAATATTAATAAAGAGAAGTTTTTAAAATTACGTACAGTATTTAAGAAGGATGGTACAATAACAGCTGGAAATGCATCTACTATAAACGATGGAGCTTCTGCTTTGGTACTAATGTCAATGGATAAAGCCATGGAATTAGGAATTGAGCCACTGGCTAAGATTTGTTCATATGCTGATGCTGCTCAAGATCCGGAATGGTTTACTACAGCTCCATCAAAAGCTCTACTTAGTGCTATTTCAAATGCAGGAATAACTATAGAAGATGTTGATTTTTGGGAACTAAATGAAGCATTTTCAGTTGTAGGCTTAGCTAATATACAAAAGCTAAAATTAAAACCTAAACAAGTAAACGTAAACGGCGGAGCCGTATCTCTTGGTCATCCCCTTGGTAGTTCTGGTTCTAGAATTTTAGTTACTCTGATAAATGTACTCAAACAAAATGGAGGTATTTACGGAGCTGCGGGAATTTGCAATGGAGGAGGTGGAGCATCTGCAATGGTAATTAAAAATATATAATTTTTATTTTTAGTAAATCAAATAAATTCTATTTTAATATAATTTAAGACTTTTAAATCTAATTTTTAATCTTGTCTTTATTTTCAAATAGTGCTATGGTTTCTATATGTGAGGTGTGTGGAAATTGATCTACACAGCTAATTTTTTTAAGTTTATATCCAGATTCTAGTAATTTTTCTGTGTCACGTGCCTGAGTAGCTGGATTACAAGATACATAAATCAGTCTTTCCGCTTTAAGTTTTATAATTTTTTTCAATGTTTTAGGAGTTATTCCAGCTCTAGGTGGATCAATTATCACTGTCGATATTCTGTTTATATATTCTGGGTTTTGTTCAAGAAATTCACCAACATCTATAGCATGAAAAGATAATCCATAAAGACCGTTACGCTCAGCATTTTTTTTTGCATTATTAATTGCCGATAATATAATATCTACTCCAATTACTTTGGTGTTCTTAATTTTTTTAGACAAAATTTGACCAATTGTTCCTGTTCCACAAAATAAATCTAAAATGAGATGCTGTTCTTTATCAGTGTCAAGTACATATTCAACTATTTTTTCATAAAGTCTTTCGGCACATATAGGATTGGTTTGAAAAAAACTTTGCATACTAATCTCAAAATCTAGTCCCAATATATTTTCAATAATTTTATCAACCCCATAAATTAAACTGTATTTACCTTCATAATAGTCAGTTCTGTCAGCTACACTGTCGTTGATGGTATGAATAAGTCCTGCTAAACGTTTTCCAAGTAAATTTTTTAAAAGTTCAACAAATTTACTCATGTTGAATTCATTTATTCCCTTAGAAGTAGTCACCAAGTTTAGAAGTATTTTGTTATTTGTATATGATTTTCGAGCTATAAGAAATTTAAAAAAGCCCTTTTTTTTAGGTGGATGCCATGGAGGTAAATTCGTTTCTTTGAAAAAAGCCCTTAGTTTTGGAAAACTATTTTCTAGTTCTGCGTCAAAAAGTCCGGAATCTTTCTCTAAATTTTCTACCATCCACCAAGTTCCTCTGTGCTTAAAACCTAATGCAAAATCATCTACATCTTTTTGTTGTTCAATGTCATATTTGATTGCTGAGAAAGAATATTCCATTTTGTTACGATAATGCCATAGATTAGGAGAAGAAATAAATTCATCAAAGTAATCATCGATACTCTCAATATGACCAATCTTTTTGAACAGTTGAAAGCATATTTTTTTTTTATTTCTTTCTTGTATACCAATTGGAAGTCGGGCATAAGGAGCACCGGGAATAAGTTGATAGTTAATCTCTTTCTCTTCTTTAGACTTTTCTAAAACTTTTATAAGTTTGCATTCAGCATGTTTTTTTTTACATTTTCGAACAGACGCTAATACTTTTTGTCCTGGTAAAGTATGTTCTACAAAACAAACAAAGTCTCCGTCTTCAGTTTTAATTTTTGATATTCCTTTTCCGCCATATGCCAGGTCAATGATATTTAATTCTATTTTTTGACCATTTTTATATAATCTATTGTTTCTTTTTCTTGCCATAGATACAGATAACTTATTTAGTGTTTTATTTCTCCAATTTATAATGTATTAAATTATTGTTTCAATGTAAGTTAAGCTCTCAGGTCCTTCATTAAACAAAAGATCAAGAATAGAAAGATTGGGGATAAAGCCAGCAATTGATTTGAAGGTTTGAGTATATTCAGGATAAGAAGTAAGGTGTTTAAAACACCTCTTTGGGTGTAAGGAACTTCTTAAGTCTATTTGATTAGTTTTTGGGTTTAAATAATTATCACTTATTCTGAGTTTAATTTTTATTCCAACTTCTTTACATATGTGATTAATTAACATAATATTAAATGCAGAAAGACTTTTCTCTTTAATAAAAAAGACATTTTTAAGTTCTATTGAATAATAATCAAAAAAAGGACTGGAGTTGTAAGCAGCACAAAGTGTTCTCCAATGCTTTATTTTCCAATTGTTTCGCATATCAATATTTACATCTTTTATTGGTGTATTATATGATTTAACTAGCGGAATAACTAAATCCTGAGAACCCTGAGCAGAATAGATTGAACATCTATTTCTAAAAGATTGCTTCTCATAATTTTCTCCAACATCTATATTAGCTTTTTTATATCTAGCTAAATAAATAAAATAGGCAATGCAGGGAAAGTAATGAGAACTTAAGATTAGTTCCTTATCCATTCCTTGAAACTTTTAAAATATTCTTTGATTTTGATTTTATCCATATTGATAATTTTAATTGCTACACTAGAAATAATATGGTCCTCAGGAATAAAACCCCAATGTCTTGAATCAAAAGAATGATGTCTATTGTCTCCAGCAACGAAAAAGTAATCTTTATCAAAAATATAATGGGTTAAGATATTACCATCGATTTTATAAAAATCAGTACTATATTCTAAATGATGATTTTCATAATCTACAATGATTTTTTTGTAGAGAGAAATATTGCGAGTATTTAACAGGATTGAGTCCCCACTTTTTGGAACATAAAGAGGTCCGAAGAAATCTTGATTCCAGGGTAAACTTGGATCAGAGGGAAATATTGATGGATTAAAATGTTTTTTTTTTTGAAGTAATTTACTAATTTTTAGTTTCGAATTTAATTTTTGTAATTTATTTTTTTGAAGATTATCTAGTGATAGTGTCCAATTATCTCCTGTTTTTCTAATATTTTTGACACCTATTTTTAAAAGTTGATGCTGATCAATAATATTCATTGGGTCTTCAATAATGTAGTCATATTGAAGTTTTGCTAATTCAATATTTTTATCAGCGTCTATTTTAATCCATTCGCCAGGCATTCCAATACAACGTTTTACACAAACAGATTTTTCTTTAATCATACCTGAATCCAAAGGATAGCGAAGGGCAATAATATCGTTTTTTTTAAAGGTTTTTTTATTTCCAAACAAACTTTTCTCCCAAGTATTCATGATAATATAATCACCTTTATTTAAAGTACTTGCCATTGAATCTGAGTGAATAATATAAGGCTTGAAGATCCAAAATTTTATTGATAAAGCTAAGAGTACTATCCATAGATATTTATAATATCTCATTTTTAACTTTTCTTTTTTTTAAAATTCTTGAAATAATATTCCAAATAGTGATAAAAATGAGGAAATGAATGAAATAAGATTTTGGATTACCTTCTCCATGGATAAATGTGAACATCCTTTTCCATCTAATCTTTTCAATCCCTGATCGGTTTGGATCAATACTTAACCAATTGAAAACAGGTTTTCCTACTACATGATTTTCAGGCACAAACCCCCAAAATCTAGAATCTAAAGAATTATGTCTATTATCTCCCATCATCCAGTAATAATTCATTTTAAATATATATCGATCAGTTAGTTCACCATTAATAAAAATACTATCATTTTTGATTAACAATTTATTTTCTTCATAGTCCTCAATAATTTTTTTGTATAAGTCAATATTACTACTATCAAGTATAAGTGCGGAATTTTTTTTAGGAATAACTATAGGGCCATAATTATCAGTTGTCCAATTTCTTTTATTTCCTTTTGGAAACATTACACTTCCTTTTTGACTTGTTAGCAAATCGGGTTTTTCTATACTTTTTATATTGGAAAGCATTTTTAATTTTTCTCTATTTTCAGAAGTCAGCATCATCAGAAAAACTTTATTTTCTGTTAATCTACCATTATATGTAGCTATAACATTTGCATTTAATTTTACTCCCTGAGTGATGATTTTGTATTTATTATTCTTAGAATTATAAATTTCTCTACAGTCCAAACATAGTACAGTTCTTATATATGGTTGTTCTTCAAATAATTTTACATCATCATTTTTTAGATTAAATTCATATTCATAAAGAGGGTATACCTCTGTAATTTCATTTTCAAGTAAAAATTTATCTCTAAAACCTGTCCCTTTAGTTGTTACTACATAACTAAATTGACCATGAGATCTGTCAGGTAAAGGTTGCTCTTTGGCATTAATATAAATTTTTTGATCGATGATTTCCAATATATCCCCTCCAATGCCAACACATCTTTTAACATAATGTGTCTTTTTGTCAAATGGCATATTCTTTTGCATTTCATCTACTGGATAATTAAATACAACAATGTCATTATTTTTTATTGTGTCAAAACCTGTAAGTCTGTTATAACCAGTCTGAAATGAGCGGATATATGAACGACTTTTTTCTGTGCCTAGTATTGTATTGTGCATAAAAGGAATAGAAAGAGGGGTGTTGGGAACATTTGGACCATAATTAAGTTTACTTACCAATAGAAAGTCTCCTATAAGCATTGACTTTTCCATTGATGATGTTGGAATAGTAAAAGGTTGAATTATAAATGTGTGAATTAATGTAGCACCTATTACAGCAAATAGAATTGCATTAATCCATTCTTTGAAGGGGGACTTTTTTTCTTTTTTTTTTCTTTTATTCCAGAAAGTCCAATTAACATAATTCCAGTAGAAGTAATCAGCGATTATTAATAAACCAAAATAAAACCAATTTATCCCTGTAAGTTTTACAAAAAAAATATAGGCAAGGCAGACAAAAAAGAATAAAACATGTTTTTTAATATTCATTTTATTTTATTTTAGAAGTTGTTAACAAAAATATAAAAGGAATTATCTTAATTACGTATAGATTCAATGTTTTTCAGAAAAAAGAACATCAGTCATAGAGAAACAACCATTTTTATTTATAATCCACTCTGCTGAAATTATTGCTCCTAATGCAAATCCATTTCTACTGTATGCTTTGTGTTCAATACTTATATTATCTATCTCGCTTTTATAATTAATTTGATGAGTACCGACTACATTATCTTTTCTTATAGAATCAATGTTCACAGAGTTTTTCATGAAGTTTTGATTAGAATTCCATTGATTTATATATTTATTTTTAGCTATGATTTGTTCTGCAAGTGAAATTGCAGTACCACTGGGAATATCTATTTTTTCTTTGTGGTGAATTTCACGTATGTCAATTGCATAATCATCATGTTTTCTCATAATTTCAGCCATTTTTTTATTAAGTTCATAGAATAGATTAACTCCCAAGCTAAAGTTTGATGCATAAAGGAAACTTCCTTTCTTTTTCTTACAATAAGCTTCAACATCACTAATCTGATTTTGCCAACCGGTAGTTCCACTTATTATTGGAATTCCTAGGTTAATAGCGTTCATTATATTTTTTTTTGCTGCACTTGGAATACTAAAATCAATTGCTACATCTACATTTTTTAAATTAATTCGCTCTAAATCTGTTAGATTACTTTTAGTAATGATTAAAGCGATTTCGTGACCTCTGGATTGAGCAACGATTTCAATTGCTTTACCCATTTTCCCATACCCAATTAGTGCGATATTCATTTAATTAAGATTTAGAGTAATAGTGAAGATATTAGATAATCCAAATTTATTATTTGAGTTCGAATTGTGAATATTAAAACTTAGATCTTCACTAATATTAAAATTAAATAAGTGAGCATCTACAGATGCGTCAATAATATTTAGCGCATATAAACTTGCTGTAATAATGTATGCCAAGTCACGGTTTTTTCTGTGGTAGTCTTTTATTGTTTTTAGATTTGCCTCAGAATATTGATTTAAATATAAATCTACTGTCTCTTCGTATCCGTCAGTTCTATATTCATATGCTTTTCTATAAGTTTTGTATTCGTTCTGATTCCATTTAGCAATGTATAGAGCAGTTCCAATACTCATATAAATTAGAGGGACTTTCCAATACTTACGGTTATAATATTGCCCAGATCCAGGTATAATTGCAGACAATATACTAGCTTTTCTAGGAGAATGAATCTTTTCTGCCATTTGAGCTTTGGTATCTATATTAAAAGCTGTAAAAAATATACAAACAATTATTAGTTTTTCAAACATTTAATAATTCGTTCAAGTTGGTCTTGATTATTAAAAGAGATTATAATTTTACCTTTTCCATTTTTTTTAATTTTAATTTCCGCGGAACTTTTAATTTTTTCATTAAAATCATTTATAATTTTTTGAATGTTAAAAGGAAGAGTAGGGGATATATAAAATTTTTTATCAATGTTATTTGATGCATTTAATTTTAATTTTTGAGCAAATTTTTCAGTATTTCTGACTGAAAGACCATTCTTTAATATTAGTTTATAAAGGCTTATTTGCTTCTTCTGGTCATCAATATTTACAAGCGCTCTAGCGTGTCCTATTCCAATCATTTTGTCTCTAATTCCAGCTTGAATGAAAGGACTGAGTCGAAGTAAACGAATATAATTAGTTATAGTTGATCGTTTTTTGCCTATTCTTTTTGCAAGAGATTCCTGTGTTAGATTACACTCATTTATAAGTAATTGATAACTTAACGCAATTTCTATGGCATCTAGATTTTGTCTCTGAATATTTTCAACTAGAGCCATTTCTAACATTTCTTGGTCATTGGCTACCCTAATGTAAGCAGGAATGTCTTTTAATCCAGCTAGTTTACTAGCACGTAGTCTTCGTTCTCCAGAAATTAATTGGAAATTGTCATACCCTATTTTTCGGACGGTGATAGGTTGAATAACACCTAGTTCAGATATAGATTTTGATAATTCAATTATGGCATTATTGTTAAAATTTGTTCGAGGTTGAAATGGATTTATCTTAATTGTATTTATCAATAGCATTCCTATACTACCAAGTGTAACCTCATTATTAGACGAGTTTGAATTATGAGTTATATCTGAACTAGGATTACTAAGAATAGCAGATAATCCTCTACCTAATGCTTTTTTTTGTTTTACCATTTATGCTAGGATTTCATTTTTCTCAATTAGTTCTTGAGCTAGATTTAGATAATTAATTGCTCCTCGACAAGCTGAATCGTACATTACAATACTTTCTCCATAACTTGGGGCTTCACTTAAACGAACATTTCTTTGGATTACTGTTTTAAAAACCATGTCTTGAAAATGTGTTTTCACCTCTTCAACAACAAGATTAGACAACTTTAATCTTGAGTCATACATAGTTAAAAGTAAGCCTTCAATGTCTAATTCTGGATTTTGAATTTTCTGAATACTTTTAATTGTATTCATAAGTTTACCAAGCCCTTCGAGCGCAAAGTATTCACATTGAATTGGAACAATTACTGAATCTGATGCTGTTAATGCATTTAAAGTTATTAATCCAAGCGAAGGTGCACAGTCTATAATTATGTAGTCGTAATTTTTTTTAACGTCTTTCAGTGCTATTTTAAGCATAAATTCTCGACGATCTTTATCAACTAGTTCGATTTCAGCACCCACAAGATTCAAATGAGAGGGCATAATATCTAAATTAGGACTAGAAGACTTTTCAATACAGTCAATAGCTTTAGATTGGTGCTCAAGACATTGGTAGGTTCCTAGACGATTATTGTTTTGTGCAATACCAAGAGACGAACTAGCATTAGCTTGGGGATCAGCATCTACGAGTAAGACTTTTTTTTCAAGAACACCTAGACAAGATGCTAAGTTAACAGATGTGGTTGTTTTTCCCACACCGCCTTTTTGATTTGCTATCGCAATTATTTTTGCCATATATATAACGAATTTGACTATTTTTGCACAATAAATTTACTAATGTATTGTATATAATCATTCACTTACTATCTTATTTTATCAACATTTTAATTACATTTTTTTAATACATGATTACTGTTATATCAGCTACACAAAGAACAGGAAGTCTAACTGCTGGAGTAGCGCTTTCCTATAGCCAATTACTTGATAGAAAACATATCGATAATCAAATTTTATATCTCAGTGATTTGGGGCCAAAAGAATTGTTTGAAAACTTTAATGGAGAATTCACTAATTCATTTTCAGAACTTGTTGAAAAATACCTTAAAAATTCTGAAAAGTTTGTTGTTATTTCTCCAGAATACCATGGAAGCTATCCAGGTATATTTAAATCTTTTATAGATTGTGTAGGTCCCAAATTTTTTAAAACTAAAAAAGTAGCTTTAGTTGGAGTATCATCTGGAAGAGCAGGTAATATTAGAGGAATGGATCATATGACTTCACTTTTTCATCATTTAAGAACTGAGGTGTATTCAGACCAAGTAATATTATCTGGAATAGAAAGGTTAATTAACGATTCAGGACAAATTATCGATTTAGAGAGTTTGAATTTGATAAATGCTCAAATAGTTGGTTTTATTTCTTTTTAGTGATTAAGTTATTTTTTTGTAGCCAAATAGCTTTTTATCTTTAATTATGTTGTCAACATAACCTGGAACAAGATTTTCCCAACCTTCAATATTATTTTTAATCATACGAAGAACTACAGGTGAGAAGATATTCAGAACTTTGGGGTCGAAATCAATATCAACAATCCTATTATTATAAGTCAAATACTGGTACAAAGGTCTGAATCTTGGGTGAATTTCTAAGTTAGTAGAATTTATTATGTCACCTTTTTTTTCTTTTTGGTAAGGGTATAAGTATACTTTTAAATCTCTATTAAACATTTTCCCAAACCCTTCAAGAGTTCCTCCACTGAGATGTCTGTAATATTTTCCTTCAAATATTTGTTTAAGATTAGGGACGCCTAATATAATTCCCATTCGATTACTAGAGAACTTACTTAAATAGTCAAGTAGCTTATAGTAGCGCTGATAATTTGATATTAGAACTGTTTGACCAATCGAACATAGTATGTCTGCTCGATCTAGGAAGTCTTGTTCGTCAATCTCTCCCTCTGCAGTTAGATTACTGAGAGTAATTTCGAATAATACCTGTATATCTTCTTTATTTACCTTATTTTCAAGAATAAATTTATTGTAACCGTTTTTTATCATATCAATATTAACCTTTGTCACAGGTCTAAAACTTCCTCTAATTGTTAGAATATTTTTTTTATAGAGGACATTAGAGGGTTGAAGATTAACTCCGTCCGGACCAAAAATAACTGCATCTGTCATTCGTTCTTTAACTAAATGTAAACTTAACAGTCTATTATCAACATAGTCAAAATCAGGGCCGTTCATTTGAATCATATCAATTTCAATGCTCCCTTTGCTGATGTTATCAAACAATTGTTTGATTATTGTTTTAGGGTTGTTTGAATGAAACATACATCCATATAAAAGATTTACTCCAAGAACTCCAGCTGTCTCTTGTTGTTGTTTTGCATCTCTCTCGTTTAGCAAATAATGAAGAACTACATCATTTGGTGCTTTATTTGGATGAAGTTGAAACCTTAGCCCCATCCAACCATGGCCATCATTTGTTTTAGAAAAGTTTATTGTTGCAGCATTATTAGCAAAGGAGAAAAATCTTTTATTTGGATGTTTTTCTCTATTAAGTCTTTCCGTAATTAAACCGTATTCGTGGTTAATCATTTTTTTTAAACGTGACTCACAAACATAACGACCATTCTCTTCTCTTCCATAAATTGCATCACTAAAGTCTT
>MDTC01147201.1_pt1 | contig 12737 bp, 12 predicted proteins | sample 811181 | NCBI WGS metagenome assembly MDTC01 (sample SAMN05326644, study PRJNA326480) | marine metagenome | isolation source: seawater | place: Pacific Ocean: North | collected 2011 | reverse complement strand
GACCCTCTTATGAAAGATTTACAAAGGTTGATAACAGATGCAACTGAAAAAGTAATTAGTAAACAACTAAAAAAATTAAAGAAACTTTAATTGTTTTTACGTTAAACAAAATAAAATAAATCCATATAAATTAAAAGTAAAATAAATGCAGGCAGTTCAACAGTTATTCACAGAAAAATATAGACCTAAAAATTTAGATGAATTAATATTACCCGAAAGAGTAATGGCCAAATTTAAAGATGGATTAGTTCAGAATGTTTTATTAGCAGGTTCTCCAGGTACTGGAAAAACCTCAACTGCAAAGGCAATTGTCAATCAATTCAATATGCCGTATCTTTATATTAACGCATCAACCGATACATCAGTAGATGTTATTAGAACAAGAATTACAGATTTTTGTTCAACTGTTTCAATTATGGATGGACCAAGTTCTATGAAGGTTGTAATACTTGATGAGGTTGATGGTGTTAGTGATCAGTTTTTTAAAGCATTGCGTGCGACTATGGAAACATTCGCATCAAATAGTAGATTTATAGCCACATGTAATTACATTAATAAATTACCAGATCCAATACTTTCAAGATTTGAAGTTATTAACTTTGATTTTGACAAAGAGGAAGAGGCTGAATTGACAAAGAAATATATGAGAAGAGTTTATGAGATTTGTTCGAAAGAAGAAATGTCAATAGATAAACCTGCTCTACTTGAATTTGTGAGAAGAAACTTTCCAGATTTAAGAAGTACATTAAATAAATTACAAGGGTTTAAGACACAAGGAACTACAGAAATTAAGGTAGATGATGTTAAAAGATTTAATTCAGTATATAAAGATGTGTTTGAATTAATTTTTAATGAAACAAATCCTATAAATAACTATAAAATACTAGTAAGCAATTATTCTAATAGAGTAGATGATGTGTTACAAAGTTTAGGTGAAGACTTCATCGAATACATTCAACAGGAAAAAGCACAAAGCGCTAAATATATTCCTGAAATTGTAGTAGAAGTAGCAAAGCACCAAGCTCAAAGAATACATGTCATCGATCCTGTTATTACAATGCTTTCTCTTGTTTATAAAATACAAGAAATAATTAGAAAAAATTAAATTATGATGAGAAAAGGCGGACATACATTATTAATAGACGGTAACTATTTTTTACATAGCCGTCTCTTTGTTTTGCCAAGACCAAAGAATGGCGTAATGTTAGAAGATGAAGCATCGCGTGCTTCTCTAATGAGAAAACTTGCAATTGACCTTGCATCTGAAGTTAGAAAGATGAGAGGTTTTATAGATAAAGTTGTTGTTGCAGTAGATGCAAGAAGCTGGCGTAAAGACCTCTTTCCAACAGCAGAATACAAAGGTACGCGAAAAACAGATAGCTCTATAGATTGGAATGCAGTATATGGCGTTTATGAAGAATTTCAAAATATTCTACAAAAACATGGAGTAGTCGTACATAAAATAGAAGGTGCAGAAGCAGATGATGTATTATTTGGATGGTCAACATTATTAATTAATAAAGGTAGTAACTGTATTATATGGACAGGCGATAGAGACCTTATTCAGCTTGTTAATTATTCAAAAGCTAATGATTCATATGCGCTATGGTATTCACCAACTCAAAAAAGCCTATATGGTTTTAAAGATTTTATTGATGTTTTAAATACATCTGAATTAGAAGATAAAGAAGATGTACTATTTAATTTATCTCAATACAGTGGTGTAAAAGAAGAATATAAAGAAGCTATAAAAATATGGATTCAAAATAATAAAATAAAATTAACAGAAGTTAATTGTGACGAATTCATGTTTAAAAAAATATTAATAGGTGATAAGTCAGATAACATTCCATCTGTTGTGCTATGGCAAAAAGAAATGAAAGGCGGTAAACTTAGAACGTATTCAATTACTGATAAAATAGCTGATAAAATATTTAAACAATATACTAAAGAAAATGAACAGTTTGTTATCGATCAATTATTTAACAAAAATGAAATAGAAAATTTAGCAGATATAGTATATAGAGTCATAGGTAAATCTTCAAAACAGACTATTCAAAATAATATTTCTAACAACATGGGCTTAATGATGTTACATACTAAAGTAATACCAGATGCAATTCAAAATGAGATATACAAAAGTGTTGAAAAAGAATTAAAGGTTTTAGAAGGTACTGATCTTTCGCAACTTGTAAATAAAGAAAAAATATTAGAAGGTACAGATTGGTTGAAAATAAGTAAAGTACCAAAACAATATGATGCATTTTCTAATATTCCTACTGAAACAAAGAGACCAAAGAAGTTAAAACTAGTAGGAAAAAAGACAAACAATAAATTATTTTAATATGCTAGATGAAACTAAGCTTTTTGACTTTGTAAAAATAATGTTTACAAAGAGAGAAGAATATGCAAAAATAAAAGAGTCCTCTAAAAAAAGACATCATTTTATGATTAATCGTTTTATGTCTATTCAGTATCCAGGAAACGCACAATTATTTAATTTTAATGGAATTAATGGAAGTAAAGTAATTGACTGCTGGCAAATGGTTACAGGTAGATTCAATAGAGTACCAGGATGGATATATACTAAAACGAAAAGTTCTAAGAAAAACGTCAAAGAAAAATATCAACCATCCGACGAAGCATTAAGGTTTTATATGGAAAGAAACGAAATAGGAAAAAGAGAAGTTGAAGAATTGAAGACATTTAATAAAGAACAATTTTATTCAGATTTAAAAAAATTAGAAAATCAAATAAAGGTTTATGGCTAAGATTTATTTGTTTCCTGAAGTATTAAGCATTACTCTTTATAAGTATAACCATATAGACAATAAACTATATACGTTAATACTTGATAATTGTGTAACAAAGCAACATCAAGATACTATATTAGTAAAAAAAGGAGATGTAAATTTATTGCTTCATCGGTATTTTAAAAAAACAATAAATAAAATTCAATTAATTCCACATAATGAATTACATAAAAGAGCAGACACTGTTTATTTTTTAAAAAAAATAATGGATGAAATGCCTAATTTAAGATGGTTTCAAATTTCATTCTCAAAAAATAGTAAATATTCTAGAATAAATGCAAACGAAGAAACAGGTGAAAAAACACTAAGCTTTGCTTTTAAAACAATTCGAGGAAGTTATAGGACTTTTGACTTTTTTAAAGAAAAAGATATGGAATTTGTTAATTATGTTTTAAAAGAAGTTGGTTGCATAAAAAATCTAAACTATTCTTTAATAAAATTAAAAACATTTATAGATAAACTTGAAAAACTAAGAGAATCTAACGATCAAAACGTAAAAAACGTTTGTGATAGAATGTTAATAGAATTTGATCAGTTTTATGAAGACAATCCTGAAGCACTTATAATTACTGACTATTTGGAAGATATATAGCAAAAAGAACCTTGCTATATGGAAAATAAAAAATCTTATCTAGAAAAGATATTAATGGACGTTGATGGTCAACCATCTTCTAAAAGACTTATTACATTAATTTCTTTTGTTTTAATCTCAGCCGCGTTTATTGTAAACATATTTATTGAAATTCCGCTAAAGGAATATATGTTCGAAGGTATGTTATGGCTAGCAGGTGCAGGTTTAGGTTTTACTACTGTTGAAAAATTTAGTAGAAGGAGCGGCGTTTCTGGCGATGAGAATCAAATATAAAATTAGATAAATAATATATGGTTACAGACTACATAGCAACAGAAGTAGGTGATAAAATTATTGCAAAACTCGTAAATCCTTATTTAAACGTAGATAAAGTATTAGATTGGGAAATTAAAGCTGGTTTTTCAAATGAATTCACAGTTGGTAAATTGACATTTAATAATGGCAACACTACTGTCACCGGCATTGGTACAAATTTAGATTTAAATAATGGAGATATTGTACTTGCAGGAGGATATGAATTTATTGTAGATAATACACCAGATAAAGAAACTTTAATTTTACAAAATCCATCAAATGTAGATTTAACAAATGTTACATTTTATGTAAAAACAAATCAATGGAATTATTTTAGTTATGAGTTTAGATGGAGTCAAAATACTACAATAGATGGAGGTGGAGAGCATAGTGAATGGCATCCATTAACAAATGGAACTCTTGTTGGAGAATTATTATCAATAGACTTTGACCCAAATCAACCAACTTGGTTAGAGATTAGAGCAACGGTTGAAGATGTACAGCCATTACATGAACTTATATTTTTGAGTATTACGTACACCATTCAATATGCTGATGGAACAATTGAAGAATGCCCACAGACTTGTGTTGATTGTGAACCTTTTGAATTAGATGGATGTGCAAATATTATAGTCGAATGTGATGCTACAAATCTTTATAACCCTTATGGCTTACAAAAACCAGCACATCTTTATAAAAGTCTTTCAAACCTTGCAAATAGTGTTTATGGCCATAATGTAACTTATTATAGAGTAGAACCTAATGTAAGAAGTAAAGACGTTATTTTAAAAGAGTATTCCTTATATGATGTTATTGAAAAGGAAAGTATTAAGGTAATGGTGCCAGATAATGAGTTTCCAACAGAACAAAATACATTTGATATTTTTGGAATGGGATTTGAAGACTTTGAGATTCATATAGTTGGTGAAGAATTTAGAAAACATTTTGGTGAAAATAAAAATCCACGTAGTAGAGACTATTTATATTTTCCTTTTAACAATAGAATGTATGAAGTTAATTCAGTAAGCTTAGCTGATGAATTTAATAGAGAGCTCACATATTTTAAAGTAATGTTGAAAAAATATGAAAATAGAACTTCAACAAATAAAGAAGGATTCGAAGAAGATCTCACAGATTTAGTAAAAGGAGTTGAAGAAGTATTTGGAGAAGAAATTAGAGAAGAATTTGATAAAGTTACAAAACCACTTCAATATCAAACTACTCACCATAGAGCACAAGACGGTGTTAGAAAATTTGTACATAAAGACCTTACGTTAAATGATATTAATTTAAAGAATAGGTGGACTGTTATTACAAGAAATTATTACGATTTATCGACTATATTAAATGATGAATATCAAGCCCCGGCAGTTATATATGAAGCAATGTCAACTCTAAAAATAGATGAAAATAGAGCATTTACATTTTGGTTTAACCCTACAAAAACCTTTGATTTAGCAAACACAGCATATTATGATATGATTGATGGAACAAATGTTTTAGGTAATGGCTTAATTATTAAGCTTAGTAGTATGAATATTAAAATATGTATTAATCAACAAGAATATGTATTCGATCACGGTATGGTACTTAGCCATACAACATGGTATGGAATGGTAGTTAATCTTAGCAACACGTATGGAGAAGTAAGTGCATTTATTTATACGTTAGACGATCAAAAGAATTATACAGATCCAACTGGAGAAAACCATTTAGAGCAATCCTTTGTTGGTAATTTAGACACTTTATCTCCACATGTTTGGGAAACTGATGTTAATTGGAGCCTTAGAGGAGGAGAGTTTAATTTAACTAATATTAGAATGTTTGATAAAACAATAGAAGAAGAACAACATATAAATGTATTGCACCAATACGTCGTTAGAGATAGTCAACATGCTATTATTATAGATAATGCAATACCTTCTTTACAAATTCAAAAAGTAGGCACTAATAAATAATCGAATATATAGATTATAAAACTATAGATAATGTCAGATAAAAAGAAAACAATTTCAGAACAGGCAGATGAAATCAAAAAAGACCTTGAAGAATTATTAGGTCCAGATGAATCAATAGACGTTGAAAAAGACCCTAATGATTTACCAGTTCCTAAATTTCACAATGCATCTCCAGCAATTAATTATGGAGACATGAAAGCAGGTGCTGAAAAACAGGCCAAGAAAACTATTACAAGTTTAATGCAATTTTATCTTGAAGCCGACATTATAGAAAAGGATGAGTATTTAATGGCTAAAAAGAAAATGGATGAAATGACAATGAGTTCGTTAGTCTATCAACTTAAAGCCGGCGAGAGAGCCCTAACAACATTATTAGAAACAATAGAAGGAGGAGAACTTGCACCACGAATGTTCGAGGTGCTTGCTACATTGCAGAAATCTATGCTTGACATTATTAAAAGCCAAACAATGTATTTAATGGCAACTGAAGAAAGTACAAAAAGAATTGCAAGAGATATTGAACTCTATAAGAAAAGAGAACATGATGATGAGGTTAATAGAGTAGGCGGTAACTCAAACGCAAATATACAAAGAGGTACAAAAGACCTTATGAACCAAATTCAAGCAGGTATTAATCAAGCTGACATTGAAGATATAGAACCAGAGTTAAACGATGAGTGATAATTTTTGGATACCGAAAGAAACAGATCAATCAACAAGTGATAGGTTAGTCTGGTCTACTAAGAAGATTCAAGACCTTGAAGTTGCTATGGATCAAGGGTATAAGCCTCAGGTTAAAATGCCATTTTATGAAGGTAGACAATTCTTAAGAAGAGGTAATATTGTCTTTGAATATACTGATGAAGAAATTCAAGAACTTGCAAGATGTGCCGCGGATATTGTTTATTTTGCAGAAAAATACGCGGTAGTTCTTACGGATGAGGGAATTCAGCAGGTAAAACTAAGAGACTATCAAAAGGAAATGTTAAGAAATTTCCAAAACAATAGATTTAATATTTGTCTTGCATCACGTCAAATGGGTAAAACGGTAATGGCCTCTATCTTTAACGCTTGGTTTTTAACATTTTCTACAGATAAAAATACACTCTTACTTGCAAATAAATCAGATACCACAAAAGAAATTATAGAAAAAGCAAAGGTTGTTATAGAAAACTTGCCATTCTTTATGAAGCCAGGAATTACAAAATATGACGTAATGAATGTAAAGTGTGATAATGGAAGTAGGCTTGTAGGGCAGAGTACAACTGCAAAGGCAGGTATTGGTTTTACAATTCACCTTTTGTTCTTAGATGAGTTTGCACACATACATCCTTCAATTGTTGATGCGTTTTACGAAAACGTTTATCCAACGCTTTCAGCTTCTAACGTTTCAAGAATTATTATTACAAGTACACCAAACGGCTTTAATAAATTTTATAAGATTTATAGTGCAGCTGAGAGAGGTGACAATGAATATCACCCAATGAGAATAGATTGGTGGCAGCATCCAGATAGAGATGATGATTGGTATAAAAGGGAACTTGCGAATCTTGGAAGTATAGAGGCTTTTAATAGACAATATGGAAATGAGTTTGTAAGCTCATCAAATCTTCTCTTAGACCCAGGCTCTATGAAAAAATTAAGGAGTAAAATGAAAGACTACGTCTATCATGATTTAGACCAATTTACAGATGCACAAATAGACACTAAAGGTTTTTTAAGTTGGCATCCTGGGTTTGATGTAGAAACGCTTAAAGACCAAGACAAATATTGGTTATTGAGCGTCGATATCGCAGAAGGCAATGGAGGTGACTATTCAATTATTAATATATTTAGAGTCGATCCAATGACTAAAAAAGAAATAGAAAATGTGCCGACTCCAGGTGCAATGTATGACTTTTTTAAACTTAATCAAGTTGGAGTCTTTCGATCTAATGAACATGTAATTGAAGATTTTGCAAAATGCCTTTACATAATTGGAGTTGATTTATTATATGGTGAAAACGTAAAAATGATTATCGAGTATAATACATACGGCGCAGTTTTATTAAATTACCTATCAACTGTCTTTCCAAGAAGAAATGATTTTGACGAAGAAATGGTACTTCGTTTTAAACATAGACATGATAGCAGAGGTCTTAAACATGGTATAAAAGTTAAAAATGACAATAAGCCAATTTTTTGTCAAAACTTTAAATCACTCTATGAAATTAACCGAATGAACATAACTGAATTTGAAACGGCAAATGAAATAAGTCTTTTTGGCACATTACCAAGTGGTAAATATGGAGCTCAAATGGGACATGATGATTTAGCAATGTCAAGTATAATTTCAACAGAATTTTTTAACACAACTTCATATGCAGATTCAGTAGAAGAACTGCTTGATATTATCGATCCTGACATTCACGATCACATGGAATTAACACTTTATAAAGACAGTCAAGAACAGGGAGACCTAAACTATGACATCTATGACTTATTATAGAATAATCTGGTTTTTTGGGTGATATATAGATTATAAAAACTAAAAAAAATAGATAAAAATTATGGCACTTAGTCCTCAATTATTACAATTCAAATCTAGTGGTGTATACCGACTAGAATTTGATAAGTCCCAGGTATCAAGCATATCTGCAGAGACTATTAGATTAATGGCAGGTCACTCAAGAAAGGGACCTTACAACACGCCGGTTTTCGTTGAAGATACAGAAACTTTTGTTTTAATCTTTGGTGGAATCGATAAAAAATTAGAGAAGAAAGGAATGTTCTTCCACAGATCATGTTTAGAAGCATTAAAGAGAGGTCCAATTTTAGCTATGAACTTAGCTGATTTTGATTCTTCTGATATAGCTTCATATGCAAGAATTGCTACAGATGCTTCAGACGATACAGCTCAAAATGTTACTGGAACTGATGAGTATGAAAACTTTCATAACATTGATAAATTTATGTATCCTTCTGATCAATCAGTATTAGAAGCATTAGGTTACGCTGGAGTTGCTGAAGCAACTGCATTAAATTTAGTAAACCTTGGTCAAAGCAATCTTTCAGTTATTGTTAGACAAGCACAGGATTTAGATAAATCTTTTCATGTTACTGCAAGAGATTGGTATGGTGAAGAAAATATTCCAGATGGTATTGGCGAGTTTGATTATATTTCAGACTATATGGTTGATATTTTAGTATTTCAAGGAAAATTTGAAGCTTCCGCAATGGATTTAGACCCAGTTTATGGAGATTATTTTTCTTCAACTGGTTTATTAAAAGATAAATTAGTAGAGTTTGCTAATGAAAGACAAGTTAATTTATTAGCACAATATACTGGTTCAATTATTCCAGCCTTCACAGATTTAGAAGGAAATGGTTTATATATTGAACAACAAATTAACGCTGAAACAAGAAGAACAGGTTTATTCTGCGCAGTTAACGAAGAAGCTGTTGAAAATGGAGCAGTTGATTTAATCGGTGAAGCTTATAATGAAACACTAGATTATACAGCTTTATCATATTCAACAGATCAAAACCCTCAAGCTACTTATGGTGCTGATGTGGATGTAGATACAAGTACTCAAGATTCACTTACGGTTACTTCGGGTCAAATCGTAATTGTTGATTCAACACCAACTGATTATTCAACTAGTTTTGATGGTAAATATATCGAAGCAGTAGGCGGAGGTTATTTATTAGTTGCTGCAACATTCGATAGTGGTACTAATACTACTACATTAACTTTTTCAGGAGATGCAGATGTAGTAGATTCAGCATCAAACATTCAAACTTACGTTATTACTACTCCAGCTCAAGGAACTAGAAGTATAGATATGACTGCGTTTGCAGTTGCTGTTTCAGGTTCAACTGCAGTATTTACAGGAACAATAGAATTTCCACTTTCAGTTGGTGATTATTTACCAGCAGCTACTGCTGATAAATTAGCTAGAGTAACTAGAATTGCAAATACAGACACTAATGAATATACAGTTTACTGTCATAGACCTATTGATTCTGGATACGCTGTTACAACAGACGCTTTAAAATCACTTGAAAGTTCAGTTAGTGAATATAAGATGTTTAACTTTGATAAAATTTCAATTTCTGATCAAAGTATTCAAGATTGTTTAACTGCAATTTCAAGCGGAGGTGTTAAAGCTGCATTAGTTGATAGAGATGTTATTGATTTAAGATATATTGTAGATACATTCGGATCTTATGAAGGTGGTATATTAAATAAAATTGAACTTACACAGATTGCAAAAGAGAGACAAAATGTTTCTTGTATATTAAATGCACCAACTGTTGAAGATTTTAAAAAGTCTACGGATCCATCTTTTAAAGATGCATTTACTGGAAGTTTTGAAACAAGATTTGTTGCTGACGGAGGTGATTTATCACAAAATCCAACTGCTACATATAATTTACCTTCAATAGCTGATGGCGCAAACTACGGATTCTATTATGGTCCTGGTTTAAATGTTAGAGAAAATGGAAAAGTAACAGTTGTTCCGCCAGCTGCTTATGTATCAAATAACTATATGGATAAATTTTCAGATTCATTACCATGGTCAATCGTTGCAGGTCCAAGAAGAGGAGTTGTTGCAGGTACTAACGTAATTGGAGCTGAATATCCATTTGACAAAGCAGATAGAGATAATTTAGAACCATTTGGTTATAACCCAATTGTATTCGAAAGAGGAGTTGGTCTTGTAATTAAAGGTAATAAAACTGGACAGCAGTCTATTAAATCAGCTTTAAGTTCTGCTCACGTAAGAGAAGTATTAATTTTCATTGAAAATGGAATTGCAGATATTCTTAAAGATTATGTTTTCGAATTTAATAATGCACAAACAAGATTAGAAATTAAAACTCTTGCAGATTCATTTATGGAAGGAGTTCTTTCTGATCAAGGTGTTTACGCTTATAAAAACGTAATGGATCAAACAAACAATACTAATGAGGTTATTGATAATAACATGGGTATCTTAGATACATTTGTTGAGCCGGTTAAAGGATTAGAAATTATTGTTCATAGAACAACGATCTTAAATACTGGAGAAATTGCATCAGGTAACTTCTAAAAGAACATTAATAAAGAGGGTTGAAACATACCCTCTTTATTTTAAAGAAATTTTAAAGATATATAATTAAAAATAAAGAAAAACAAAATGGCATTACCACATTATTCAAACGATCAAACTAGTAAGAAGGGTAAAAACTTTGAACCAGTATTAGCTAATATGTTTGAGGTAACTATTCTTCCTCCAGCAGGCGTTGGTGGCCAAGAATTATTAATTCAACATGTAAATAATATTAATGGTTTAGAACTTCATAAAGAACTAGGAGTTGTAGATCAGAAATTTAAATGGTCAACTAGATCTTATACAGGTTTACCAGCTGATTCATTCCTAGATGTTACTGTTAACTTCTCATTAAACTTAAACGAGGCAAATCAAATGTACTTATACAAAACAATGAGAGACTGGTACAGATTAGCATACAATCCAGAAACTGGTGAAGTTGGTCTTAAAAAAGATTATGTTGGAACATTAGTAATTGTACAATTTAACAGAGCTGGTGATATTTATAGAAAAATCACATGTGAAGATTGTTTTATTACTTCAGCATTAAATCCAACTGCAGAATTAAATTATGAAACAGCAGATGCTCAACTATTAGATGTAACTTGGAGAGTTAACACATGGGCTGAGGAATTAGTTTAAAAAAATTTAGAGTTTAAAAAATTTAGAGAAGATACAAGTCTTCTCTATTTTTTGCTCGGTAAAAATATTATAATACTATAATAATATATGTCAAAGGAAGACTACATAGTAAACAAATTAATCAAAAAAATTCAAGTACTTTTAACAGAACCTGAATTTGAAGAATTAAATCACATTATATTAAGTCGTGCCATTAAGGAAAAGCAAAGGCCTAAATCTGTTAGCGCATTTGTAAGAGAATTAATACAAAATGAGATTAAAAAAAATTCTGAAACAAATAAAAAATAATTTATATAATTTAATAAACACACTAATATGAGTGAAGAAAACAAAGATTTAAACGAGTTCTTAAATAAGAAAGAACAAGAAGGAGGAGCATTTAAGGATGATTCTCAAGAATCTACAAAAGATAACGTAGAAAATGTCGATCCTATTGAAGAGACTATAAACAAAGAAGGATTAGGAAAAGTCAATATGGCTAAATTCAATCCTGAAGCTGCGGATAAGGCAGATTTTCATTTAGGTTACCACGACATGGACATGAATACTCTTTTTTCAAAAGGACGCTTTTATCCAGTAGATACTAAAATAACTATTAGATCAGCAAAGGTTGCTGAAATTAGACATTTTTCAACAATGGATGAAAATAGTATTTTTGACATCGAAGATAAATTAAATGGAATAGTTAAATCATGTGCTAGAATTGAAGCACCTGGTAAAAAGCTATCTTATAAAGATCTTTTAGAAGAAGATAGAATTGCGGTTATTTTAGCAATTAGAGACCTTACATTTCCAGAAGCTGAAAACAAATTAATGTTAAAGGCTGAAAATAGTTATGGAGTAACTGAAGATGTTGAATTAGCTACAAGAAATCTTACTGGAACTGAAGTACCTGAAGAAATTGAAAAATATTACGATGCAGTTGCAAGATGTTTTAGAATTCAAACTCGTTCTTCTGGAGAAATATTAATGAGACCACCATCTGTTGGCGTTATGGAAGTTGTTACTAAATATATTAAAGAACAACAAGAACAAAAGAAAAGATGGGATCAATCATTTATACAAATCTTACCATATATTCAATTAGACTGGAGAGGATTTAACACTAAAGAAGTATTTAATCAAGAAGTTGCATTTCAAGGATGGAACGAGAAAAAATACATGGTTTCTTACAGATTAGCTGAAAAAATGAAAATAGGAGCACAACCTGAAATGGAAGTGGATGTCGACGGAGAGACAGTAACGCTCCCTCTCGACTTCCCAGGTGGAATCAAAAGTCTTTTCATTATTTCGGATCTCGCTGGAGAACTTCTTTAAGACTAAATTTTATCTGGGCATACATTTACGCCTCCAGCCCTCCGAG
>MDTC01125290.1_pt1 | contig 12738 bp, 7 predicted proteins | sample 811181 | NCBI WGS metagenome assembly MDTC01 (sample SAMN05326644, study PRJNA326480) | marine metagenome | isolation source: seawater | place: Pacific Ocean: North | collected 2011 | reverse complement strand
TTGTATTCTCCACTTGTCCAACTTGAACCCCTATGGTATTGAAGGTTTGGAAATCTGTCTGCATACCAACGACCTCGAGGCCGTATTCTACTGCATCTTCTCCCAAGACATACTTGAAATCCAACCCGAAATTGAAACCGTTCACAGCGCTGTATCGGTCCTCAAGCCCCTCCTCTTGAAGGCGAATTTCATAGTCGCTTGCCGCAAAGTGCCCATTCATCAGTATGGCCGAGCCACTGGGAACAACTGTGAAGTTTCCGCCACCGCCGTAGTTTTTCCAGCGCAAGTCAGAGAGGGCTTGGTAACTCACCCGATCATTGAAATTGAACCCGAAGAGGCTCAATTTTGAACCGTTCCCACTGCCGAAAGAAACCTTGCCGTACGCATCCGTAAAGTTGAACGGAAGTCCTTCGCCATCGTTGTTGATGTAATCGTAAAGAACCTTGGAAGTTTCCTCAAGGTAACTGTGTTTCAAAGAGAGAATGTAGGAAATGCCAGCTCCGGAATCAGAGAGTTTTTTCAGAGGGCCTTCCAAGGTCAACTTAGCCCCGAACGGACTCGCGCCAATGCGACCTTCCGTCTTCATCTTGTTGCCGTCACGCGTTTTGATGTCCATAACAGATGAAATACGCCCTCCAAATTTTGCTCCAAAACCACCGGTGTAAACATCGGCATTGGCAATAACATCCGAATCAAAAACGCTGAACAATCCAATGCTATGGAAGGCGTTGTAAATGATCATACCGTCGAGCAGCACCTTGTTTTGAATGGGGGAACCGCCGCGTATGTAAAGTTGACCTCCTTGGTCTCCTGTGCTGATGAATCCAGGTAACACTTGCAGGGCCTGCACCAAGTCCGGCTGACCGCCGAAACTCGGAATCTTCTTTAAATCACTCGGTCGAATGGTCTCTACCGACATATTGACCTTGGTGGTCTGTTCCTCCCGATCAGCATTTACCTCGGCACTGCCAAGTTGGATGACTTGCTGCTCCAATAAAAAATTTCGTGTTGTTATTTTCCCGTCCACCAAATCGACCCGCTCAGTCACGCCCTCGTATTCCATACTGGACACCACCAGTGTATATGTACCCGCCGGAACCCGGCTGAGGCTGTAAAACCCTTCGATGTCCGACATAACACCAAAGCTCGTTCCCTGTAAGGATACGCTCGCGAACATCACCGGCTCACCCGATTCTTGGCTGCGCAAAAAGCCCTTTACTGTGGCTTGGCTGTAGAGAATAGCCGGCAAAAGCAGCAACAGTAATAGCCCCGCGTGGCGTTTCAATTTTTGCATGGGTGCGAATTTACGGCATTCACTGAGTCGAACGCACGAGCATTTTTTGAATTCGATCTTCCAACTGCTCCGAGCTCATTTTCTCACGCAAGCGGTTAACGACCAACGGAAATGAAAACGGCGTTGGATGGTTCGTACGTTCGAGCACAACGCGCTTTTTCCGCATGCGTTCAAGCACCCGGAGCAACCGAGTCCACTCCATCTGCTGATCCAATAACTCATCATACGCCTGTCGAAACAGTAAGTTCTGTGCATCGAACTCCTGAAAGACGTCAAAAAGCAGTCCAGAGTGCGATTGCAAATGCCGCACGCCCTGCTGTTGTCCCGGAAATCCCTGAAAGGCCAGCCCGGAAATCACCGCGATGTCACGAAACCGACGTTTAGCCATCTCAACAGAATTGACCCCCGATTGCAAATCGTCCATCAATCCTTCCGTGCGGAGCAGCTTCAGTGAATCAATTTCGGTCCCATCTAGCGGAGAATCGGAAAGCAATTCGAAACCGTAATCGTTGCTTGCAATCGACATTGAGAGTGGCCGTTCTGCGCACCAGCGGTGGGCCATTAGCATCCCAATGGCCTCGTGTATGGCTTTTCCTTCGAAGGGAAACACACAAATGTGGTGACCGTCTTCAGATTGAAATTGCTCAATAAGAATCTCCTCCCGATTCGGCAGGCAGCTCATTTCTTGTTGCAATTCGAGCAAGGGGCTAACGCGGCTCATTTCCGGAGAGCGCACGTGACCTTTACTGAATGCGTGCAATTCATCCCGGATGGCACCGCCCAGCTCAGAACTAAGCGAAAGCCGGCCACCGAGGTAGACTGGAATACGGCCCTTGGGCTTCTTGCTTTTACGAACATGCACCGCTCCCTCTTTTAACCGCACAAATTCCAAGCTCATACCTGCAAACCAAAAAGCATCTCCTTGATCCAGACTGGAGATAAAATACTCCTCCACATGCCCGAGAAAACCGCCCTTCGTCCATCGCACCTTAATCATTTGATCCGAAACAATGGTTCCAATACTCATCCGGTGACGCCTGGCCAGTCTTCGATCCCTGAGGATGTACAACCCTTCATCACGGTCCCATTCAACCCGCCGGTAGTCACCGTATGCTGAAAGCGCTTTTCCCCCGTCGCATATGAATGACAGGCACCAGCTCCACTCTTCATCATCCACGCTCTCGAAGGCGTGGGTACCGTCTAATGCTTCCTTCAGATCATTGGACCGAAAGCCATCGCCAACCGCTAACGTGCACATGAATTGAATCAACACATCAAACGAACGCACTAAGGGCTCGCGCGGCTCAATGCGCTGAGCGGCCATGGCATCCCGCAGAGCACTGGCCTCGATCAACTCCAATCCGTGGGTGGGCAAGAAAAAAATACGGCTAATTGCGCCCGGTTGATGTCCAGAACGTCCCGCCCGTTGCATAAAGCGCGCCACTCCTTTGGGGCCGCCCACTTGAACAATGGCTTCAACAGGACGAAAGTCGACCCCGAGGTCCAAAGAACTGGTGCAGACCACAGCCTTCAAATGCCCTTGGTGCAGGGCATCTTCCACCCAATCACGAAGGTCCTTCGCGATGGAACTGTGGTGCAATGCCAGAACTCCGGCGAGATCGGGAGCAACTTCGAGGAGTTTGTGGTACCAAATCTCAGATTGCGCCCGTGTGTTCGTGAAAATAAGCGTGCTCTCGTCGGAGCGGACGACCTCCACAACGTGCTCGGCGAGCTTAACCCCGATGTGTCCCGCCCACGGCAACCGTTCAAATTGGTTAGGCATCAGAGAGCGCACTTCGGTGCGTTTGGACCAGTCGCATCGGACAAGCCGTCCCGGGCGTTCGGGTCCGACCAATACGCGCAAGGCTTCATCGAGATTTCCAACGGTAGCAGATATGCCCCAACACCGGTAACGAGGAGCGACGTGGCGGAACCAGGCCGATGCCAACTCCACTTGCGTCCCGCGCTTGGTGCCCATGAGGTCATGCCATTCATCTACAACCATCAGCCGCAGATTCCCAAAACGTTTTTCCACCCCTTTCATTGCAAGCATGACGTGCAAGGATTCCGGCGTTGTGATCAGGATTTGGGGCATCTTTTTTCGCTGACTGGCTTTCTCCTTGCTCGAAGTATCCCCGGTCCGAACCCCAACCTCCCAATCCAGTCCCATTCCTGCAATCATGCGCTGAGCGCTGTACTTAATCTCCTTGGTCAACGCTCGAATAGGCGCAATCCAAATGAGTTGGAGCCCTGAAGCACTCTCGCAAGATTCAGCTCGTTGGACCCCCTCCCGAATCGCAGCGCCCAACCCAGCATAGGTTTTACCGGAACCGGTTGGAGCTTGAATCAAAACTTCCTCTCCCAGCGCATAGGCATTCCATGCATCGCGTTGAAAGTCATGTGGCGTCCATCCCTGTTCGCGAAACCACGATTCCAGTCTGCATTCTAGCATGGCCTGTTTGTCTTGCAGCTCCCGCACTGTATCTTCGGCATGTTATTTGGTAACTTCACCTGCATGAAAGCATTACAATTTACTCTTTTGGTTGGTTTAATGTTACTCCAACCTTTCGCATCCTTTGGCCAGCGATACGGCGATGAAGAAGAAGCACCCCTGATTGCACAGGAAGACTTCGACGAATTGCTCATGTGGATGGTTGATGGCAAGTACGAAAAGGTCCTGTACAAGGCCATTCGTTACACCGAAGATGACAAGACAAAGAAAGAACCCGTGCCATACGTGTTCATGAGTATGGCTTTTTTCAAGATTTCAGAGTCCAGTGACGAAGAGTTACTCGAGAAATACTCCAAAGCCCTGAAAGACGCCTTGAAGTATGCGTCCAAATTTGTGAAAAAGGACAAGGAAAGGGAGTACATCGGTGAATATGTTGATTACTTCAATGATCTCCGTCGCGCAACCATGAACCAAGCAGAGATTTATGTGGATGAAGAAAAATTCACGAAGGCCAAGTCGTACTACAAGTACCTGTGGACCCTAGACGCAGAAGACCCGGGTGCATGGCTCATGTATGGTTCTGTACTGTGGAAAGCCAAAGCGGTGCGGGACGCACAAGAGTCTTGGAGCACAGCAGAGCAACTGCTTATTGAATATGGAGGTAAAGGCCTTGAAGAAGTTCAGGAGGATTTGTTGAAGTATGCCGTGATCTATACGGCTGAAATGCTCGCCGATGAAGGCAACCGATCCGACGCTAGAAAGTGGATTGAAGCGACCAACGCATTGTTCGAATCTGACCGTGAAGTCCAAGCCGTGCTGCGTTCACTCTAGATTCAGATTTTCGTCAGCCTGCAAGCGGTCGTAAATCGCTGTGAGCCGGCGTGACTCGTTCTCCCAATTCAAAGACGCCTGAGCCTCCCGAATTCCTCCAATCGCCTGCACCTTCCATGCAGGCGATTTGCTTTCTGCCTCAGTTAATGCGTCATACCAGCCTTCTGGCGTGTCATTGATTACGCGGGCTCCTATTCCAAATTTTTCAATCAATTCGACGCAATCAGGAAGGTTGTTAACCAACACCGGGATTCCAGCCTGAATGGACTCGAATAACTTATTCGGCAGGCAATACAAGTAACTCAGACAAACCGGTTTCACAGACACCAAGCCAACGTCTGCATCCGCTGTGTAATCAAGCACCGCCTCGTAAGGCACTGCGGGTTGAAAATGCACATTGGAGCTGCCTTTGACGGCTTCCATCACTTCAGGTTCCAAAAGGCCGTAGCCCATAAAAACCAAGTGAATGCGCCCTCCTGTTAATCGAGGAGCCATGGCAAGTAATGTCTCGATGCCCCGGTTTATGGTCAACGCACCTTGGTAGATGGCTACAAAGTCATCCTCCTTCAACCCCAAGTTTTTTCTCAGGGGATGATGCGCCGCAGGGCTCCCGGAACGAGCCGCGGGAACGTTGCGAACCAGCGAAATGCGACGCATGCCATGATCCGCATAACGCGACTCATAAGCAGCTTGGATTGAAGGGCTTACGACAATGACTTCTTCCGCCTTGTGGATATGGCGGCTTTCCATGCGCTGCACCGTTTTACTCAGCCAAGCCGGCTTGCCGTTTCGCTCCGATTCAAATTCATGGCAATCGTAAACGAGTTTCAACCTCGGCTGCAACCATTTAGCCAATAGGCCCAAGCCAAAAGCTTCTGCATCATTGCAATGCCATGCATCCGCCTTTCGGTAGGTTAGTGCAATGCGCAAGGCTAATTCGGTCCATTTAAAAATGGCCAAACTGGGAAACGCAGGTACGTATGCATGCACCCTTTCGATGCGAAAGCCCGCCGGATGACGTTCCACGCGGGGCAAATTATTCCTGTGCAATGCAACGACCGTTACCTCGTGCCCAGCTTCCGTTAGTGACAGCGCATTTTTCAAAACCCGGTTGTCCCGGGTAAAGTCATTAAGGACAACGTTAGCAATCTTCATGAAGGCTCTTTCAGTCTTGCTTGAGAGGACGTTTACCTGCTGCGTACATGCGCTCAATGATGTCGACCACCTTGAGCCCTTCTAAGGCATTCGTTGTGATCTCGTCAGATCCGCTGAGCGAGGCGTGGATATTATCAAAGATGTAGCCGTGGTTGGCGGCTGAGCCCTTGTAATGACCATAATCATTGGCCGGATTGGACGGTGGCAGCTCGGGCATGGTGTACCCAGCGATATCGCATAGTTCCACTTCATTCATGTACTGTCCGCCCACCTTTATAGTGCCCTTCTCACCAATGACTATCACCGAAGACTCTAAGTTTTGGTGAGCAACGGCGGTAGAGAAATTGAACATGCCCAAGGCCTTGTGCTTATCAAACTCGAAGGTGACCACCCCGGAATCCTCGAAATCCGTATTGTGTTGGTGAGCAAAATCTTCGAAACGGCTCTGAATGTTGCGAATGTCACCGAAGATCCAATACATCAAGTCTATGAAGTGGCTGAACTGCGTGAATAAAGTTCCTCCGTCCAGGTCTTTTGTGCCCTTCCAAGGTATCTTGCTGTAGTAACGGTCATCTCGGTTCCAATAGCATTGCACTTGAACCATATGAATTGCCCCTAGGGATCCACTTTGGATGACGTCACGCAACCAGACCGAAGGCGGGGAATATCGATTTTGCATGACGCAGAAGACCTGTTTACCCTTTGCTAATGCTGCATGAAGCACCTGCTCGCCATCGGCTCGGGTCAATGCCATGGGCTTTTCAATGACAACGTGGCAATTAGCTGAAATACCATCGATTGCCTGTTCAGCGTGATAACCGTTGGGGGTGCAGACGCAAATGATGTCCAGTTCAGGGTGAGCCTCCAGCATCGCCTTGTGACTGCTATAATGGGGGACATCGCCTTCAACTCCACACGCCTCTTTCGATCGGATATCCGCAACAGCTACCAGCGTAAATCCATCCTTTCGGCGAATCATCTCCATGTGCCGCTTGCCAATGTGGCCAGCCCCGATGACGCCAAAGTTGACATTTATCATGCCGCGAAATTAGGCTTTCCCGGCTTAACAGCCGGTAGTCGATTGGAAAATCCGGCAGCCCAAGTGGGGCTCGAACAACCTCGGGTTGCATTCCCCATGATGGTGCTACAGCCCCCTTAAACGACGACAACTCGCTCGAATCCAACACGGACTTCATCTGTGTGTAATCTACCTATGTCACACCCGAGAATTCCGCAGGCTTCAAGGTGTTCGATTAAAAGTGCGGAAGGCAAAATCAAAACTGCATCTGTGAAGTACGGTTCAGACTGATCCATTACTACCAAGACCCCGACTTGACTTATGGCATTGTCAGAACCACAATACGAAACAGCCGACTGACCCGCTTAGACCAAGATCATGACCGGTGTCATATTCAACTTGCGTGGCATCCGTCGGAACGTCGTTTTACAGCCCGTAAGTAAAAGCAAGGCATTCTGCACCATGGTCACGGTAGCAGAAAGGTTTCGAACGTGGACTAAATTGCAACATGCGAATCGTCAGCCTGGTGCCGAGCTGGACCGAATACGTGGTGGATTTAGGACTCACCAGCGGCCTTGTTGGCCGCACAAAGTTTTGCGTCCGCGCCGGGAATCAGGCTGAGGGAATACCAATCATTGGCGGAACGAAGCGCATTCATCTCGAACGAATCGAGAAACTTAAGCCCGACATCGTGATTGCCAGCAAGGAGGAAAATACCCGAGAAGATGTCGAAGCTTGTCGAGCCTTTGCGGATGTGCTCGTGACCGATGTCCGATCCGTTGAAAGTGCATTTGACGCATTGGATTGCATTGGGGAGGTTCTGGAAAAACGAGCTGCGGCTAACACATGGCGCTCTGAAATTGAAAAAGCTTGGGGGGAACCTAGGCCGCTGAATGGAGAAGCGCTCTATGCCATTTGGCAAAATCCGTTCATGGTCGCCGGTCGAGATACCTTCATAAATGCCGTGATGAACTGGTGGGGCATTGGCAATGCCTTGCCTGAGGGAACTGTCGGTCGTTATCCCGAGCTGAGCGAGAGGCAATTGCATGGAATGATTGGCATACCCGTCATGCTTTCTTCTGAGCCCTACCCTTTTAATCGCAAGCACTGTTCTCACTTTGCATCCATCGGACTTCGGCCAATTTTGGTTGATGGCGAATCCTTTAGCTGGTACGGCAGCAGGATGCTGCATGCTAAGGAATACCTGAGCAGTATGCGTCAGGCATTGGATGACCTGTCACACTAGGGCTGTTTCAAGGACGTTTTGTCAGGTTTACCGGTAGAGTCTGACAGCCTTGTCAGGTTGCGCTGCCCAAATGCCAAACGGCACGCTCCTTGACCTTGCTGTATCAAGCATTATAATTCAAGATAAGCTATGAGTAAAATCATCGGAATTGATTTAGGTACCACAAACAGCTGCGTCTCCGTTATGGAGGGCAACGAACCCGTGGTCATTACCAACGCGGAGGGCAAGCGCACAACGCCTTCCATCATCGCCTTCATCGATGGCGGAGAGCGAAAGGTCGGTGAACCGGCGAAGCGTCAAGCCATCACCAACCCACAAAAAACGATTTTCAGCATCAAGCGTTTCATGGGAAACTCCTTCGATGAAGTGAAAACTGAAATTGGCCGTGTGCCTTACAACGTGGTCAAAGGAGACAATAACACGCCTCGCGTCAAAATTGATGACCGGTTGTACACGCCCCAAGAAATCAGCGCAATGACCCTTCAGAAAATGAAGAAGACCGCTGAGGATTACCTTGGAACGGAAGTCACCGGTGCCGTTATCACCGTCCCAGCCTACTTCAACGACGCACAGCGCCAAGCCACGAAGGAAGCGGGTGAAATCGCTGGTCTTGAAGTCAAGCGTATAATCAACGAGCCCACAGCCGCCGCGCTCGCGTACGGCATGGACAAGAAAGCCATTGACCAGAAGATTGTCGTCTTCGATTTAGGCGGTGGCACTCACGACGTTTCTATCCTCGAGTTGGGCGATGGCGTGTTCGAGGTTCTTTCGACTGATGGGGACACTCACTTGGGTGGAGACGACTTCGATCAGGTCATTATTGATTGGTTAGTACAGGAATTCAAGGACGAGAACGGCGGATTGGACCTCTCAAAAGATCCCATGGCCCTGCAGCGTTTGAAAGATGCCGCTGAAAAGGCCAAAATTGAGCTCTCGAGTACCTCAAGTTCAGAAATTAACTTACCCTACATCATGCCGGTCGACGGCGTGCCTAAGCACTTGGTCCGATCCCTCTCCCAAGCGAAGTTCGAGCAATTGGCAGATGAATTAATCAAGCGAACCATTGAACCGTGTGCATCCGCACTGAAAGCGGCTGATCTCGATAAGTCAGATATCGATGAGGTAATTTTAGTGGGCGGATCCACCCGCATCCCAGCTGTGCAGGCAGCGGTAAAGGCCTACTTTGGTAAGGAGCCTTCAAAAGGCGTCAACCCCGATGAGGTAGTAGCTGTCGGCGCAGCCATTCAAGGTGGCGTGCTTTCAGGCGACGTGAAAGATGTCTTGCTTTTGGACGTTACCCCTTTGTCCTTGGGAATTGAAACCATGGGCGGTGTGATGACTAAGTTGATCGATGCAAACACCACCATCCCTACGAAAAAGTCAGAAACGTTCAGTACGGCTTCCGATAACCAACCTAGCGTTGAAATCCACGTGCTGCAGGGCGAGCGTTCCATGGCCAACGACAACCGTACCATTGGTCGGTTCCAGCTGGCAGATATTCCACCCGCTCCTCGCGGTGTGCCTCAGGTTGAGGTTACGTTTGACATCGATGCCAATGGAATCATTCAGGTGAGTGCCAAAGACAAAGCAACAGGCAAAGAGCAAAACATCCGCATCGAGGCGTCCAGCGGACTCAGCGATGAAGAAGTGAACCGCATGAAGCAGGAGGCGGAGGCCAATGCCGAAGCGGACAAAGAAGCCAAGGAACGCATCGAAGTACTGAATCAAGCCGATGCCTTAGTATTCCAGACCGAGAAGCAACTTAAGGAGTTCGGCGATAAAATCTCCGAAGGCAACCGCGGACCCATCGATGCTGCGCTGGAAGAGCTCAAGAAGGCCCATGGTGAGCAGGACATAGACGGCTGCAAGGCTGGCATCGAAAAGCTCAACAGTGCATTCCAAGCGGCGAGTCAGGAAATGTATGCGGCCCAGCAAGAGGCAGGTGCGACTGGTGAACCGGAGGACAGTACTCCAGAGGCAGGCAAAGCAGATCCCGAAGTCACCGATGTGGATTTTGAAGAAGTAAAGTAAAGTTCAATTTTGGAGCAATGAAAAACCCTGGACTCCGGTCCGGGGTTTTTTCGTTTTACCCTTGAACCCTGAACGCGAGGACTTGTTAATACATCCGATGGGAAACGATATTCCGAATCATTGGAAAACACGCGCCAAGTGGGTATTGGTCTTGATTGGGGCGGCGACATTATGGATGGGATGGCGCGTGTCTCAAATCGGATTCAATTACGATTTTGAAAGCTTCTTCCCGCTGGACGACCCGGAAACCGAGTTCTACCTGAATTTTCGGTCACAATTTGAATCGGACAATGACTTCCTGATTGTTGGCGTAGAGCACCCAACAAGCATTTACCACCCCGCGTTTCTCGAGGAAGTGGAGGGATACGTAGAAGAACTTGAGGCTCTTCCCTACATCGAAGAGGTTATCAGCCCCACACGACTCAATGAACCCGTCAAGCTCGGTCTTACGGTTGTGCAGCGTCCCCTGCTGCGCTGGCAAGAGAAAGACGCGCGGACCAAGTTAATTGCCGACTCCACTCGCATCGCAGGACATCCTACCTGGGACGGATCGTTTGTCTCAACTGGAGGCAGGGCGCTCGCCATCCAAGTCAGGCACAAGCAGCTCCTGTCCAAAGCCGGCTGTGACAGCTTGGCCAATGCCATCACCCAAATGGCATCCACTTGGAATCACTCCGTACACATCGCCGGTCGGGCTGTGGCGCAGAAATACTACGTGGACGTCATGCAACGTGAAGTCGCCCTTTTCGTCAGCATTGGATTGGTTCTCGTAGTGGTATTTCTGTGGGTGGCCTTCCAGAGTATTTGGGGGGTGTGCATCCCCTTACTCGTCGTCCTGCTCAGCGGCCTGTGGACGCTCGGCGCTATGGAAATGACTGGCAAATCAATCGATGTCATGACCATTGTGCTTCCCACAATCATCTTTGTGGTCGGAGTCAGCGATGTAGTTCACATTCTATCTCGTTACTATGAAGAGCTGCGGCAAGGCGCCACGCAATTCCAAAGCATCCTAGCTGCCTTCAAGGAGGTCGGACTCGCCACCTTTCTGACCACCTTGACGACGGCGGTTGGTTTCCTGACCCTTCTGTCGTCTTCCGTGCTGCCCATTCGCGATTTCGGGGTATACGCCGCAGCGGGGGTCGGCATCGCCTACCTTCTCGCCTTTACGTTGCTGCCCTCCATTATGATGCTCTTTCCCGCACCTCGAGTCTCCAACGAAGGAAACGGCGTGCTTTGGAACAATTGGCTGCAAAGCGCCTTGCAAACGATGCTTCGTCGCCCCTTGGTCATTGCAGCAGTTACATTAGGCTTTTCGGCCCTTGCAATCGTCGGAACCAGCCGTATCGAAGTGAATAATGTGCTCTTGGAAGACTTGGCTGAGGACGATCCGTTTCGGCAAGAATTTGCATATTTCGAACGGGAATTTGCAGGCGTTCGGCCTTTCGAATTGTCCATTGCCCTGCCGGCGGGAGAAAACCCGCTCGACGTAAAGGTGCAAAAAACCATGCAAGACATCACCGCGTATTTGGAGCAGACCTACGGCGTCGGTTCGATTGTGAGCAGTGACCGCATCTTGGCACATGCCAATCGGCTCAACAACGGCGACCAAGGCCGTTTCCACCGTGTCCCTGAACAGCAACGTGACATCGACCGTATGGTCCGGACCTTGGCACGTGATGAAAGCACCAGCCCCCTTTCGCTGGTGGTCAACGAGGAAACCAACGTGTTAAGAGTGTTCGGAAAACTCCCCGATCTCGGCGCCCAACATTACCGAGCGCAGGACGAAGCATTCTTCGATTGGTTTGCCGCTGAGCATCCAGATTCTGAGTTGGATCTCCACGTAACGGGAACGGCTCGGTTGATTGATTTGAATATAGGATCTTTAGCTAGTGATATGGTGCTAGGCTTGGCCATTGCTTTTCTCATTGTAGCCCTGATCTCAGGGCTGATGTTTCGCAATGCCTACATGGTTATTATATCGCTCATACCCAATGTGCTTCCATTGCTCATGATCGCAGGGATTATGGGGTGGACCGGGATCAACTTAAAACTTTCCACCAGCATCATCTTCACGATTGCCTTTGGCATCGCCGTGGACGATACGATACACTTCATCAGCAAACTCCGTATCGAACTGGCCAAAGGTAAAGACCTGTTGGAGGCGGTAAAGAGCAGTTTCCTAAATGCCGGAAAGGCCATCATTATTACCAGCATCATCCTTTGCGGTGGGTTCATGACGTTGAGCCTGAGCAGCTTTCTTGGAACCTTCTACATCGGCGTGTTGATCTCGACCACCCTCCTGCTCGCTGTTTTATCGGACCTATTCGTGTTGCCGTGGCTCGTGCTGAAACTACTCCACTGGAAACAACCCAAACACCCAAGCATCCTAAGTAAAATTTTGCGACCTTAGGTGCATGGCATCATCTCGAAGGAAGTTCATCAAAGAGGCCACAGCTGTCGCAGGCACCCTCGGAATTGGAAGTTGGTGGAGCAAAGCATGGTCTAGCCCCCCTGTTCATGCGCAGCTGGAAGGAAGCGGCCGAGCCGTCATGGCTTCTACTTGGAACCACGGCATGTTGGCCAATGATGAAGGCTTTGCCGCACTGGAAGCTGGAGGAAATGCGCTGGACATGATTGAAGCCGGAGCGCGGCTGGTGGAAGCGGATGCCGAGGGATTGAGCGTTGGCATCGGCGGTCTCCCCGATCGGGAT
>MDTC01028615.1_pt1 | contig 12738 bp, 13 predicted proteins | sample 811181 | NCBI WGS metagenome assembly MDTC01 (sample SAMN05326644, study PRJNA326480) | marine metagenome | isolation source: seawater | place: Pacific Ocean: North | collected 2011 | reverse complement strand
GCCATCGAATCTGGCAAATACTCGCACCTTAAACCTCACTTCAAATGCTAATCTCAAATGAGGGTGTTCATGGCGTTATTGGTCCGAGACCTTCGTTTAGCAGTGCGACAAAGCAGCGATGGAGTTATGGTGTTATCTTTTTATGTTATCGCAATAGTCCTTTTCCCGTTAGGCCTTGGTCCAGACCCCCAAACACTTGCGTCACTTGCGCCGGGACTATTGTGTGTCGCTGCATTACTAGCTGCAATATTGTCTCTTGAAGGGCTTTTTCGCTCAGATTATGAGGATGGTTCGCTAGAGCTTATGGCCGTCAGTCCAAACGACCTAGCCGTTCAAGTGCTCGCAAAAATCACGGCACATTGGATAACCACGGGACTCCCTTTAATTTTAGCAACTCCGTTTTTAGCATTTCTGCTTAATTTACCAGTACAAGCTTTATTCACCCTGATGCTTGCTATGGTGTTAGCCACACCAAGCCTCAGTCTAATCGGTGCAGTGGGGGCAAGTCTCACTGTCGGCGCCCGGCGAAGTGGCGTTTTAATATCGGTTCTTGTTCTTCCGCTTTATATTCCCGTACTAATATTCGCCGTCTCAGCTATCGATGCAGTACTATTAACGTACTCTCCAAAACCCCACCTTATGCTGTTGGGGGCTATTTTTGTAGCAGCTCTGCCGTTATGTACAATAACTTCCACGATAGCGTTGCGGCAGGCACTTGAATGAATGGGACTAAGAGTCACAGTTTTTTTGATTGGGTAAGCTAGAACACGCCCTATATATTTAGATGTAAGGATATTATTCTAATGCACCGTTATGCAAACCCTAGTCGATTTATTAGGATTGCCGACACCATATTTCCGTGGGCGGGCGGAATAATGATTACGGCGTTTGCAATTGGACTATACCTGGCTCTCCTCAAATCTCCCGCAGATTACCAGCAGAGCGAAATGGTGCGGATAATGTACATACATGTACCAGCCGCGTGGATGGCACTTTTCACATACGCATTCATGGCGCTTTCGTCGGCCGCTGTATTGATATGGAAGCATCCGATAGCGCTTTTGAGTGCAAAGGCTGCAGCGCCTATAGGAGCCTCTTTCACGGTGATATGCTTAGCGACTGGTTCATTGTGGGGAAAACCTATGTGGGGAACATGGTGGGTATGGGATGCACGGTTGACTTCGGTCCTTATATTGCTCTTTTTGTATCTAGGTTATATTGCACTTATAAATGCTTTCGACGAAACAGAGAGGGGAGGCAAAGCGGCATCGTTGCTTGCGTTAGTCGGCGCAGTCAACCTACCCATTATCAAGTATTCGGTTGATTGGTGGAACACACTTCACCAACCTGCCAGTGTATTTCGTTTAGACGGTCCTGCCATACATCCCGACATGCTTTGGCCACTCATCATTATGGCCATAGCTTTTAAAATGTTTCTCCTCACCACCCTTGTCACTAGAATAAAAAGCGAGTTAATTGCTGCGCGAGTGCAAAATGTTCAACGCAGCCTGCATGGAAATTTAGCTGATGGCAGAGGTTGAAGCCTATTTGGGAATGGGGGGGTATGGCGCTTTCATTTGGGCTGCATATTTGCTAGCCACATTGATTTTGGCAGGGTTATTAGCACAATCACGCCGTGCGCTAAAAAAACAAGAGGCCTTGCTTCTTCGTCTTAAGTCAATCCGACGAGGCGACAGTGATGACTGATTCGCTTGGTCTCAAACGCACTCGCCGACAAAAGAGCCAGCGAGTTTACACACTGCTTTTTGGTCTCACGATGCTTGGGCTAGCCACTGCTCTTGTGTTGAACGCACTCGAAGATAGCATCGTTTTTTTTTACAGCCCGAGCGACTTGAGGGAGCGGAGTATTTCTCCAGAACAGCGTATCCGGGTAGGCGGGCTCGTTGAATTGGGTAGCTGGAAGAAAGCTAAGAGCCAAACAGTTCATGAATTTACTGTTACTGATGGGAAAAATAAAATTACAGCTACATTTAATGGAATTCTTCCAGATCTTTTTCGTGAGGGGCAAGGGGTAATAGCTGAGGGCCGGCTAAAAAATAATAGGTTATTCATAGCTGAAGAAGTGTTAGCCAAACACGATGAAAATTATATGCCTCGTGAGGTCGCTGACGCTCTAAAAAAATCAGGCCACTGGAATAAAGGGAGTGGATCAAGAAGGAGCTCAGGGGAGCCTAAATGACCGTAGAATTAGGACATTTCACGCTGATTCTGGCGTTTGTTTTTTCAATAACACAGGCTGCTTTCGGCTTCGCGGGTGCGGCAGCCCAACGGGTTGATTGGATTAACGCCGCTAAAATTGCGGCACTAGTGCAATTTTTATTTACTACCTTAGCTTTTGCGGCATTAACCTACGCATACGTGACCAGTGATTTCTCAGTTCGAAATGTCTTCGAAAATTCACACACATTAAAACCGTTGATCTACAAAATTTCCGGGGTATGGGGTAATCACGAGGGGTCTATGCTACTCTGGGTTCTGGTTCTAGCACTTTTTGGCGCTGCAGTTGCTAGCTTTGGCGGTAAACTGCCTTCGACCTTGCGTGCCCGAGTTCTTGGCGTCCAAGCACTTATTGGCATCGCATTTCTTGCCTTTATTTTAGTAACCTCAAATCCTTTTGAGCGTATAGTTCCTGCACCACTAGATGGGCAGGGCCTCAACCCACTTCTTCAAGACCCTGGCCTTGCACTACATCCACCCATCTTGTACGTGGGCTATGTAGGATTTTCAGTTGCGTTCTCTTTCGCTATTGCAGCTCTGATTGAGGGAAATATAGATACATCCTGGGCACGGTGGGTGCGTCCTTGGACACTTTTAGCCTGGTCATTTCTCACCGGCGGCATTGCACTTGGAAGTTGGTGGGCTTATTACGAACTTGGGTGGGGGGGGTGGTGGTACTGGGACCCAGTAGAGAATGCTTCCTTAATGCCTTGGCTCGTCGGCACTGCGCTTTTGCACAGCTCAATTGTGGTAGAGAAACGTAACAGCCTCAAAAGCTGGACAATTTTGTTATCAATACTGACCTTTGCCCTAAGCTTGATAGGTACCTTCCTGGTACGCTCCGGTGTTCTGACGTCTGTCCACACTTTTGCTACAGACCCTGATCGTGGAGTATTTATTCTCGGTATTTTGTGCCTCGCGATTGGTGGTGGTCTTACTCTCTACGCTTGGAGGGCTCCGCACATCAAAGGTGGTAGATTATTTCAACCGATTAGTCGCGAAGGAGGGGTGTTGCTAAACAATTTGCTGCTTACGACAGCAGCTGCAACAGTATTTCTAGGCACGATTTATCCACTTGTGCTTGAGGTCTTTAACGGCTCAAAAATCTCTGTTGGCCCTCCATATTTTAATGCGACATTTGTGCCGCTCATGACACCACTAATAGCTGCGCTAGCAGTAGGGCCTTTACTTGGATGGAAAAGAGGAGACATTGCCGGAGCGTTGTCCCGGTTAAAAGCTACGGCTGCAACAGCCATAACCGTATTTATTTTTGTGGCATGGACAGCAGGACAAAACAGTGTTTGGGCAGCATTCGGAATATTTCTAGCGGTTTGGCTTGCTGGCGGCGTGATTACAGAATTAGCCAAAAATATCGGTTTGGGCCAAAGGTCACCCATGGAAAGTTGGCGGCGCTTATTAAAAATTTCGCGAAGTTCGTGGGGCATGTCTCTGGCGCATTTCGGCCTCGCGGTATTTATAATAGGCGCGACTGGTTTATCCTTTTGGAAAGAAGAGAAAATCGTTTTAATGCAGCCAGCTGAAACAGCCGAAATAGGAGATTACAGGGTCACATTTAATGGAGTGCGAGATCAAAACGGGCCTAATTATATCGCACGACAAGCCGTTTTTACCGTGGAGCATGAAGATAAAGAAAAGTTCAACATGACAGCAGAAAAACGCCGTTATCCCGTTTCCCAACAAGAAACAACCGAGGCCGGAATAAAAAATGGCTGGCTTGAAGATTTGTATATCGTGATCGGCACTAATGATAAAAAAAACGGCCAAACGGTGCGCATTTACCTCATGCCTTTAGTGGGTTGGATCTGGATGGGTGTCCTTATAATGGTATTTGGAGGACTCTTTTCACTAACAGATCGGCGCTTTCGGATTGGAGTCCCAGAACGTGAAGAGATTGCTGGGCCAGCTCCAGCAGAGTAGGTATCCATATGCGCCAGTTATTATTTCTCTTGCCATTGTCCACCTTTATTTTACTCGCAGCATACTTCGGACTGGGACTTACAAAAGATCCAGGATTAATTCCGTCTGCACTAATTGGCAAGCCAGCCCCAAAGTTTGATCTGCCGTCGTTAATGCCGGGAGAAAAGGGTATCAATGAACATGATTTCAAAGGCAGGGTATCAATTATAAATGTTTTTGCGTCATGGTGCGTACCTTGCCTTGCTGAGCATCCTATTTGGATGCAAATTCATAATAACACTTCGATACCGATCTACGGGATTGCGTGGAAAGACAAACGAGAAAGTACAATGCGTTGGTTAGAAAAACACGGAAATCCCTACGTCAGGATCGGTTACGATCCTCTGAATGTGTTTGGCATAGAATGGGGAGTTTACGGTGCACCTGAAACCTACATAGTCGACAAGACGGGTCGGATTAGGTTCAAGCATGTTGGTCCTATTTTCCCAGGTTTATGGCAATCGCAAATCTTTCCTTTAGTAGAAAAAATACGGGCAGAAAAATAATGAAACTTTTTCTGATTCCTTTGTTTTTAATGATGCTGTTTGCCACCTCTGCTGAGGCGGTTGAGCCTGATGAGTTATTAGAGGATTCACGTCTTGAAGCCCGTGCAAGGGCCTTATCTGTAGATATTCGATGTCTTGTTTGTCAGAATCAATCAATCGATGATTCCGACTCCGACCTGGCCAAAGATCTTCGTAAGCTTGTGCGCAAAAAAGTGAAAGAGGGCGCCTCTGATGAGGATATAAGGAATTATCTTGTAACCAGGTATGGCGAATTCGTATTACTACACCCTCGCATTACCAGCGACACCTACATCCTTTGGTTTGGTCCCATTGTAATCTTACTAGCTGGCATCATTGGTATATTTACATTTTTCCTGCGCCATTCCAAAAACAACTCCATACAACCCTCACTAGTTCTGAGTGAAGATGAAGAGAAACGGATTTCAGAACTCATCAATAACAGGGGCTGATAAAAAATTTTCTGGTTATTTGCATCTATACTGCTAGGGACTGGCCTAGGCGCCCTACTGTGGCCACTCTTAAGATTTCAGTCTGTAAAAAGTAATTTTCCCAGAGATCATAAGGAAGGTTACACGGACCAGCTCAACAAGCTTGAGCGTGATCGTAAGAAAGGCAAATTAAGCGACACTGAAGCAAGAATTGGCCGAACTCATATCGCGCGCCACCTTCTAGCTTCTACTAGGGCCGCCAAAGGTGGCATAACAGCCATCTTTTCAAAAAAACTGAGGAATATCATCCTCGTTACCACAGTAATCCTCGTTCCTGTGGTTTCATTCGGACTTTATATTGCCGTTGGCCAGCCTAGCCTAGTTGATCAAAGATTTGCCATGCCCCCAGAAGATGAGAACCGGTTAGATTCTGCTAATTCGAACAATCTTGAGGTCATAGCCCAAGGCTTGTTGCAGCAGTTGCAAGTTGAATCAAAAAATGTTCGCGGCTGGGCAATGTTGGCACGCTATTACATAAATCTTGGAAAGTATGGAAAAGCTGTGCTTGCTGCAGAGAGGGCTGTTAGCATTGACAGTCAAGATTCAGAAGCTCAGTCTGTTTATGGGGAAACTCTTTATTTCGCGGCTGACAGAATAATTACACCAATTGTTCGATCAACATTTTTGACCGTCTTAGAGAAAGAGCCCACAGAACCAAGAGCGCGCTACTACTTAGCCTTAGCGGATGCAATCGACGGGAAAGAGCCAGAGGCTCATTCAGCACTACAAACCTTGATAGACGAGAGTCCTATTGAGGCACCATATCTACCGATACTGTTATATACTGCAGATACTATTGCAAAAAAGATTGGGCTAAAGTCAATACTATCCACTAAAGCAAGGCACGTGATGCGGGAATTATTAAAAAAATCACCCGCATGGTGGACAACGAAGGAAGATCTCAGAGCTGCCACAATTATATTTGAGGCCGATCAGAACCGAGTGGTTAGATATATTGTGGGACGACTGGAACACAAGCTTCGTAAAAATCAAGCTGATTTGAATGGCTGGGTAAAATCTGCAAATGCATATCAAGTGTTAGGAGAAGTTTCCAAAGAGGAGGCTGCTTTGCGGAAAGCAGCTCATCTTGCGCCACAGAATGTTGAGATCCTCCTGCGCTATGGACGCATATTACGAAAGGTTGCGGAAAACAAACAGACTGAAGAATCTGTCGCGTTGATGCGTCAAGTTCTGACAGTTGACCCAGACAATCTTGAAGCACTATTTCTGGTAGGCCGCGCAGAAGCCTCAGCGGGTCGCATTGACATCGGCAAAGCTCTTATGATGAAAGCGCTCCGCAAGCTTCCCCAGGACACTAAAGAATACATTGCGCTTAAAAAACAAATCGAGTCCATTAGCGAATAAATTCAAGACCGCGCTGCTTGCACCTCTGTGAGAGCTCAGCTAGCTTGCTCAATAGGAATTTGTATAAAGGGGGGACATACATGTCCGACAGCGTCGAATGTATAGGCTGCGAGCTAACCTATCGTGCCAACGCACCATGTTTTGAAAGAAACCCGTCGGCGCTGACATCCGATACACCACGGCCAGTTACTGTCAACGGTAAGAAACAACTTGTCATCGATATGCATGCGCATTGCCAGTTTCCCGAAATCATGCCCCTAATCAAAGATAGACCTGAGTTAGACGGTAAAGATCCGTTTGGCCAAGGAGGATGGGGAAAAGGGCAGGAAATTGAAAGGCGCCTGAACGCAATGAATGCCATGGGCGTTGACATCCAAGTATTGTCGATTAGCGTTTTTCATCATCATCATTGGGCGGAGTACAGCCTAGCCGAGGATTTGTGCCAAATTCAAAATGAGAGAATGACAGAGATTTGTGCCCTTTATCCCGACCGCTTTGTGCCCCTCTCCATAGTAGCACTGCAGCACCCCGAACTTGCAGCAACCCAGCTCGAGTGTAATGTAAAGGAAATGGGGCACCGGGGGGCAATGATTACTGCTGCGCTTGATGGCGAAGAGTTATCGAATGAGCGTTTTCACCCCTTCTGGGCCAAAGCAGAAGAGTTGGATGTTCCTATCTTTATACATCCTCGTCATTTCCGAGAAGGTGCGCCGCGTTTCAAGGGACAAGGTTTCCTATCGAATATCATCGGCAACCCGCTCGACACGACAGTAGCGTTAGCACATCTTATCTACGAGGGCACGCTAGATAAGTTCCCAGGAGTCAAAATTGTCGCCGCCCATGGCGGCGGATATTTAGCCTCCAATATAGGTCGCTTTGACCACGGCCATAACAGTGGCGATCGCGGAGGGCGAGGTGCTGAAAAAAAAGCACCAAGCGACTACCTAAATCAGCTTTATTTCGACACAGTAGTCTTTGGCACCGAAAATCTACACCACCTCATTCGTGAATGCGGTGCCGGGCAACTAGTCCTAGGAACTGATTACCCAGCCGGAATGAGCAATATCAATCCAGTCGCCCATTTGCTGAGTGTCGAAGGATTGAGCGACGAAGATATAGAAGCCATTCTCAGCGGTACAGTTAAGAAGCTTTTAAAAATATGAAAAATTTAGGGATGCCAAAATGAAAAACCCGATCCGCGCGCGTGATGGTCAACAGTGGATCTATGACTATGTGCTCAATACTTCAGGCCGGGCAGTTCACTACGAATACGACGCACGTGATATGCCTAAACAAGCAAAGTCGATACGCATGGTATCGAAATACTTGCTGAAAGAAGCTCAACATTCCGAGAAAATTGCCCGCGGAGCAGATGCGGCCGGAGACACACTCAATGCACGAAAGCTTTACGAGATAGCTGCCGAAAATTACAAGGAAGCACAGCATTTTTTTATTCCGCCAACGGACCCTAAACGCTGGGAAATTCTTGGCCGCGCCCATGATTGTGCCCGACGTGCATTTGCTCTAGCTGATTACAAAATTGAACTAGTGGAAATCCCTTACCGTGATACAACTATTCCCGGTGTTTTACATTTAGCGCCGGGGCACGGAGAAAAACCAACGGTGCTGTTTATTCCCGGAATGGATAACACAAAGGAAAACTATCCAAAAATCGATGCTAACCCATTCATCGCACGCGGCATAAACTTGCTATGCATTGATGGGCCAGGCCAAGGTGAAGCGTTGATGCGGGGAATCCATGTCCATCCTGGCGATCATTCAGTAGCCGCATCTGGCGCTTTCAACTTTCTTAAAAAGCGTGATGACGTCGATGAAAACCGGATTGGCATTTCAGGACGCAGCTTTGGCACCTATTGGTCACTGCGAGCGGCTGCTGAGGACGGCCGCTTCGCATGTGTTGCTGGTGCTGTGGCTTGTTACTACTGGGATCGTATTGTTATTTTCCAGGAGGTTACCATTCGCTTTAAACAGGTCTTCATGGCTATGGCGGGTACTGAGGATGAGGAAGCTTTTGATGAAGAAATTAAAGGGTACACTCTGAAAGGTTTTGCCAACAAGGTGCAATGTCCTGTCCTCATGGGGATCGGGGAATTTGATCCATTAAATCCCCTCGAAGATGCCGAGGAAGTTTACAATGTACTAAGCTGCCCCAAAGAAATGTGGATATTCGAGGACGAATTCCACCGTATTCGTGCACCAAAGAATCTTGGGGGCGGTGTCACCTTCGATTTTATCGCACAATGGATGCTAAACGCCATGAATGGCAACCTCGCAGCAGGTCATAATAAAAAGCGTTTCATAAAGCTCAATGGTGACGGATTCTTCGATTGAGAAATTAGTTGAAGAGATACTGAAGGCACGATCTTGCCGCTTCCAGTTCTTTTTTCCCAAATTTTTCTATCGACGCAAAGTCCGGTGTTTTTTTTACTTTCCATGATAGACCCTCGACTGCGTCTTCTTCACTGTAACCCGGCATAGTTGCGGAAAGCGCTGCCGTGCCGCTCTCAAAAGAAAACCTGGCTCTCTCGGTGATTAGCGAAACCGGCCCCGGAGGGAGCTTCAAATCAGAGCGCCTGTCCGACAAGCCAGGACTAGTAATGAAGTCTACTTTCTCTAAAAATCTTCTCGGGTCATGCGGCATCAGAATAATAAGGCGTTTAACGAGGCAGGCAATATCATGTGCACCGCCTGAACCGACCATTCGAATTTTGGGCTGGTTGTATGATCCAATCACGGTACTATTAAGATTACCAAATAGGTCCACTTGCGCTGCTGATAGGAGGCCTACATCGATACGACCTGCCTGTAGCTCTGAAAAAACTGCCAGCCCATCAGTGATCATTGTCGCCTTCTCAGCTACTGAAGGGCTCCCAGTCGAGAGGGGTGGTTTAGAGATTGGATTTGAACCCACAACACCCGACTCAAAAATCAAAGTCAATTCAGGAGCCCGGCTATGTTTGGCAAGCAGTGCCGCATCAGATGGATTACCAATGCCAACAAAACAGACCTCGCCATTCTGCAATTCGCGCGCGGCAGCAAGCGCTAATCTAATAGCAACCGGAAGACCTATCACCCTATTTCCCTTCGGCTCGCCTGCTCTTCGAGAACGTTGAGACGTTTTTTACCCACTGCGTTCAAATAAGCCGAATGATTTGCACAGTTATATATCCATCGCCTAAGGTAATCCTCCAATCCCTCTACATTACGTGCCTCTCGGTCATAAGCGAAATATTGATCATCATCACGCCCGTAAACGCCCTCCACGTAGGATGGGTGCGCCCCCCAAGGCACCGCAGCCACCGCAGTAGTCCGGTAGGCAGGGATACGGGTGGCCTCAGGTAATCTAGTTATTCTCGCGGTATCAACAAACCGCTCTACTGTCACCAGAATCTTTTCCGAAGCAAGAGCGCCAGTAAACATGTCTCCATCAACACCTATTAGCTGAACATTACCGGACCTATCCGACTGATGAGCATGCACCAACGCCACATCGGGTTTAAGAGCAGGAATACATGCTAGTTTTTCGCTAGTATAGGGACAGTCTATCGTCTTCACTTCGATCGTGCCGGGTATAGAAGCATTTGCAATGTCCCCTAATTGTAATATTCGTGCCGGCAGGAAGGGAATCCCTTGGCGGGCCGCCTCGAAACGCAGAATCATAGACATGTTCGTCCAATCCTCGTAAGTCAACGTCCCGGCTTCAACCGCCCTACGGAAAGCATGGCCAAGTCCGATACCCGGATTCCCCAAGTAACCAAAGATAACTTTTGATGCAACTCCAGCGCCAATCATTATATCGAACAGAATATCGGTACCCGAACGGCAAAGTGTCAGGTCCCTCTTTCCCTGACGAATAATCTCAAAGCATAATGCAAAGGGGACACAATGGCCAAACCCACCGACAAATATTGTGTCGCCATCATTTACATGCTCCTCAACCAAATCGCTTATTTCGGCGGATTTATCCATATTTGCCCGTCTCCCTAGATAGCGCCACCTTTTCTTAGCTTTGCCAGCTCTTCCGCGCTTATGTTAGCAAGCTGAGACAACACGGCATCAGTATCAGCTCCTAGCAGTGGCGGCGGCGCCGAAATACCCGCCGGGGTATCAGAAAATTGATAGGGTATGCCCAGCATAGAAATCAATCCAGCGGTCGGGTGCTCAATTTTTTCTATCATCATATTCGCTTTGGTCTGAGGGCTACGTAACGCATCACCTACAGAATTGATCACACTACAAGGAATTCCCTCACTTTCGAAAAGCGCAATCCAGTCAACAGCCTTCTTCGCACTCAAGGCTTCGCGCACCATTTCGTCAACCTCTTCACGGTGACGGACCCGGTTAGGGTTAGTCTTATATCGTTCATCTTGAGACCATTCTGGATGCCCAACCAATACAGCAAGCTTTGCAAATTGATTATCGTTGCCGACAGCCAGGGCAATCTCACTATCGCCCGCTGGGCCACAAGGAAAATCCCGATAAGGTACAATATTGGGGTGACCATTTCCATAGCGCTCAGCCTCATCTCCACTTATTAAATAATTCGATGCCACATTGACCAAAACTGAAAGTGCGGAGTCATAAAGCGTTACTGAGGTTTTTTGGCCCTTGCCAGTGCGGTTCCGAGCATTCAGAGCAGCAAGTATGCTCATTGCTGCATAAATACCCGTGCATACATCAACAATAGCGACACCAAGTTTCATCGGGGAACTTTTTTCTTCTCCAGTAATTGCCATCAAGCCAGCTTCTGCCTGAAGTAAAAAGTCGTACCCTGGCATTCCCGCTTTCGGACCCTTTTCTCCATATCCGGTAATCTGAGCATGAACCACCTTCGGTGCATTCATCTCCATCCATTCCCGAGTGAGACCCCACCTTTCCAATGTGCCAACCTTAAAGTTTTCGATAATGACGTCAGCACCCTTAATCAGCGTCTTGAGTATCTCCAACCCATGACGGTTCTTAAGATCGAGGGTAACACTTTTCTTATTACGATTTATTCCAAGGAAGTACGCGGATTCTGATCCCACAAACGGAGGTCCCCACGCGCGAGTGTCGTCGCCCTTTCTGGGCTGCTCAATTTTTATAATCTCAGCACCCATATCTCCCAAGTTCATTGTGCAAAAAGGCCCGGCGAGTATCCGGGTCAAATCAATGACCCGGATGCCAGATAGAGGCCGTCCACTTGCTTTCTCACTCATGAACTATAACCTTATTTCTTTGGTGGGCGCATGTTCTCGTCGTTTGCTAGACCGTGTAGATAATCATCCATAGCATTCTTATTACGCTCACGGAATTTGCCGAAATCTGGCTTCCGTTTTTCCATGAAGGCGTTCATCCCTTCCAAGCTCTCTTCTGAACCCCAGACATGTGCCAGTAACTCCATTCCGTGCTGCCAAGAAGCGTAAAGCTGGTCAGATTCAAAATTTAGTGATCGCTTGGTCTGCCTTAAAGTTTGGGCGCTATAACCCTTTATGCGCTCGCAATATTCCTCAACAGTTGCACGCAATTTTTCTTTCGGCACTGACCGATTAATGAGTCCAACTGCCTCTGCTTCCGGCCCTTTAAAAGTACGGCACCCGAAAATCATATCGCGAGCAAGACGTTCACCAATTAGGCGCGGTATATATTGAGTTGCACCCACTGTCGGGCAAGCCCCGACACGGGCACCGGTTTGTCCTAGTGTTGCATCATCTGATGCGATTGCTAAATCACACCAAAGGGCCAGCTCATGGCCACCCCCCATGCACCAGCCGTTAATCATAGCGATGACAGGAATATGAAGCCCCCGTATTGCCATAGCACAACCGAGCATGCGATCGTTCCATTGAGCCGCATTTTGCCAGTTTAACCGCATCATCGCATGAAAATCACCGCCAGCAGAAAATGCCGTGTCGCCTGCACCGGTTACTACGGCAACCGCAATAGTTGGGTCGTGACGAGTTGATTGAAAGGCATCAATTAACTCGTCTAGCGTCTGTTCACGGAATGCGTTCTGCACTTCTGGCCGGTTGATAGTAATCCATGCAATCCCATTTTTAACTTCGTAGATGATTTCATCGTAATTAGTATTTTCACCCATATCTATAATCTCCATACTTTTCAAAAGGCTTGGTAAGCAAAAT
>MDTC01197814.1_pt1 | contig 12739 bp, 20 predicted proteins | sample 811181 | NCBI WGS metagenome assembly MDTC01 (sample SAMN05326644, study PRJNA326480) | marine metagenome | isolation source: seawater | place: Pacific Ocean: North | collected 2011 | reverse complement strand
TCCCGGTGGTTCTGGCGGACGAGGAGTCGTTATAGTTAGAGTTGCAAGTAGTATCTCTGTAACAACTACAGGAAATGTGACTACTACTACAGTAGGTAGCGACAAAGTTTATAAATTTACATCTGGCTCTGGAACAATTCAATTTGAATAAGGATATTTTAAATGCCGTCAATAGGAAGAAATTTAGCGAATTTATTTGGAAATAGTTCGACACTTAACGATAGTGATATTGAATCTGCTGTAATGACAGTATATTCGACTATAGCTGAAGTGCCCTCAGTTGCAGAAAATGGCACACTAGTATTTGTTACCGCAAATAATAACATGTATCTTTGTATCAATAATAACTGGAGTAAAGTTACTTTAAGTAATACTGCGCCAAGTTCTATAACAGGAATAGATGCGACATATAATTTAGGAACATCACCTCAGTCTATAGTAGGAATTGCTACAGATGCAGATGAAACTCCTCTGACTTGGTCATACACGCTAACTTCAGGATCATTGACGAATGGTGGAGGAGTTACAGCTACGGTTCAACAGAATTTAAATGTTTTTGTTATAACTCCAACCACAGATCCAACTTACGCAGGAACATTTGAATTAACTTTTCAAGTAACTGATGGTTTTGCAAATGCGATCACTTTTGTATCATCGATTACTTGTAATGGAACATAAAAAATATATAAATAACACTAACATAATAAAAATACTAAAGGAATAAATCCTATGCCAACAGCAACAGATAAAAGACTTGATCGTATAGAGGAAAAAATAGACACATTATCTGATGCTATGGTTACATTAGCAAGATTTGAAGAAAAGATGGATTCATATAATAAATATAGGGATGATTCCTGGGCTAGAATGAATAAATTTTCAGAAAAGCTAGATTGTATCGAAAAGAAAGTAGATGCGAATCATCATACTGTACAAATAATAAACAAATTATTTTGGTTGGCAATCGCTGCCGCCGCAACCGCTGTAGCAGCACAAGTGTTTATGTAAGGAGATAAAAATGAGCACCGATGACATTAACAACAATATTGCCAAAGCATATGCAGAAATGTATAATAAGCCTGAGGCTCAAGAAATCGTAGAAGTAGATATCAATGAAGATAATACAAATGACGTATCTGATGACGGTGATGGAATGGACAAAGTCCAACCCAAAGCACTGAAAAAGAAATTCAAAGATCGTAAAGATAAAGACCTTGATAACGACGGTGATGAGGACGAGTCTGACGAATACCTACACAATCGCCGCAAAACTGTTAAAAAAGCTGTTGACAAAAAAGACGATGGTAGTGTGTTAGAATATAGTAAAGAAAAACATACTAAGAAAGAAGGCATTATTGATCGTATGTTAGCGGGAAGAAACAAAGAAGGTTCTAAAAAGTGGGTAACTAAAAAACCGCAGACCAAAGAATCTGTTGAACCTGGATTTCTTATGAAACGCATTCAAGAAAAAGCTACTGCTAATAATGTATCAAAAGATGATACAAGAGATAGTTTTGATAAACAACTAGCTGGTCGTAGAATTGACGATGTTGCTCCAGCATCCTCTGGCATGACAGAAGCAGAATTTGTAAAAATGCATAGTCCAGAAAACGCAAATACTCCTGAGTTTGCAGATGCGCCAGTAGTATTCACTAAAACTTTACAAGATATAAAAAATAGTGTTAAATCAAAATCTCCAATAAGACATAATGACAGTACTATTGGTGAGTCTGCTGAAATTAAAGAAAAGGAAAATGACATGAATGAGGGAATGACCCCAATGCAAAGAGCATTGGCTAAAGTTAAGGCTCAATCAAAAGATAAAGTGTCTGTGAAGAAAGCACCTTGGGACAAAGACGATGTGAAAAAAGAGTCTGTTGAACTTGATGAAGCAAAGGGAGAGAAGCCTTTTGTCGGTGCATCTGATGGTAAATCTTGGGCAGTTAATATAAGTGGCGTAAAGGGCGGAAATTTGCCTAGAAATCTTGGATGGCAAATTTCAAATCGTGACATAATTAGTGCCTTCAAAAAAGATGCAAAAAGTACTTATGCTGACGCTAAAGGTAAACCTACAATACCAGCAGTAAAAAAGCACTTAAAAATGTTAGGAGCAACAGAATATTATGCCAATTGGAAATCTGACTCCAGTTCTTACAAAGATGACTCCGTTCAAATTTGGTACAAAGACGATGCGAAAAAAGAGTCTGTTGAACTTGAGAATGTAAATGAAATGTATATTGGACAGCAGTGGCACAAAGGTAACCGGCGCTCAGATGGCATCGCTACAAACCTAAATTGGTATAGCGATTTGAATCGTCTACTTAAAAGGTTAGAAGATGATATGCAAGATAGAAAAAAAAGGCTGCGCCAAGAGTTGGGCGGCAGTTCAAATTCGGCTTATGAGAAGGAAAATTCATTTGCGATAATAAAAGGTCACATTGATCCTACTATTAAAGCAATTGCTGATGTTAAAAAGACATTGCCGCCTGTAGTGAAAGCGTGGGCAAAGGCATATAATGAAGCCAAAGATGCTGATACAGCGGTGGACATTATAATGAGAAAAACTCCAGCAGAACGCGGTCACAAATAGGGATAAGATTGTATAAAACATAATGAAAATATTTGATGAAGTAAATGAAGATAATTTTGTAATTTTTGCTGCAAGGCATTATTATAATCCTAAATGTGTTGATATTGAAGAATTTTATGAAGATTTGAACAGAGTCAAATATGCAAAAAGATTAGTGAACCGATACTTATCTAAAGAAGATAAAAAGCTATCGGTTCGCCTAATACTAAATCATATTATAATTATATTTAATGTTTTTGGAGTTGAAGCTGCATTAAAGATAATGCAATTAAAATTTAGAGATGAGAATTGGTCAATTATAAAGCCATTTCTCATATATCTAAAATATATAGATTATGATGATTATAGTGATACATCTATGGATCAATTTGTCGTAAATGAATTAAGAAAGATATAAAATGGGAATGATAGCCAGAGCGGGCGATCTGCTCTATACTTTTAGATTTTTAACACTTCTAGTAACGCCTTTTAATAGAACGAAGGCTTATAAGTTAGGTATTATCGATAAGCAAGGAGATCGGCAAAAAGAAGTTGAACTTGATACAAGTGAAATGAAAGGTGCTTACACACATTTTCATAGATTAGTTTTTAATATCAAAAAAATAATTGGTAAAAGTCCTACCGGAAGAACTACAGTAGGTTCATATGCGGCAGCACTTTATTTAATTAAAGAGAAATTAGGACTTGATGATAGTTCAATCGAAAAAATTGTTGACAAATGTAATTTTGATAAAGAAATTTTTGTTACAGAACATAATACTTGGTTTATTTTAGAAGATAATAAACTTTCAAGTGGAGTATATAAGATTAAAAATACCAAAGTTCTCAATAAAACTATTGAGGAAATTGTAAGAACTAAAGATAAAATTAGAGTTTCCAACGACTGCTATCCGGTAGGAGAAATTTTTGGTATATCAATATACGAAGCAACGCATATCAAAACAAATCAAAAAATTTATATTACATCAGAGGAAATAATGTGATGAAAACTTTTAAAAACCAAATAGAGTCAAAAGATTTTAAACCACATATGATGTATGACCCGAAAACGGGCAAAGGTTACAAAGCCGAAAAAGAAAAAGATCATTTAAGAATGAAAGACATGGGATATACTCACGATAAACCAGAAGTTAAAGAAGCTGAAGATCCTGATATTGGTCATGAAAAAGGTAGTCAGCCTGCAGTATATTATAAGGGCGTTTCTAAATCTAAGAAAATGGCACGTAAACGACATTTTGATAAGCATGGTGATGCTCCTGATAATAAAAAATCTGCATATGAACCCGCACCGGGAGACGATGTTGATACTAAACCTTCAAAACACACTAAGAAAGCCGCCGCTATGGGTATGGGTCCAAAAGATGAAGGTAAAAGTCCTCATCCTAAAGGTTCAGAAAAGTACAAAGCACATATGGCAGCAAAACATGCAAACATGAAAGAAGGTGATGGTCTATGGCATAATATAAATAAAAAAAGAAAAGAAGGTCGTCCTATGAGAAAGCCGGGAGAAAAGGGCGCTCCTACAAAACAAGATTTTAAGAATGCTCGTGGCGAATCTGTTGAAATTAATGAGAGCGAAGGCTTAAAAAACAAAGCAGAAAAATCAGGAATGCCACTTGGTATTTTAAAGCAAGTATATAATCGCGGTATGGCTGCTTGGAAAACTGGTCATAGGCCAGGCACTACTCCTCAACAATGGGGTATGGCGAGAGTTAATTCATTTATTACTAAATCTTCTGGTACATGGGGCAAAGCTGATAAAGACCTTGCATCAAAAGTCCGTAAAGAAGAAATTATACACAACTCTGAAATCACATTACTAGAAAAACAAATAGAAGAACTGTCAAAATTTTTAGCAACAAAAGTTAAAGGTGGTGGCGTAGGAAAGCATAGCGATAAGCTAAAAAAACTACAGAGAGAATTAGATGCAATGCAAAAATCTAAATTCGGCAAATCTGCAGATAATTCTGATGAAGATGCTATTAATAATAAAAAAAATGCGAATAGAAAAGATTTGAGGTTTAAACCAGATTCTTATGATAAAATTGATTTAAAAAAATATCACAAGTATTCGGGCGCAAAGCGGCACGTAAATGCAGAGAGCAAAACTTTCTCTGATTTTAAATCTTCATTATACGAAGATGCGCCCACTATGAGTATGGGTGGAGGACACATTGCATCTAGAGATATTCTTTTAGGTAATCCAAATCATGATAAAATGATAAGAAGAAATATGACACCAATAGATACTGAAGATAAACGATATAAGAAGAAAAAAAGACAAGGTGAAACTGTTATGCTCAAGAGATTTAAAGGCAATTTCTAAGATGATTAGTTTTTCTACATATATATCAGAAGCTTTTAATACCAAAGTACGATGGAAACAAACTCAAAGTAATGACTTGAGAGATAGGTTTATGTCTAAAGTTGATGATAAGACCATAGAACTAACATATATGTGGGAAATGACACCTAATGCTCCTAAAACCAGAGTCAATATAGTATTTTCAACTCGAGGCGGCTCTGATCTAGCAGGTTCAGATAAAATAACTGGAACAGGTTCTCAAATGCAAATATTTGGTGCCGTGATTAATCATATTAAAGAATGGGTAAATAAAAATCCTAAAGTATTTTTTGTATCTTTTACAGCGTCTAAAAATGAAGATGAAGGTCCAAGTAGAGCAAATTTATATAGTAGATTAGTGAAAAGGTTTGCATCAAAGATGGGATTTTCTTTTGAAGAATTGGATGCGGGAAATATTGTATTATATATTTTAAAAAGGCCTGAGAAATGATAAGAGTTTATATAGCAATTTTCATGATTACCATAGTTGGATCACTAAGTTTTGTTGCTTATAAGACTTGGAATAATATGCAGGAAAAAATAGAAATATTAAAAGAAAATAATGCTAAGTTAAAAATCTCAATTCAAACTCAGACTGAAACTATACATTCTATGGAAAAAAATATTCAAACAGTTAATGCCGAACTAGATATAACAAATACTGAATTGCGTAGAACGCGAACTAGAAATAAAATATTAGCTAAAAAAATAGAACAGCATGATATAGGAATGCTCGGAGCAGTGAAGCCCGCACTTGTAGAAAAAGTTATCAATAGTGCTACTGCTAAATCTAATAGATGTTTTGAGTTAATATCGGGTTCTGAATTAAATGAAAAAGAAAGGTCTGCTAAAAATGCGAAATCGTTCAATAGCGAATGTCCTTGGTTGTATGATGATTATATTGCCTCTGGGCGGTTGTTTGTCATTGGGGAAGAGTCTACCACCACCGATTGAAATAAGTACTAGGCCCGTTGAAAAGCCTGAACTTGTGTTACCACAAGCAGATGAAATATCTACAAGAGAAATTGACTGGATATTAATTACTCCCGAAACATCCCAAGAAGTTTTCTCAGCACAGAAAAAAACTGGTAGACCTTTAGTTCTATTCGGACTAACAGATGATGGATATGAAAGATTGAGTTTAAATACATCTGAAATTCGTATGTACATATCTCAACAACAGTCCATAATAAACGCATACAAAAGATACTATATTGAAGCTAATGATGCTCTATCTAAAGCAGTTACTATTGATTAGTATATACCCCACTCACTAAGAAGAATCTTATTATAACAGATTCGTTAAAAGAGTCAATATAGATTATATGTCGCACTAAAGAAAGTTATTTTTTTAGTGATTTTACGTCTTTACATGGTAACGATTATACTATATAATGTACTAAGAATAAAAGTAAAATCAAAATATAGACGGAGAAAGACGTATGCTGTTTGAAGAACAAATTGCAAGGAAACCTGACCTTTACCCTTGGACAAAAGATTTCATTGAAGCTATTTGGAAAGGCTTTTGGACACCAGAAGAATTTAATTTTAGATCAGACTATTCGCAGTTCAAAACTGATCTGAATGAACAAGAACAACAAATGGTTGTTCGTACAATGTCTGCTATTGGACAAATCGAAATCGCAGTCAAAAGTTTTTGGGCTGATGTTGGTAAGCACTTGCCTCATCCGTCAATCAAAGATTTGGGCTATGCAATGGCAAATTCCGAAGTTATACATAATATGGCATATGAGAAAATTCTTGATGTTCTACATATGAACCATGTATTTGAGGAAAATATGAACGAGGAAGTTATTAAAGGAAGAGTCGAGTATCTTAGAAAGTATAACAATAAAGTGTATGAAGATGATAAGAAACAATATATTTATTCGATTATATTGTTTACTTTGTTTGTGGAGAATGTTAGTCTATTTAGCCAGTTCTATATAATGATGCATCTAAATAGAAATAGGGCAGTGATGAAAGATTGTGCCCAACAAGTACAATATACACGAAATGAAGAAATGCTTCACGCACAAGTAGGAATCAAATTAATTCAAACTATGCGTAATGAGTATCCAGAATATTTTGATGAAGAAATGGTAGCAAGAATTAGGGAAGAGTGTATTGACTCACTAAAAGCAGAAAGTAAAGTTATTGATTGGATTATGGGAGACTATTCTGTTAAAGGTTTAAATGCAGATATTCTAAAGTCGTTTATTGCATATCGCATGGCTGAATCATTAGATCAGATTGGATTTGATAGTAGTGAAATTAAATTTGACCAAGAATTAGTTGACGAAACATTTTGGTTTGAGGAAGAATTGTTAGGCGCAAACATGACAGATTTCTTTCAAAAGCGTCCTGTAGAATATGCTAAAGGACAAGGCATAACAGCAGACGATTTATTTTAAGGAGTATATAATGGGATTTGAATGGGCAAATGAAGACTCACGGACTTTTTTGAGTCGTGGATATATTGATGGTAATATGACTGTCGAAGAAAGGGTGCGTAATATCGCACAGACAGCAGAGACTATCCTCGATAAAGAAGGTTTCGCTGATAAGTTTTATGACTATATGAGTAGAGGATTTTATTCTCTTTCATCTCCAGTCTGGTCAAATTTTGGCACTAAGAAAGGACTTCCTATCTCATGTAACGGCGTATTCGTTGATGATAATATGGAATCAATTCTTTTGAAAACTGCTGAAATAGGTATGCAAACTAAAATGGGAGCTGGTACATCTGCATACTATGGAGCATTGCGACCGAGAGGTTCCGAGATTAAAAGTGGTGGTACAGCAGACGGTCCAATTCATTTTATGAATCTAGCTGAGACTACAGTGGACGTTGTCGCTCAAGGCAATGTTCGTCGTGGCTCTTGCGCTGCATATCTTGATGTAGAATCTCCAGACATTATGGAGTTTCTAGAATGTCGTGAAGAAGGTTCATCAATCATTAATCTAAGTCTTGGCGTTTGTATCGGTGATGAGTGGATGGAATCTATGATTGCGGGTGATAATGATAAACGCACTATCTGGGCAAGAATATTGCGTAAGAGGCGAGAAAGTGGTTATCCTTATCTGTTCTTTAAAGATACAGTTAATAACAATAAGCCACAGGTTCTTAAAGATCAAGACATTACTATCTGGGCATCTAATCTTTGCTCTGAGATTTGTTTACCTTCAAGTGAAGAATGGTCTTTCGTCTGCAATCTCGCGTCTATGAACTGTGCAACATTTGACGATTGGGAAGAAACTGATGCAGTAGAAACTATGATTTGGTTTCTTGATGCTGTCATGGAAGAGTATTGTGAAAAGACTAAAGATATTCCTTTTATGAAGTCTGCATATAATTTTGCGTCACATTGGAGAGCATTAGGTCTAGGACAATTAGGCTGGCATACATATCTTCAATCTAAAATGATACCCTTTGAATCATTTACGGCGCATATGTTAGCTACTAAAATTAGTAAATTTATTGACGATAAGTCTTTAGAAGCGTCGAAAGAATTAGCTATTGAGTATGGTGAACCAAAAGGCATGCTGGGTACTGGTGAGCGCAATTTAACGCGCACTGCTATTGCGCCAACAACATCTTCCTCTTTTATTCTCGGTCAAGTATCTCCAGCTATTGAGCCTCTGGCATCTAATTACTTCACAAAAGATTTAGCAAAAGGTAAGTTTACTTATCGTAATCCACATCTGAAAGCTTGTCTACACGATCATGGAGAAAATAATGATGAAACTTGGAAGTCTATTCTTGTTCGTGGTGGATCAGTTCAACATTTAGAATTTTTGTCTCAAAATGAAAAAGATGTGTTTAAAACTTTTAGTGAAATTGTGCCCCTTTCGATTGTTCAACAGGCAGGAGCAAGGCAGAAATATATTGACCAATCGCAGTCGCTAAATATACTCATACATCCAGACGTATCTGCTAAAGATGTAAATGCATTAATTATTGAAGGTTGGAAACTAGGAGTAAAAACTTTTTATTATCAACGTTCATCTAATCCAGCGCAGGAATTGGTCAGAGAAATTCTTACCTGTGCATCATGTGAGGCTTAAATATGGCAAGAAAAGAAACATTTTATATTGATTGTCCGTTATGTCAATATCAAACTGAAATTGAAGTATTAAATGGAAATGACGATGCTGAACCAGAAGCTTGTCCTATGTGTGGATCTCCTGTAGATTTACACAATGGTATTACAGACGAAGAATACGAAGAATAGTGTGGTTTTACAAAGATAAAGAATTTATTCCAACCCAAGAAGAACTATCGTCTTGGGTTGGTTTTGTTTATGAAATTACAGATAAACAAAATAATATGAAATACATTGGAAAAAAAGGTTTTTGGTCAACAAGGAGACTTGCACCACTGAAAGGTAAGAAAAGAAAAAGAAAAGTCGTAAAAGAATCTGATTGGATGAAATATTATGGATCAAATGAAGAGGTTAAGTTATTAGTAGAAAATTACGGTCCAGAAAGATTTGAAAGAAGAATATTAAAATTATGTAAAAGTAAAGGTCTAATGTCATATTTTGAGGCCAAAGAACAGTTCGATAAAGAAGTCCTTTTTAAAGACGAATATTATAATGCATTCATAGGAGTTAAAATACATCAAAATCATGTAAGGGGGAAGATCGAAGATGAATAACATAATAGAATTTCCAAAATTATCTGAGAATGATAAGTTGTTTTTAGAAATAGAAAAACAAAAAGAAATAATAGAAAAACAAAAAGAACTCATCGAAAAAATGATTCAGGAGAAAAAAGATGTATGAATATAAATGTAAAATACTAAGAGTCGTTGATGGTGATACCGTTGATGTAGATATTGATCTTGGTTTTGGAATTTGGGTACATAGAGAACGTGTGCGTATGATGGGAATTGATACGCCCGAATCTCGCACAAGAGACTTAACAGAAAAGGCATTTGGACTTGCTAGTAAAGCTAGATTAAAAGAGTTGTTGCCTGTAGGATCAGTTCAAATTTTGAAAACGGAAGTTGATAAAAGTGGTGAAGATAAGAAGGGCAAATTCGGTAGAATTTTAGGCGACTTTTTACTAGAACATAAAACTGCTAATAATGTTTATGAAATAAGAAAAGTTAGTAGTATTATGATTGAAGAAGGTTATGCAGTTAAATATTTTGGACAAAATAAAGCCGACGTAGATAGAGACCATCTAGTAAATAGACAAAAATTATTGCATGAAGGAGTAGTAGTTCTTAATGAGTGATAAAGGCATTATAATTCCAGAAAAGAAACTTATTGACATTACAGATATTTATGACCAAAGAAGTCGCAAGAAAAAGGAACTTGAATTTTATACTATTGAAATGGAAAAGTTGATGCAAAAATTAGCTAGACTTAATCATGAAATTGGGGTTACTGAAACAATAATTTCACTCATAGAGCAAGAAACTGTATTAGATTTTAAAGAAAGTATCGAAGAAAAAAGAAAATTACTAAAAGATAATTGACTCTTTAAATAACATATGCTATGATAGTTATTGAATAATATGGAGACTAAACAAATGATTTTAATTGATTATAACGGTGTTGCTATTGGTATGATGTTGGCGCGAAAAGAGCCTATCGATGAAAATATTATACGACCTATGATCTTAAATCAGATCAGAATGTACCGTAAAAAATACTTTAAAGAGTATGGAGAAATAGTTGTTGTTGCTGATGGTGGTGGTAACTTTCGCAAAGAAATTTATCCATATTACAAGTGGAGACGTTCTGAAGGTCGTGACGAATCCAAGATTGATTGGGATGAAGCATTTCGAATTATTCATATGATTTTTGAAGAAATAGGTGAAAACTTTCCTTACAAGACAATTAAACAATGGGGTTGTGAGGCAGATGATACTATCGCACGTATAGCATTTGAGACACAAGAGTTTGGCAAACATGAAAATGTGATGATTATTTCAGGTGATAACGATTTCATTCAACTACAGAAAATGTCTAATGTAAAGCAATTCAGTCCCATTACAAAAAAGCTTGTAACTACAGATGATCCTCATAGATGGACAATGGAAAAAATATTTAAGGGTTGCGGCAGTGATGCTGTTCCTAATATACTTTCTCCAGATAATGCTATTGCTGAAGGTATCAGACAAAAACCTATGACTAAAAAGAGAATGGATGATTGGTACAATAGCGAAGATCCTAAGATGGGTATGGATGAAGAAACTTATAAAAACTTTTGTCGTAATAAAAAACTTGTAGATTTAACAGAAACTCCTCAAAGTATAAAAGATGAAATTATAAATACATATGAAGCACAAGATCCTTGGAAAAACAAGAGTAAGGTGTTTCCCTATTTAGTAAAGAAACGATGCAGATTGTTGGTTGAAAACGTACAGGAGTTTATATGAAACTAATTTATGAAGTATTTGATTTAGTAAAATCATCTAAAAATGTAGATGATAAAATCAATGTGTTGAGAAAAAATGAAACTTGGGCACTAAAAGATGTATTGAGGGGAACATATGACCCTAAAGTTAAATGGAATGTGCCAACAGGTAAACCACCATATGAACCAAACCAGGGACATAACGCTCCCGCAAATCTCTTAAAGCAAAATAAACAATTCAAATATTTTGTTAAAGGCTTAGATGGTGATAAGCTACTAAAACCGAGAAGAGAAATGTTATATATCAAACTGCTAGAATCTGTTCACCCTAAAGATGCGGAGATTGTAATTAACATGACCAGTAAAAAATCTATAACCGGAATTTCAAAATCTTTAGTTAGAAAGGCGTTTCCAAATTTGATAACAGAATAATATGAAGATCAATAATAAAAATACTATTTTATACACTACTGTAACTGGCTTTCCCTGGGAAGTCAGTTTTTACTTTTTACTAAGGAGAATACTATGCCTCAAACTCAAATTCAAAAACTTATGCAAGATAGCGCAGAACTAGAAAACTTTGCACAAAAGTTAAAAATTGAGGGAAAATTAGATTTAGTTAAAAAAGTAAAAGCCAAAAAGAAATATCTAGATGATTATATAACAGGAAAATCTCATGTAATTAAAGAAAAAGTTGCATAATGAGTTGACATAATCAAAACTCTGTTGTATAAAATACATGTAATTCAACAGAGAAAGAATCATCATGTCTATAGTAGATAATGCACAATATTTTGCGATTGCTGCACACGGAGCAATTGGTCAAAAAAGAAAATATTCAAATGACGATTACATTGTTCATCCCCAAAGAGTTGCCAAAATTGTCGAAACATATGGCGGCACAAATTCTATGATTGCTGCAGCTTGGTTACACGATGTTTTAGAAGATACTCAAGTTTCATATGATACAATGTACGATGTGTTTGGAAGTGTTATCACCGGCATGGTTGTCGGTCTGACAGATGTTTCTGTTCCTAGCGATGGTAACAGAAAGGCGCGTAAGAATTTAGATAGATTGCACACAGCAAACGCAACTGCAGATTCTCAATTCATCAAATGTGCAGACATAATGGATAATGCTTTTGACATTTATGATTGTGATCCTAATTTTTGGAAAGTCTATAAGGCTGAAATGCTCATGGTATTAGATGTGATGAGAAAAGAAGTTAAAGAAAAAACAATCTGGAAAAGAGCGTTAGAGGTAGTTGAAAGAATTTGATTGACAAAGAAGTGAAGATAAGCTATAAAGTAATAGTAAAGAGAATCAAAGAAAGAAAAAAATGACTAACCGTATCGCAGAAACAATCCTTTCACAAATCAAAACAATTGATCCTCGCGCACTTTGGGCTTGGGGTTCAAAAGAATATATGCGT
>MDTC01034005.1_pt1 | contig 12740 bp, 5 predicted proteins | sample 811181 | NCBI WGS metagenome assembly MDTC01 (sample SAMN05326644, study PRJNA326480) | marine metagenome | isolation source: seawater | place: Pacific Ocean: North | collected 2011 | reverse complement strand
AGTTACTGAATATTTTGATGCTGCGGGACTGACAGAAGATTTGTCTGCTTTGGGCTTTAATGTGGTTGGTTATGGATGTACAACTTGTATAGGTAATTCAGGGCCACTGGATGAAGATATAGAGAGTGCAATTGATGAATCTAATCTTATCGTCGGTAGTGTGCTTTCTGGAAATAGGAATTTCGAAGGACGTATTCATCAAAAGGTAAAGGCGAATTATCTTGCAAGCCCTCCATTAGTTGTTGCTTATGCTCTAGCTGGAACCTTAGATATCGACCTGTTCAATGATCCAATCGGATATACGTCTGAAGATGAACCAGTGATGCTATCTGATATATGGCCATCAGATGAAGAAATTAATGAAACTTTACAGAATTCTTTGACTCCTGATATGTTTAGAGATCGATATTCTGATATTTTAGAGGAACCAAGATGGGATTCAATTCCTTCAAAAAAATCTGCATTGTATTCTTGGGAAGATGATTCAACTTACATCCGATTACCTTCATTTTTCGAGGGTATTAAAGCCGAACCATCTCCAATTAAACCAATAAAAAATGCTAGAGTTTTATTGAAACTCGGTGATTCAGTAACTACTGATCACATTTCACCTGCAGGGGCTTTCCCTCACCACGGTCCCGCCGGACAATATCTTATTGAAAATGGTGTTAAGTCGAAAGATTTCAACTCTTTTGGCAGTCGAAGAGGTAATCATGAAGTTATGATGAGAGGTACATTTGCCAACATCCGAATTAAGAATCAAGTTGCAGAAGGAACCGAAGGTGGTTGGACAACACATTTCCCAACCGGTGAAGTAGTTTCCATATTCGAAGCCAGCCAAAGATATCAATCAGAAGATACTGATTTAGTAGTCTTAGCAGGCTCACAATATGGTACAGGAAGCAGTAGAGACTGGGCCGCTAAAGGAACATTATTGCTAGGAGTCAGAGCAGTTATTGCCACATCTTTTGAAAGGATTCACCGTTCAAATCTTGTTGGAATGGGAGTCCTACCACTTACATTCATCGATGGAGAAGACGCTGACTTTCTTGGATTAGATGGCACTGAGAGTTTCAATATTCCAGCCGATATCGAATTAGTACCTTTTTCAAAAATAGATATTCAAGCAACCCAAAATAATGGCCAATTAATAGATTTCAAAGCTATTGTGCGCTTAGACACACCTGTCGAGGTCGATTATTATAAGAATGGTGGAATTTTACAAACAGTTTTACGTAATCTAGCGAAAGAGTGAATTGAAACGTGATGTCTTATCTGCGAGTAATGTTAGGGGTGGTGGTATGCAGATGAGAGGTACTGTGAGATTCATATTCCGCTCACCTGAAAATGATATCCATATCATTATAGAGGGGGAGTCGAATGTTGTTGACTCATTGCGTCAGGATTTGGGCCTACATGGACGAGTTGGATTCATACAACCTCTTTCTGCTATAGATGCTGATCAAAATTTTTCACATGACCTATCAGAAGAAGGAAAATTACCAGGTCCACCACCTGATCCAAGTAGTATTCCAGCAGTGGTTAGAAGAATCGGAGATTTAGATATTAAGTCTAAGATTTCAGATTTAGATGGCCCTTCTAGAACTGAGCCTCAAATTGAATATATCAGAGAATTTTTAGAATCAATTGATGAACCAGAGCCTTTATCCAACAATCTATCTGGTGATCCAATGGCGGAATCTTGGTTACAAATTTTGTTGACTCTTGTGGTTCGCGAACATGGTCAAACTTCGCTTCCCATCAGTGCTATTGAAGATTTAATTGGAGAGAGAATAAATAGAGAAGGTGTAGACTTAGAAATTTTTCTTAATAGACTTTGGATAATGGGTCGTTTAGAACTAATTTATGGTGGTGCTGAAATTCATTATGCTCCCAATCCAAGTTGGTTAATATCGAAATAATTTATTTTTTAAAGTCTATTTTAATCGCTTAGTTTGTTAATATTCACCGTAGGTGAGAGGAATCAATAGGTGATAAGTGCTAAGAATGGAGTTAAACTCGGAAGTAGTATGCTGTATAGTCTGAAGAATGCCAATAATCAAACCGCGAAGAGTAGGAAAGCCTTACTACTTGTCAGTTTGTTCCTTAGTTCCTTGTTTATATCGATGATTCCAGCGGTCACTGCGTCCCATATTACACAATATGCGGTGCAACGAGATCCATCATATATTTCGATAGGAGATCTCGATTGTGACGGGCATAATGATATTGCTTCTGCTAGTACAATGGGGCTATTTATCACAGTACTATACAATGATGGCTCAGGTGGTTTTGCAGATAGACAAGATGTGTTTATTTCTAATAATGAATCTCGTCGAGCGGGTTTCGTTGATACAGCAGATGGAACACGTGTTGAAATTGCAGATATTGACGGCGACGGTGTAAATGATCTTGTTTATTATCAACAGAATATTAGATTTGTTGGTGAATCTTTCGTCAGGCCTGGAAATCTTACGATTCTTTGGGGAGATTGCTCAGATAGAGTTAATCTTTGGAGTGATTCTGAAATCACAATATCAAATCCTTATCTTGCAGATATGGATGTAGCAGATATTGATGGAGATGGAAATGCAGATATTGTGATGGTAGTTAGAGATGCAACAGCAACTAATCAATATATTCAGGTCTATAAAGGACCTGATCCAACTCTTCTAACTTCACAACAAACCCTTGCAGTTCCTCTGACGACTGGACTTTACACTAATATGATTCTTGGTCACTACGGCGAGACTGTCACTGGCGGTGGATTCCCTGGTGGCGGAGGAATTGGTGATTGTGAAGATCTTGATATTTGGCTTCTAAGAACACCTCCATTCAACACAGGAGTTGGTGTTTCTGTTGGCCATTATGACAATGTAACTGTATTAGAATACGATTGCCTTCAAGGTACATTCCCTAATCCATTAACTCCTGGAGCTCAGGGAGTTCATGAATTCAAACTTGATGCAGAGCATAATGAACCTCTGTATGGCTTTGATATCAAAGATACTGATGACAATGGCGAAATTGACTTAATTGCAGCAGTTGATGGACTAACTGGAAATATCTCTTACGCTTTTGGTTCGGGAACATCTTGGACTACGCAGAATTATGCTTACTTAGGAGATTTTAAAGGTGCATCAATTACTATTGAAGATGTTAATCAAGATGGTGAATATGACTTCTTCGTTCCAACGGAATTAACTTTAACGAGAATTCAAGATTCTACATCTCAAAATCAGACTTTCCTATTGTTAGATAATCTTAGAGAAATAAATTCTGTAGAAATAATTCTTGCAAATCCAAATGGTGCTGGTTATTTGCCTGCACTGTCTTTTGATGTTGGAAGAAGGCCTACTATGGCTCAGCCAGGACAATTACAAGGAGGGGATGATAGTGCATTCGAAATCGTAATCGGACAACGAGATTATGCTTATCGTTTCGCTAACAATGCGATGTGGCTCGATACACAAGGTTGGCCCGGCGCAGGAGATTTCCTTTCAGTGTTGTCTCTGGACAATGAAGATGTTGGAATTACAGAAGTTTCTGTAGCTCCAGTATCTTATAATCCGGCAACTGGAGATGCACAACTTGGTGAGGGTAATAGGTTTGTAAATGTAACAATTAAGAATACTGGCTTGAATCCTATATCTGGTAGTGTTGACGTTGATTTAGAAGTGAAAGAAGTATTGGGTGGAACTGATACTATTGTTTATGCAAATGATTTCGATGGAAATGAGGATAAGTCTGGATGTAATTCATGTGCTTGGGAAAAGTTCTCTTATACTGGAGAATATGAAGAAGGGGACTCATCTTGGCATGTAGAAACCGGCTCTTCTGAAGGGCAAAATGCATCATGGTATGAAGCAGATTCTAATCCAACAAACTATTATTGGGCCGGACTTGACTATCAAGGTGGTCAGAATGAATCAGATTCAGGATATTATAATCATCAAGATGAAGCAGTTATATTACAAAATGTTGATTTGACAGGTGCAGATGCTGCTTACCTTGACATGTGGGCAATGTGCAGTGTTTCCTTCTTCCAACTATATTTAGCAGAACAGTTTGATGTAGTTGAACGTTGGTTGTATGAAGATTCATGCAGTATTGAAGTTTGGAGCGATGGAAGTGGTTGGGAACAAGTATTCTTTGCTGGTGGTTGGGATAATGATCGTTATTTCCGTCTATTATATCAGGGTGTAGATCCAGAGTATAATACATACAATGGAGATATTTCTAGTGGACTAGATACTGGTTGGTTAAATTTTACTGAGGATGGTACCGAATCTCTTGACGAAGAGAAGATTAATTCTATTGATTTGACTCCTTATGCCGGTCAAGTAATTGATATTCGTTTCAGATTTAGAAGTGGTCTAGAAGGCTCAGTTGGTCCAACAGGAGCATCTAAGGATAACGGATTGGATGGTTTTGCTTTCGATAATATCTCAATCCGGAAGAGAGATGTTAACTTCGGTACTGAAGCTTTAGTTAGTCAAGAACTCTCATTTACTAATCTAGGTGCTGGAGCTATCCGTGAAGTATCATTGACTTCCAACTTTATTGATAATAAGACATACTATATCTCTACATCTTTAGAAAACCCTACAGGATTTGATAATGCTGATGCAACAAATGATGAAGTTAAATTCCAACTAACTGTTGATAATTTATACGACCCAGGAGTTGCTGAAGAAGCATGGGTTGATTTAGAAAATGGTGTAAGGTACGCATCTGGACCTAGAGATATTAACGTCAAGGTGCAAAATTATGGAAATACTGTGACTGACTTCCAAGTTGAGGCTAAGGTTAGAAATGCTTTACCCGATTTGGTTGCAATTGAAGATTTCACATTCAGTAATCCTGCAGATCAAATTTGGGAAGACGATAACGACCAGGAAGGTAAGGAAAATGGAAGTCGTATTGATGATTCAGGTGGATCTAATGGGATGCTTCCTCAAAATCTAGGTGTCTTCAATAATCATGCATATTGGCTCGGTCATCCAGATACTGGCTATGGTGATAATTGGAATGAGACATTAACTATTCCAAATATTCCTGTTGGTGCAGAAGGTGCAGATTTTACTTATCTAACCTTTGATTATTTCGCTGAAGGAGATTATTTGAAAGATAGTAATGGTAACATTCTCGCTATTAGGGATGCTGCTCAACTTGAAGTCTCATGGACTAAAAATGGTGAGAACTTCAATGGAATTATATTCGGTAGTTGGACTGATTTGAATGAAAATGGTCCAAGACCATTCGATAGTTGTGAAGATTTCGATGGAAATGGATATGATGAAGTAGAGTACTTTGGTGACTTCTCAGATAGATATAATTCAGTAGTTTGGTTTGACTCGGAACAAATTGTTAAGTCAGTCACTGTAGATATGTCAAATATTTTCTTGCAGAATCAGAGTAGTGAAAATACTTTTGAGTGGGCTGATGAATGTACTTCACTATCAGGTTCTGAAGTCAGTCTAACGTGGAGATTCTTGTCCAATGATGATGGAGTGAATGGTAATGCAGGTTCTGCTGGTTTCGCAATAGATAATATAAGAATTGAAGAATTTACATTCGAAGATGATGGAACTTATACAGTTGATGTCAACGGAATGGATGCTTCCGAGAAGCAGGTTGTTACAATCGCGAATCATGATTTCCAGAGCGGCATATACCGAATTGATGTTAAGACACTATTCAATAATACAGATCCTTTACAAAAATGGTACAATGAATCAGAAGTAAATTTAGCTAATAATTATACTACAATAATGTTCAGTATAGCGAGTGCGGATATTACTCTCATGCAGCCTGATATTCTTGATTGTACAACAGATATTACGTATGCTTGTGTATACACAACTAATAAGGATAAATTTGGTGCTTATGGTTCTTCTTCACATGACTTTGTATTGCCACTATTAAATGGGGTAATAGAGGCTGAATATGAATTGACAATGAAGATAATCGACGAGAATACGGGCCAAACAGTTTACGAAGAAACCTCTGATAATGGGCCATTCGATTTGGTCCCTCATGAGCGCTCTTGGGCCAATTGGTCAGCCGCTTATTCGTCTTGGTATGATGGACATACTTACAATATTAGTTTCTTTGCTAATTTCACAGAAGATGGTAATAGTTCTGGAAATGAGCGTTTCTTCGTCATTCAGTTCTATGACCAAGTAGATGTCGCTATACTTTCTAATCCTACTGATCAGAATCGTCTCCAACAGGTAAAGAAAGATCTCGATGCAATGAATATGACTTACACCCAATTGAGAGTAAGCGATTGGAATACCTATGCAACTCCTGATTGGATAGAACATTACAACAAAGTTCTACTTCCTTGGCAGACTGATTATAATGTAGTTTATGGGGACTATTATGAAATAATGGACACAACTAGAGAAACTGATGGTCTCAGTGTAGTAGATGTACTAGAAAATTTCATGGTTGAAGGAGGAACGGTCCAGATGCATTTAGGACCTTACCAAAATGAATACGACCCTGGTAAATTAATCTTTGATATGGCAATTAAAGATAGAAATCAATATAATTTTACTACTGATAATAGGATAAATTATGGTGATTTATCTATCGATGATCCGTATCATCCGATTTTGAAGGGTATCGATAAGGTGACTTTTTCAGGAATCCATGCTGGAGACTATGTGGCTATTTCTGGTATAGATGTAGCTTCACAAGTTCAACCAACCCAAATCCCTGCCACTTGTGGAGGAAGAATCAGTGTGACCGGAGGGACTTTCCATACACTGATGAGAGATACGGTACAAGGGCATTCTTTGATGTCTGTATGTAACAAAGGAACTGGTGGATTAATAGTCACTACCGTTGATGTAGAGAACCCTAGTGTATCTGAATCATATGGTGGAGAAAATATTCCACTATTATCAAACATGTTATCTTATCATCTAACGCCTTATCCATTAGATTTCGGCATTGCAGGCACTGACTTCGAATTAATAATCAATGATGAGTCGGTAGATATTAACCCTACAACAGGGGCTTATCGTGATAAATATATCAAGAGTAATGCTGATCTTGAATTTACTTATACTTCAGAAGTTGAAGGATTAATTGCAGACTGGGATCTTGAATCTGGAAATAATGATTCAGTCACTGGATGGGATGGTGCTGTATTAGACGCGGGTTTAGTAAGCCATTCTAACCAAGTTAGCCCATCAATTCCTACTATGGGTTCATTCTGTGCAGTAGGCGAAGATAACGAACCATGCAGAATTGGTGCAGAGTGGTTACTCACTCTATACTTACATGATGATGCCGGTCATACTAGAATAACATATATTCGTTTGATTACAAACGATACTCTTGCAGATGATTTCTACCCAATTTCTGCAGCAACTATTCTTCACGATGATGATACTTCTGAGTATATTACTCGAGATGGTACAAAGCCTATTGCAGGAGTTGACTGGCCAGTCTACAGAGTAAGATTATCAGATACAGGTGAAACAACAGTCAAGTTTACTGGCGAGAATAGTACTGATCCAGATGCTCCTAACGGTGAAACAGGCATTGCTCTTTACGAATGGAGGGTGATTAATGACATGCCAGTAGGTGAATTCAGCGACGAACAACATGTTTGGCAGAATCCAGCAGCAGTTACTGATGAATGGAGTTATACCTTCCGAAATATTACTGCAAGTCCAACAATTGAAAAAGATGTACGTGTAGAATTAATTGTCTATGACAAAGCAGGAAAACAAACTCAGAACAAGTATCGTATGTATTTCATTGTCGTTGGAGAAAATGATGGAGATGAAGAACCAGCATGGGTTTTCTCGTCTCCTCGTCCGAGTGATTCACAATCAGGTGACGATGTAACAATCGTTGGCAGTATTCTAGGTGGTGCAGAGAATAGCGATGTTAAGATTGAGGTTTCATTAGATCCTCTCATCCTAGACTATACTCCTACTCAGAAAATCACACAAAAAACAATTGGTAAATATAACGTTTCAGAAAGTTTAGGTGATGGTAGTGGTTTCTCTATGACATTGGATATATCTGATTTATACTCAATCAGTGGTCAGCAAGCAACTCTATATTTTAGAATTACAGAAGGTGATGGGACTAGATATACTTTGACTGAAGAAATTCTAATTAATTTACTTCCAAAGGATATTTGTGAAATAGATCCTGATGATTCTAGCTGTGCTTCTAGTGAGAGTGGAGGGATTAGTCCAATCGTTATCGGTGTTGGAAGTTTGATAGCTATATTGGCAATTGTTGGCGTTACATTATTACTAAAATCAAGAAGTGGTAAAGATTCTGATTTAGATGTAGTTGAGCAATTTGGTGGAGTTGAGCAAATGGATCCTGTTGAAGCATATGTTCAGCAGATGGTTGCGTCAGGTTATGATGAGCAAACTGCTAGACAGTATGCTGAACAATACTACGCCTCTTACTATGCCCAACAAAATGGTAAAAATTGACGTAGATACTGTTCAATAGTGGGGTGCGTTAAAACGTACCTTGAAGAACACCTTGCGGATGCATTACATCATGGATACATCCGGTTCATACACTGTTGCAGATATTTCCTTAGCCGATGCTGGAGAAAAAAGAGTTGCTTGGGCAAGAAGTAGAATGCCTGCTTTGGCTGCGTTGAGAAAAAAGGCAGAACTAGAAAAACCTCTTGCAGGACAAAGAGTATCTGGATGTTTACATGTAACTAAAGAAACAGCAATTCTCATTGAGACTATTGTAGCAGCAGGTGCAGAAATTTCCTGGTCTGGTTGTAATCCATTATCTACACAAGACGATGTAGCGGCTTGGCTAGCAAGAGAGGGTTATGGTGTTCATGCATGGTATGGGCAAGATAATCAAGGATTTTATGATTGCATAGATCGTACATTGGATTTCAAGCCAACTTTAACTCTTGACGATGGAGCAGATTTGATTTATAGAGTACACAGTGAGTTCCCAGAATTATCTAGTGGAATTATTGGAGGTACAGAGGAAACAACAACCGGAGTACATAGGCTCAGAGCAATGGCAGATGCGGGGGAATTATTGTATCCAGTAATTGCAGTGAATGATGCGGAAACTAAATGGGATTTTGATAACATACATGGTACTGGGCAATCTACGATTGATGGTATACTTAGGGCTACTAGTGTACTATTAGCAGGCAAAGTATTCATTGTAGCTGGATATGGTCATTGTGGTAGAGGTTTAGCAATTAGAGCACGAGGATTAGGAGCAAATGTAGTGGTTACAGAAATAAATCCTATATGTGCTTTGAAAGCCACAATGGATGGATTCAGAGTTATGAAAATGGATGATGCGGCACAAATTGGTGATATATTTTGTACAGCTACTGGAATGAAAGATGTAATTGTAGGCCGTCATTTTGATTCAATGAAAGAGGGTGCAATAATTAGTAATACAGGTCATTATGATTGTGAGATTAATATTCCAGAGTTAGAGAGTCGTGCAAAAGAAGTATATACAATCCGAGATAACAACGAAGCATTCCTATTGAAAGATGGACGAACGATTCACTTACTTGCAAGAGGACGTTTAGTCAACCTTGCTGCTGCTGAAGGCCATCCAAGTGAAGTTATGGACATGTCATTCGCAAACCAATTTCTAGCGTTGTGTAGATTGGCTAAGGAGGGCCAATCTTATTCTAATTCGGTTTACGATATTACCAAAGAACAAGACAGTGAATTAGCATCTTTGAAGTTATCAACTACTGGTATTTCAATTGATTCATTAACCGATGAGCAAATTAGATACTCAACAGATTATAGTGCTGGAACATAATTTGGTGAACTATTTTCACCATTCTGGTAAATTAATTTGAAATTTCGAACTGATTTTTTCTTCAGAATCAATTATTACTTCAAGCCTCTCAGTGACTGCTGGGCTCCTATTTTTGAGCATTGAATTATACACTACACTTCCTCTTATTGATTCCGGGATACATAACTTTCCTGAAGAAGTCTCGTAATCTATTGCTCTATCCACATCTAATGCATGACGATTTCTTGATTGTAATAGCCCCATTGATAATCTAGTTAGTATCATAAAGGCTGCTAAAATCAAAAGAAAAACTAGTATGAATCCAAACATTGTTCCTCCTAAAAGAGTCATAGTAAAACTTCCGAATATAAACACAATTGGTGCTATGAAGGCAACTAGCCAGAAAGTAGAAGATAATGGCTTCACTTTTTTCATTTTTTCAATTACTTCCCATCTAGGATGATTAGGATCTTGTGGTTTAAAAATCTCTCCCCTTTCCATTTTATCGGCTCTTTCTAACATCCCCTTCACCCCCTGCATCCTCATAGCTTGCTGATTTGTTGGTTCTTCCATACCTTCATTTTGTAATTCTGCGAGTCTTTCCGCGGATTTTTCATACAAACCTAATCTAACTAAGATTGCAATTTGTTCTATTATTGGGGTCACATTATTTGGGTATTGAACCCGGCAATCTTCCCACCATTGAAGAGCATCTTCGAGCATTCCTAAATGGTCTAGAAGAATCCTCCCCCCTATAATCCAAGCTTCTAAATTTTCGGGTTCATATTCAACTACTTTCCTTAGAGCAGAAATAGATTTCGCAGATTGTTGTAATGATGGTTGTATTGGTTTCCCTTTTGTTGGTGGTGGCAGTGACCAAGTAGCAATAGCCATCCAAGCTTCTGTATTTTTTCCATCGATTGATACTACTTCTTTTGCTTGTCTAATGGCGTCATCGAAGTTTCCACTTTCTCTTGAATCTAATGCGTCAAGCCAAATCTCTTCCGCGCTCTTCACCATAAACTTCGGTAACTGTTCTAAGAAATTAATCCTCGGGTATGGGATGTTCTCTTATTTTCCAACTATCTTCTAGAATTGAACCTTTTACCATTTCTGGAATTGTTACTTTGTCTACCATTCCCACTCCTAGGTGTAGATTGACGGTTTGTTTGTCTTCTTGTTGTATTTCTACCATTGCTTCTTCCATCGCCTCTTCGATCTGGTCTTCTAGCTCTAGCAGGGGTATTTCTTCTTCCTTTATTTTCTCCAGGGCTACCTGGTTTCCTTACATCACAATTAGATCGATTACAAAAATTCTTACTTGCATAATTATGGTTCTTACACTTAGGACAAATCCAATCACCGGGTTTCATATTGGGTTCATTACTTCTTTCATTTCTTCTCTCATTGTTCCTAGGTTTTTTCTCATTACAATTAGAACGGTTACAAACTTTTTTACTTGCGTAATTATGATTATTACACTTTTGACACATCCAGTCGCCTGGTTTAAGATTACTATTTCTGTCTGTTTTATTCCTTCTATTTCTATCTCTATCATTTCTAGGTCTTCGATCTCTAGGGGCAATTTCTACCGGTGAACCTATTGTATTGTTTAAGATTAAATCCTCTGCTAAAGGCTTAATATGAATATATGCGTCATTTACAGGTCCAATTACTGAATCAACTCTACCTAGGAACTTTCCTCCTACTATCCTAATTCCTGTATATAGGCCAGGTGCTCTACCTTCAAAGGATACAAGCAACCCTCCTTCATGGGATTCTCGAATGACGCTCCCGGAGAAACTCATGTGCTAATCGCGACGGGTTGAGTATATGAGACCGATAGTTAATGACAAGACAGTCAAGAACATACCAAAACCAGGTAATAATCCGGATTCAGAGTCATCATCTGGAGTAATTGGTTCAATTATTTGAGATTCAAATAAATGACTATTGTTTACCACAATTATCGTCTCATTACATTTAGAAGAAATATCACAACCAATAACTTTCACTTCGTGTTCCCCTTCATCCCATAATCCAAAATTTATCATTGGAGTACTCCATGAGTTACCAGAAACAGAAATACTTCCAGCAGATAATCCATCGATTGATAGAGAAAATTGTACATCTTCTCCATCTGGATCGCTAAATTGCCCTTGAGCCTGCCAAATATCCATCTCCCAACCGTACTCTGTTACACTAATTATCGGCGGAGAACTCTCTTTAATTATACCCAATGAAAATATTTTTTCACTAGGATATAAGCCATTTCCATTAATTCCAATCCATAAATCAATCAACCCTGGAATCATTCCATCGGAGCCAATTAACAAGGTTTCATCAGAAGAAATAGTTAATGATTCTATATTTGCCGAATTGATATTTTGAGATTGGGTAAAAGCATATTGTAATGTCAATTCTGGCCAATTTTCATTGAATTGTATAGAAACTGGATGCGGTTGTAATAAAATTTCAGATGATGATGTTAGAGAAATAGGTATGCCTAAGTTCCACGTTCTGATTCCTGAACTCTGCCCTAAGTCATCAACTGCTTCGCACGTCACTTGTGTATCTTGACCAAAAGTTATTGTTCCAGAAAAAGATCTATCAGATAATTGATAAATATTTGATGAAGAGTCTGAACTACAATTTATCTGTAATTGTGAAATAGGTTTCTCATCATTAAACCACGACGAAACACTATTCCAATCAGCCCAAATAATCTGACCACTTTCCAATGAAGCAAACCAAGTACCATCTGTTGGAGCATTTTCCGACCAAGATGGAGGGTTATTTATTGGGATGGGTGCAGTAGTAAAATCTACAAAAATATCTTCGCCACTAGGCCATAAATCTCTACTCCTATGTGGAATTAATATGAATTTAGTCCCTTCTTCTTCAGTATTTTCAAAAATATAACTTGAAGACTCATCTCCAATACAAGT
>MDTC01163982.1_pt1 | contig 12741 bp, 12 predicted proteins | sample 811181 | NCBI WGS metagenome assembly MDTC01 (sample SAMN05326644, study PRJNA326480) | marine metagenome | isolation source: seawater | place: Pacific Ocean: North | collected 2011 | reverse complement strand
GTCGCCTGGAGCGAGGACACGACGGTCTGGCCGGGGTCGACGTGGCGCTGGGTGACGACGCCGTCGATGGGGGAGACGATGACGCTGTCGGCGAGGTCCTCCTTGGCCCGGGCGAGGGCGGCCTGCTGGTAGGCGAGGCTGGCGCGGGCGGCGGCGACGCTGGCCTGCTGGGCCTCGTGGGTGATCCGCGCGGTGTCGAGCTCGGCCTGGGTGATGGCGTTGGACTTCGCCAGGCGCTGGGCGCGGCCGAGGTCGAGCTGGGTGGCCTCGAGCTGGACCTGGGCCTGGCGCAGGGACGCGCGGGCCTGGGCGACGCTCGCCTCGGCCTGGGCGACCGCGTTCTCGTACCGGGCGGGCTCGATGCGGGCGAGCTCCTGTCCGACGATGACGTGGTCGTTGACCTCGACCAGCACGCGCTCGATACGGCCGGACAGGTCCGAGCCCACCTCGACCGTGTCCAAGGCGGCCAGGGGTCCGACCGCGGTGACCTGCACCACCAGGTCGTGCTGGGCCACCTGACCCAGCTCCCACCGCGCCTGCTCCCCCGAGGTGGGCCAGAAGACCCAGGTGAGCAGGGCGATCAGTGCGATTGCACCCAGGGCCACCAGCAGCCAGCGACCGGGTCGGCGGCGTCCCTGGCGCAGGGTCTCGGCGACTTCGGGGTCGGGGGTGGTGCTCGGGGGCTCGGCCTGACCGTCCGGCTGCTTGCCTTCGGGTGCCTCGTGGACCTGCATGCGGCCTCCTGGGTCGGAGAGGCTGCAAGGGGTGTGCCGCCAGACCCCAGCGGTTACGCCCGTGGCCCCGTGAGGAGGAAGATCGTCATGTCCCGCCAGCGCGTGCTCTCGGGCGTCCAGCCCACCGGAATCCTGCACATCGGAAACTACCTGGGTGCGCTCCGGAACTGGCGCGGCATGGTCGACGACTACGACACCTTCTTCTGCGTGGTCGACATGCACGCCATCACCGTGCCCGAGGCGGTCGATCCCGCGCGCCTGCGCGAGGCGATCCGGTCGGTGGCGGCGATCTACATCGCGGCGGGCATCGATCCCGACAAGGCCACGATCTTCGTGCAGTCTGACGTGCCCGCGCACGCGGAGCTGGCCTGGATCCTGACCTGCATGGCCCCCATGGGCTGGCTCAAGCGCATGACCCAGTTCAAGGTCAAGGGCGGCGACAACGAGGGCGTCGGCACGGGCCTGCTCACCTACCCGGTGCTCCAGGCGGCCGACATCCTGCTCTACGACGCCGACCTCGTGCCGGTGGGCGCGGACCAGAAGCAGCACATCGAGCTGACCCGCGACCTGGCGGAGCGCTTCAACCACCGCTTCGGCGACGTCTTCCACCTTCCGAAGCCCATGATCCCGAAGCAGGGTGCGCGCATCATGGGGCTGGACGACCCCGAGGCCAAGATGAGCAAGTCCACCGCCGTCGAGCGGCCGGGCCACGCCATCGGGCTGCTGGACACGCCCAAGCAGGTGAAGAAGAAGATCAACCGCGCCAAGACCGACTCCGGCACGTGCACGATCTACGAGGACGCGAGCCCGGGGATCCGGAACCTGCTGGGCATGTTCGCGGCGTTCACCGGGGAAGACCCGGCGGAGATCGGCAAGCGCTACGACGGCCGCGGCTACGGCTACCTCAAGGCGGACCTCATCGCCGCGGCGGAGGCGGAGCTCGCCCCCCTGCGGGCCCGCTACGAGGAGCTGCGCGGTGATGAGAGCGTGCTCGACGCGATCCTGGAGCGGGGCGCCGAGCGCGCCAACGCCCAGGCGAACGTGGTTCTGGCGCGGGCGAAGCAAGCCATGGGGCTGGGGCGGTAGCCGGCGGAAGCGGAGGGGCTGAGCGCTACTTCAGCTTCTCCCGCCGGATCGCCGCGTTGTCCAGGATGTCCTCCGCCACGGTGCGGCCGACCACCTCCTCGTAGTTGCGGAAGCAGGTGCCGGGCTTGCAGCCGAGCCAGGCGGGGCCGGTGGTGGCGGGGACCTCGACCAGGAAGAGGTCGCTCTCGGTGATGACGTGACCGGCGGGCAGTGGCTGACTGGCGACGAGGAGCATGTCCTTGCGCTCGGCGGTCGGGTAGGCGGGGATCGGAGGCGCCTCGAGGCCCAGGATCCGCTTGCCCTTGGGCTCGGTCAGCTGCTCCTTGCGGAGGGGCTCGCCGGCGTAGATCCGGGCGGTGGTCTTCTGTCCCACCCGGACCTCCCGCAGCATCTCGTCGAGCCAGAACGAGGGAGAGATGCGGATCTTGCGCACATCGTCTGCTGTGATGCGGTGGGACGCCGGCAGGTCGGTCCTGGCGACCACGGCGATCTGGGCCAGGCGCGGCTGCGGCTCCGCCTTCTCCCGGGTCGCGGCCTCGGCGCTGGCGTACGCGCGCTCCAGGCTCCCGGAGAGGCTCTGGTCGAGGGTCCGGGGATCCGCGCCGGCGAGGATGGCGTCGACGTCCTTCAACACGGGCCCGCGCTGGCCGATCGGGATCAGCTCGTCCTCGCCCTCGCGCAGGAACCAGCTGGGCGTGCCGCGGACGCCGGCCTTCTCGGCCCGGATCGCCTGCTCGAAGAGCGGGGGCAGCGGTGTCTTGTCCATCAGGCACGCCACGACGGCGTTCCGGTCCAGGCGCACGTCGACCGCGATGTCGATCACCTGGCCGTCCGTCAGCGTGGCGCGCTGCTCCAGCGGGATCGCGAAGACGAAGTCGCTGTAGGTGTCGAGCTTGCCGTCGACGCACATGGCAGCGCGGGACAGCATGCAGTTGACCGGCTTGTCGTAGCCGGGAGGCATGGCCGGGTTGCAGTCGGATGCGAGCGGGAACAGCCGCAGCTCCACATCGACCCCGCGCTCGCGGAGCTTGGGCACGGACTCGTGCCAGGCGCGCTCACAGTGGCTGCAGAGGTAGTCCATGTAGACGACGACGTGCACATCGGCGGGATCGGGGGCGGCGTCCGCGGGCTCGGCGGCGTGGGCGGAGCCTGCCAGGAGCAGCAGCGTGGTCCAGCGTGTCATGGTCCCTCCAGTCGATGGGGCACTAACGCAGGCTGCCCTTGCGAAGGGGTTCGTGCGCACGGATCGGCTGGGTGACGGTCCGGCCGACCGGCGCTGCGAGGTCCAGCTCGCAGGTGTCGGCATCACAGCCGAGGGCGGCCATGCCGTCGGCGCGAGGGGCTTCGAGGAAGCGCAGGTCGGCTTCGGTGAGCACGTGGCCGGGCTCGAGGTCGGACGCGGCGACCACGAAGATGGTGTAGGGGCCACCCAGGGACTCGACTCCTGGCTCGGTCGGCAGCGCCAGGACCGCGGCGTCGGGCCGGCAGTCGAGCAGGTCGCTGCGCAGGGGGGCGCCGGCGGGAAGATCGGCGCGGGGGCGGCAGCCCTCCGGGAGGCCATGCAGGTGCTGTGGCACGACGAACGGTTCGGGCGCGTGGATTCGAGAGACGTGCTTGGACCGGAGCTTCCGGCCCTTCCTGGCGTCGCGGGTCAGGACGACCAGATCGCCGGTGCGCCCGCCTTCGGGCAGGAGCTCCTCGCCGACGTAGAGCTCGTCTGGCGCGGTGCCGGAGCGCAGGGCCGCCACGTCCCCGACGACCGCGCCGGTGCGGCCGATCCGCACGGACTCGCCGCCCAGGTCCAGGGACCAGGCGGGGGCGCGGGTGATGCCGAGGCGAGCGGCCAGCTCCACGTCGCGGTCGATGGCGGCCTGGGTCTCGGGCGCAGCCATGCACGCAGCCAGCTCGTCGCGGTCGAAGCCCAGCGGCTCGGCCAGCTCGGCGACGCCGTCCCGACCCAGGTCCTGGCGGAGCCACAGGGGCTGCTGCAGCACCATGCCGACGAACGCGCTGGGATCTCCCTCGTTGCGGACGCAGGCGAATGCGCGGGCCAGCTCGCAGTGGGCCGAGGCGGGGGCGTCCTCCTCTGCGGGGAGCTCGGCGTTGCACGCGCCTGCCAGGGGGAAGGCGTGGGGCGTGACCGGGACCCCCTGGCGGAGGAGCTCGGCGGCGTCCTGCTCCCACGCGTCCGCGCAGTCCAGGCAGGAGAAGTCCAGGAAGACGTGCGCCTCCGGGGTGGGGGGCGCAGTGTCGTCGGCGAGGGCCGAGGCGGTGAGTCCGAGGAGCAGGGGCAGGGTGACGCGGTGCACGGGGGGCCTCCATCCCGTCCTGCGCGTCAGGGTCGTTCGATCCGCCGCCACGCCCCGGGCGCCAGATCGCCCAGGGTGTACCGATCGATGGCGACGCGGACCAGTCGCAGGGTCGGGTGTCCGACCTTCGCGGTCATGCGCCGGATCTGACGGTTCATTCCCTCCGAGATGCTGAGCTCCAGCCAGCAGTCGGGGACGGACTTGCGGAAGCGCACCGGCGGATCCCGCTCCCAGAGGTCGGGCGGGTCGATGCGGCGAACCTTCGCCGGGCGGGTGCGGCGGCCCTTGATCTCGACGCCGCGGCGCAGGGCGTCCAGGGCGGCCTCGTCGGGGATCCGCTCCACCTGGACGAGGTAGGTCTTGTGCTTGCCGAACTTCGGGTGGGAGAGCCGGTGCTGCAGGGCGCCGTCGTCGGTGAGCAGGAGCAGGCCCTCGGAGTCCGTGTCGAGGCGTCCGCAGGGGTAGACCCCGGGCACGTCGACGTGATCGGCCAGGGTGGGGCGGCCGTCGGGGTCGGTGAACTGGCACAGCACCCCGTAGGGCTTGTTCAGGGCGATCAGCACCCACGTGCTCGCAGGAAGAGCCCTTCGAAGTGCTGTTCGAGCAGGCGACCGAGGCCGGCGGTCCAGGTGTCCGGGTCGGGGCCGTAGCCGCCGGCGAGTCCGGCGATCAGCGTCGCCATGAAGAGCATGAGGTAGCCCTGCACGCACAGGAAGACGTCGGTGTCGGGGGGCAGCTCGCCGCGCTGGATGCCGGCCTGGAGCACGCGCACGGCGATGCCGGCGATCTCGGCGTTCAGGGTGTCCCAGCGCTTCTGCCAGTGGGGCTCGGCGAGGATCGCGGCGGTGAGCAGGGCCTTCGAACGCTCGGGATTGCTGGCGTAGAACCGGAAGGAAGGCGTGGCCATGAAGAGCAGGTCCGCGATGACCGGACCCTCGGGCTGCATGGCGGCGATGGTGTCGCGGTTGGCGGCGAGGATGGCGTCGAGCTCGGCGAAGAGCACGCCGCGGAGCAGATCGCCGGCGTCCTGGTAGCGACGGTAGACGGTCGGGCGTCCGACGCCTGCATCGCGGGCGACCCGGGCCACCGAGAGTGCGGCGGCTCCCTCGGCGTCGAGGATCTGGCGTGCGGCCGCGAGGATGCGGTCGTCGACGTCGGGATCGCGCGGGCGGCCGGGCTCGGACATGGGGCGGTTCACTCGGTCAGGGGCGGCCCGCGACGTCTAACCCCTCGGGGTCTGACCCCGGTCATGCTGCCCGGTCGAGCTGCCGGTCCGGGGCCGCCGTGGCCGGGGCCTCGCGCTCGGTCAGGGCCGCGGCGACGCCGAGCACCTGCAGGCCCACCAGGAGCAGCGGGATGACGGTGTAGAAGAAGCCCATGGCCGCGATGGGAACGAGGCCGAAGACGCCGAGCACGATGAGCAGCAGGTCCATGGCTGCCTCCCTGGGTGTGTTTGATTACGTGACGCATCGTAACGCATCCCGGAATCGGATCCAGGGAAATCCAGCCGCGACTTGCCGCCGACGCCGCGCCGGGTCACCGGCGGACCTTCCCCGAGGCTCCATGACTCCCGCTCCGCCCTTCCCCGACAACGTGCTCCTGGCCCCGCTCACCCGTGGTGGAAATCTCCCATTCCGAAGGTTGTGCGCGGACTTCGGAGCCAAGGTAACCTGCTCGGAGATGGCCTATGCCCACAAGCTGCTCAAGGGCAGCGGCCGGGAGCTGGCCCTGCTCCGCCACCACGAGAGCGAGACCTTCTTCGGGGTGCAGCTGGCGACCCACAAGGCGGAGCTGGCCCGGGACGCGGCGATCCTCGCGGTCGAGCACGGGGCGAAGTGGGTGGACCTGAACTGCGGCTGTCCCATCGACGACACCGTCAAGCGCGGCATGGGCGCCCGGCTGATGGACCGGACCCGCACGCTGGTCGACATCGTGGCGGCCATGGTCGAGGCGGTGGACGTGCCGGTGACGGCGAAGCTCCGCCTGGGCTTCCGCAAGGGCAAGGTCAAGAGCGATGGGGTCGCCGAGGACCTGGAGCGCATCGGCGTGAGCGCGGTGATCCTGCACGGGCGCAGTCGGGAGCAGCGCTACAGCAAGGCGGCGGACTGGGAGGCGGTGGGCCGGCTGGTCGCCGATCGCAACCTCACGGTCATCGGCAACGGCGACGTGCTCACCTGGTACGAGGCGCGCGACCGGCTGGCCGACAGCGGCGCCCACGGGCTGATGCTCGGGCGCGGTCCGCTGATCAAGCCCTGGATCTTCCAGGAGATCCGCGAGGGACGCGAGCTCTGCCTGGGCCCGGCGGAGCGGATCGCCATCTACCACCGCCTCGCCGGCTACTTCCGCGAGCACTTCGGCGACGACGAGCTGGGCCACCGGCGCGCGATGTACTTCCTTCCCTGGCACTTCGGCTTCTTCGCCCGCTATCGACCCCTGCCCGAGGGGGAGTGGCACGCGCGCAGCCAGGAGCACCCGCTCATGCAGACCCGGGACGCCAAGCCCGAGCCGACGACCACCCTGGAGCGCCTCCTGGCGAGCGGGAACAACGACCTGCACCAGGAGATCGCCCAGCTGCTGTGGGACGCGGACAGCGCGGACGAGGCGGTCGGGCGCATGGGCGAGCTGGCCGACGCGCGGCTCGCCGACGGCAGCCTCGAGCGGCTGGGCGGTCGGATCGACACCGGCGGCTGGGGCTGATGCAGCGCCAGGTCCTCAAGTTCGGCGCCTGGCTCGACTTCGACGCCGAGTGGCTCGCCCCGGACGAGGCGGATCGGCTGCTCGCCACCCTGCTCGCCCGAGACGACTGGGCCCAGCTCCCGATCGTCGTGTTCGGCAAGGAGGTCCTGCAGCAGCGGCTGATGGCCTGGGCGGGACCGCAGGCCTACCGCTACTCCGGGCTCACGCTGCAGCCCCGGCCGCTCGATCCCGTGCTGGCCGAGCTCACCGACCGGGTGTCCGCCGCGGCCGGGGTCGAGTTCGACCACGTCATGCTCAACCTCTACCGCGACGGCGACGACCGCATCGGCCCCCACGCCGACGACGAGCCCGAGCTGGGCCCGGACCCGGTGATCGCGAGCCTGTCGCTGGGCGCCGCCCGCCGCTTCGTCGCCCAGCCCAAGCGCCGCTACAAGTCCAAGCGCCGCGAGCGCCTGGTGCTCACCCACGGCAGCCTGCTGGTCATGGGCGGCAGCTTCCAGCGGGCGTGGTACCACGGGGTGCCGGCCCAGGCGGCTGTCACGGAGCCGAGGATCAACGTCACGTTTCGCAAGCTGCTCGGGCCGCCGGGCTGGCGTCCGGGACCGACGGCCGAGCACCCGTGAGCCGACCTGCCCTCACAGCAGGTCGATGGTGACCAGGCCGTCCCCGGACCGTGCGCCCGCGCTGTTGCTCTGGCTCGAGCCGCCGTTGTAGGAGCCGCCGGCGCCGGCGAGGCGCCCGCCGTCGCCACCCGAGTAGCCGCCGCCGCCGCCGCCGCCGCAGCCGCCATTGCCGGAGCCGCCGCCGCCGAAGCCGCCGTACGCCGGGTACGCGCTGGTGCCGCCGCCGGTGGCGCCGTTGGTGAAGGAGCGCCCGCCGTTGAGCGCGTCGTACTCGCCGGTGCCGTTGTTGGTGATGGCACCTGCGCCCGAGCCCCAGCTGGACGAGGACACGATGCCGCCGTCGCCGATGGTGGACGACGCCTTCAGTCCGCATCCATGGGTGGTGTTGTGCATCGAGCCGGTGCCTGCCATCTGGGCGGTCGCCGCCGAGCAGCCGTTCTGGTCCACCGCCGCGCGGGTACCGCCGCCGCCGCCCGCGACGACAAACGGCGTGCCGTCGGACCGCACGACGAAGCTCCCGCCGCCCCCGCCGCCGTTGCAGCTGTTCACGACGCCGGTCTGGCCGACCACGATCTCCAGCTTGTCCCCGGCCCTCAGGGGGAAGTCACCCCGCATGCGGGCGCCGAGTCCACCGATCCGGCCCGTCTCGGCGCTGATGCCCTGGGCGCCGTACGCCTCGATCCGGTAGGTGCCCGTCGTCGGGACGGTCCAGATCTGCTTGCCGCCGCTCACGGTCACCTCACCCGCCAGGGTGCTGCCCGCGTAGCTGGTGTTGCACGCGGCCTGGGTCGGGCCGTTCTGCCCGGTGGCGGCGCAGTGGTTGAACGTCCGGATGCCGGCCCACCGCTTGACCTTGACCGACGCGGTGGCGGTCGCGCCGTCTTCCTCCCCATCGTTCGGGGTGACCGTGCAGATCCACTCCTCGCCCTCCTTGGTGACGCCGGTCGGGATGGTGTCGCCGGTGAAGGTGGTCGTCTTCGGGCTCGAGTACGCCGAGCCGTCCACGGTCCAGGTCGCGGTGTAGCGGATCGAATCGCCGTCGAGGTCGGTGGCGCTGGTGTCGATGACGCACTGGATGGCCTCGCCCTCGACGCTGCCGTCGAGGACCACCGCCAGGCCGGCCGGCGGGCTGTTGAGCACCTCGACGCTCTTCGTCGTGAAGGCCACGCCGTCCTCGTCGCCATCGTTGGGCACGACCTCGGCCGCGATGGTGTCGCCCTTGCTGAAGGAGGTGCGCCCGTCCAGGGTGCCGCCGGTCGAGACCGAGCTGCCGTTGACCAGCCAGGTGACGGCCGGGGAGACCGCGTCGTCGTCGGCGTCGAAGAGCTCCAGCGTCACGCCGATGACGTCGTTGGTGTAGATGTCGGATGCGTTGATCGCCGCGTCGACGACCTCGGGGGGCGTATTCTCGATGACCAGCGGCCCGAGCACGAGCGGCGTGCCGGGATCCTCGCCGTCGAAGGGCGTGAGCTCGACGGTGATCTCCTGCCCCTTCGCGTGGCTCGCGGCGGGCAGGGGCGCGGGGGTGCCCACGGGGGTGCCGTCGACCGACCACACGTAGGACAGGGTGACCTCGTCGCCGTCGACGTCCTCGGTGACGGTGGAGAAGACGCCGACGTCGTCGGTGGTGCGGGCGTCCGACGGGTCCAGCTCGCCGCCCGAGACCGACGGCGCGGTGTTGCCCACGACGACCGCGGCCGACGTGACCGGGGTGCCCGAGAGCGAGCCATCGAAGGGGGTGAGCACGCAGGCGACGCTGTCGCCCTTGTCGAACAGCAGGCCGCCGATGGCGTCGTCGGTCGTCACCTCGATGTCGTTGACCAGCCAGGCGGTCTGGTAGCCCTCGGGGTCGCCGTCGGCGTCGGACCAGCCGGTGCCGACGCAGGTGGCGACGCTCGCCTCGACCAGCTCCGCGGGGGTGACGCTCGCGCTTGCCACCGAGGGACGCGAGTTGCCGATGGTGACGCTGGCGCTGACCGGCTGACCGTACGCGGCCTGGTCGCGCGGGCTTGCGGTGACCTCCCAGACCTGGTCCTTCGACGTGGCCGAAGACGGCACGGTCGAGCCGTCGTAGGCGGTCGCCGCGCCGTCCACCTTCCAGCTGTACTCGAGGGTCACGGCGTCTCCGTCGACGTCCGACCCCTCGCCGGTCGCGGTGATGTCGTCGTCGGTCGACACCTCCTCGGGCAGGGAGACGGTGGCGGTCGGCGGGGTGTTGACGACCGTGATCGACGCGGTCACCGGCGGTGAGTCCTCCTTGCCGTCGCTGCCCACGACCGTGACCTCCCAGACGTCGCCGCGGGAGGTGAGGTCGGAGGCGACGGTCTCGCCGGTCACCTCCGTGGGCTGGCCGTTGCGGGTCCAGGACCAGGTCAGCGTGAGGTCGTCCCCGTTGGGGTCGCTGATCGCGGTGTCGATGACCGCCACCAGGTCGTCGCTGGTGGTCGGCGACTCCGGGCCGATCGAGACGGCACCGCCCTCGGGGGGGTCGTTGCAGCCGGTCAACAGGGCCACGGCAAGAACGGTGACGGGGAGCGCGCGCATGAAACCTCCGCTCCCACCATCGTCCGAGGGGACCCTCGCTGTCGACTGCGATCGATTTCAGCCCGCCTTCGTGCCGTCCTCCGGCGGGGACTCCGCGCCGCGCCGGGTGAGGAAGCGAACCAGGTCGAACGCGCTGACGCCGACCAGCACGACGATCGGAGCACCGTGGAGGACGAGGTCGAACCAGTCGATCGGCGCCATGCCGACCGCACCTCCGGCGACCCAGCGGATCTTGCCGATGAGGTGCGGTTCTTCGGTGAACGGGGCGAGCCCCAGGGCCAGGGAGGCGATGACGAGGGGGACGTACTTGGTCATGATGCGTCCTTGTGCAATCCGGATATCCTGTGCTCCCTTGCAAAGAGGAGGCCAGCATGCTGACCGCCGCCGACGTGATGACGACGGATCTGAAGACGGTGTTCGAGACAGACGACCTCGCCGTGGCGTGGGACCTGATGGAGGACGGGCGCTTTCGCCACCTCCCGGTCGTGGACGAGGACGGGCGCCTGGTCGGGCTGCTCTCCCACCGCGACCTCGCCCGGCACGCGCTCGGAGGGGTCGAGGACCTGCCGATGCAGGAGAAGCACGCCGTGCTCGCCGGGCAGGAGGTGTCCAGCATCATGGTGCGCACCCCCGAGACCGGGGAGCCGTCGGAGGACCTGACCGACATCGCCGAGCGCCTGCTCGAGAACAAGTTCGGCTGTGTGCCCATCGTCGAGGGGGACCGCCTGGCCGGTCTCATCACCGAGAGCGACTTCGTGCGGATCTTCCTCGAGCAGGAGAGCTAGTGCGCGCGCTCCCCGTGCTCGTCATCGCGCTGCTGCTGCCCGCGTGCGTGTGGCGGACCGACTCCCCGCAGGACCAGCCCACGGTCGTGCCCGATCTGGACGGGGTCGATCCGGTGGACACGGACGAGGCCGGCGGTCCGGAGCGGGTCGCGCCGGGGATCACCCGCAAGGTGTCCCAGCTGCCGGACGGCGACGAGCTGGTGCAGGTCCACGTCGACCTCGACGAGGCCCAGCTCGAGCCGCCCCCACAGCTCGACCTGCTCCCGCGCCCGTTCACCGCCGCGCAGATCCGCGACTCCCTCACGACGGGCACGAAGCTCGGATTCCACGTGAGCGGCTCGCGCACGCCCGAGGCGGACGTGGTCTGGGAGATCACCTCCCACGCGGACGACGGCGTCGAGATCACCTACGAGGTCCTCACTGCCGACGGCGAGCGGCGTCCCCCGGAGGCGGAGACCTTCTCCTGGGCGCAGCTGGAGGAGCACGCGTCCTACCCGACCGAGATCGCCTCGCGCACCGAGGGCGAGGTCACGGTGGGGTCGGGCACCTACAAGGCCACCCGCTACGACGTGCGACCGCCCGACGCGTTCCCGCCGGTGGTCGAGAGCTTCTGGTTTGCCGACACCATCCCCGGGCCCCCGGTCCTCCACACGATCGAGGAGGGCGGTCAGCTGGTGCACCGCATGGAGCTGACCACGTTCGAGCGGCCGAAGAAATAGTCAGGACGCCTGGGACAGCGGAGTCGTCATCCACCGGGCCAGGAGCGTGCTGACCTGGCCGGGGGTGGAGTGGTCGGCGATCACGTCGTCCCAGCCGTCGGCGAGACAGCGGTCGCGGGTCTCGGGGCGGGCGCAGGCGACCAGCGCGGTCAGGTGGCCGACGCTGTCCACGATGTCCCGCAGATCGTCGACCGAGCCCACGCCGACGCGGCTGACGTCGACGAAGGCGAGCTCGAAGGGGTGCTCCGCCAGGTGCAGCATGGCGTCCTCGAGGGTGACGACGTGGATGGCGGGCACAGCCAGCTGGCGCAGGGCGCCGACCAGCCAGGCCTCGGAGCGACCCACCACCAGCACCCGCGCCCCGGGGACCGGCTCCAGGACGTCGTCGTCCTCGTCGGCGTCCGCATCGCTGGGCAGCAGCTCGGGCAGCATGCCGCCAGCCAGCTGGAACGGGATCTCCAACGTGAACCGCGAGCCGCCGTGCTGGTTGGGCTCGTAGTCGAGGGTGCCGCCCAGGTGGGCGACCAGCTGGCGGCACATGGACAGGCCCAGGCCAGCGCCCTCCTTGCTGCGCGAGAGTCCGCCGTGAACCTGGGTGAACGGCTCGAAGATCTGTTCGCGCATGGACTCGGGTACGCCGGGGCCGGTGTCGACAACGTCGATCTGCACCCGGGCCCCGGTCGGCGTCTCGGCGGTCGCCAGCACGACATCGATCTCGCCCATGGCGGTGACGTCGACGGCGTTCTTGACCAGCTCGCCGACCACGCGCCGCAGCCGGGCCCGGTCCCCCATCAGCATGCGGGGGCCGCCCGGTGCAGCGACCAGCTCGAGGGCGACGCCGCGGGCGAGCACGGACTCCCGGAACTCGTCGAGCAGGTCGCGCATGACCTCCTCGACGTCGAACGGACGCTGCTCCAGCTCGACGTCTCCGCCGCTGACCTGGGTGTAGTCGAGGATGTCCTCGACCAGGGTCGCGAGCCGGCGCGAGCTGGACGCGGCGGCGGCCACCAGCAGGCGCTGCTCGCCGTCCAGCTGCCCGTCCTCGAGGAGCTGGAGGCTGCCGACGACGCCGTTGAGCGGCGTGCGAAGCTCGTGGCTGACCGCGGCGAGGAAGGCGGCCTTGGCCTCGTTGGCGGTCTCGGCGTTCTCCCGGGCGCGCTCCAGGGCGTGCAGGGCGTCGCGGGTCTGGCGGCGCTCGTGCTGCACCGCATCGCGCAGGGTGCCCAGCGCGCCCAGCAGCTGGC
>MDTC01081473.1_pt1 | contig 12741 bp, 12 predicted proteins | sample 811181 | NCBI WGS metagenome assembly MDTC01 (sample SAMN05326644, study PRJNA326480) | marine metagenome | isolation source: seawater | place: Pacific Ocean: North | collected 2011 | reverse complement strand
GCATGTATTGTACTTCTTTCCCAATTGATTTCAATTACTGCTGCCGTAATAGTTATATCTTGATATGTTATTTTGGCATCACCATATAATTTGGCTTTTTTACCACTAATATCAACTTTAATAGAATCTTTTGCAAATTGTTTGATTTCGTCTTTAAGGATATCGCTATCATCATCATTTTCAATTAATTTATTTTCGATAGTAATACAAAATAAATTATTAAAAAATAATGTTAATAAGAATATAAATACAATAAATGAATGTTTTTTAATGTTCAATCTTAATGTTATATTTGTATAAACACTTTTTTTTAAAACTGTGTCAAAACTAATTAAATTATATCATATAATTTTATCTAACGTTTCAGGTATATTTTTATTTGTTTTTTTAGTGATAAATTCTGACTATTTATTTTCTCAAAATTCTATTCAAAATAAGATTAATACAATAGTCATTGATGCTGGACACGGAGGTAAGGACCCAGGAACATTAGGAACTAAAAGATTTAAGATTTATGAAAAGCATGTTGCACTAGCCGTGTCATTAAAGCTTGGTGAATATATTGCAGCATCCTATCCAGATATTAATATTGTTTATACCAGAAAGAAAGATGTTTTTCTAAAACTTCATGAGCGAACAGAAATTGCAAATAAATCTGAAGCAGATTTATTCATTTCTATTCATTGTGATGGTTTCTTAAATCAAAATGCATCTGGTGCTAGTGTATTTGTAATGGGAATGAGTAAGTTAAAAGCAAATTTAGACGTAGCCATGAGAGAAAATTCTGCTATCTATTTAGAAGATAATTATCAAGAAAAATACGAAGGATTTGATCCTAAATCACCTGAAAGTTATATTGTCTTTAGTTTAATGCAAAATACATATTTGGATCAAAGTATAAATTTAGCTGAACATGTTGAACATGAGTTCTCTAATAAGGCTAATAGAAAAAGCCGAGGTGTTAAACAAGCCCCTTTTTATGTGATTAGCAGAACAAATATGCCGTCAGTTCTGATTGAATGTGGTTTTTTAACTAATCCAAAAGAAGAGGAATTTTTACACAGCAAGACTGGTCAAGATTATATTGCATCAGCTATTTTTAGAGCATTTCGATCATACAAAGAAGATCTAGAAAAAAACATTGCTGATGATAGCGAAAGTGAAGAAAAAAATATTGTTAGTGATTCTTCTGATTCTTTAGTTACATTAAAAAATATTAATCATGATACTGATTCGAGTAAAGATCTTACTTTTAAAGTGCAAATTGGTACTTTTTTAAAAAGTATGCTTAAAAATGAAAAATTTATAAATATTGATGTCGAAGAAATAATTGATAATAAAATTTATAAATACTTTGTTGGTAATGAAATTGAAAAAAGTAAAGCTGATAGCATCAGAAAAAAAATGATAAATAACGGATTTGAGGGATCATTTGTAGTTCCTTTTTATAAAGGAAATAAAATTAGTATGAAAGAAGCATTAAATTTGCAAGAGAAAAATAAATAAATGAATAAAGAATTAAAGATTGGTTTTTTTGCAATACTTAGTATAATAGTATTGATTTTTGGTGTCAATTATTTAAAAGGGTTAAATGTTTTAAAAGATCATCGCCATTTTAATGTTAGATATGACAATATTCAAGGACTTAAAGAGGGAAGCTCTGTCACTTTAAATGGTTTTAAAGTTGGAGTAGTTTCAAATATTAAGTTATTAAGTGAAAAAAATAAAAATTTACTAGTTAAGATTACAATAGAAAAAGATTTTAATATACCTGATAATTCTATTTGTAAAATCGTTAGTCAAGATCTTATGGGTGTTAAAGCAGTAGAACTTATTTTAGGAAACTCTAACCAGCTTGCAAAGGATGGGGATTATCTTGTTGGTTCTGTCGCAAGTTCTTTACAAGATGAAGTTAATTCTCAGATTTTGCCTCTTAAGATGAAGACAGAGGACTTAATTGGCTCAATTGATTCAGTAATGACTATTGTGACTGCTGTTTTGGATAAAAATACTAGAGAAACTTTGCAAAATAGCCTTAAATCTTTGGACGAGACTTTTTATATATTATCTAAAACTATGATAAAAGTAGATAGTTTAGTTATTGAAAATGATGATAGGATTACTAACATTATCAACAACATAGAGAATATCACCTCAGCTTTAAGTTCTAATAGTAATAATTTAGAAAATATATTTTCTAATGTATCTGAACTTACAAATGAAATTAGTAATTCAGGTCTTATTGAAGCTATTAATGGTCTTAATAATATTATTTACAATATAAACAATAATCAAGGTAATCTTAAAATGCTTTTAGAGGATGATCAGCTGTATTTAAATCTTGAAAAAATAACAAATGAATTATCTGAATTGTTAAAAGATATAAAGCATAACCCTTCAAGATATGTTAATTTTTCTATTATTGGAAACACTAAACCTTATCAGTCTACAGAAAAAAAATAGTTTGTATGAATACTGGCAATTTAATTTTTTTGTTATTTTTTATTATTTCTATTGTATTTTTTGTTAGGAATTTAAAGAGAATCATTGCTAATATTAATTTAGGAAGAGATATTAATAGATCTGATCGCCCTTTAGATAGATGGAAAAATATGATAAGAGTTGCACTAGGTCAATCTAAAATGACACGTAGACCAATTGCTGGTATTTTACACATAATTATATATGTTGGATTTGTAATAATAAATATTGAAGTTATCGAAATTATTGTTGATGGTATTTTTGGTACACATAGATTTCTTTTTTCTATTTTACCAGATTCACTTTATAATTTTTTAATTGGTTCATTTGAAATTTTAGCATTTTTAGTTCTTCTTGCTTGTGTATTTTTTTTCACGAGAAGAAATCTTATGAAAATTAAACGTTTTTGGACACGCGAGATGACCAAGTGGCCAAGAACAGATGCTAATTTAATTTTAATTTTTGAAATATTACTGATGATGGCCTTTTTGACAATGAATGCTGCAGACAGTATATTGCAGACTAAAGATAGTTATTATATAGCTGCGGGCTCATTTCCTATAAGCACCTTCATTACACCTTTTTTAAATGGCCTAGAAATATCTACTTTAATTTTTATTGAGAGATTTTGTTGGTGGTTTCATATATTAGGCATTCTTGCTTTTTTAAATTATGTTTTGATTTCAAAGCATCTACATATCTTTTTTGCATTTCCAAGTACATATTATGCTAAATTGAATCCATTGGGAGGTCTAGATAATTTAGAATCTGTAACCAAAGAAGTTAAGCTAATGATGGATCCTAATGCAGATCCTTATGCTGTTGAGAGTGATACATCTGCTCCACAATCATTTGGGGCTAAAGATATTACTGATTTAAACTGGGTTCAACTTTTAAATGCATATAGTTGCACAGAATGTGGTAGGTGTACATCTAATTGTCCAGCAAATCAAACCGGAAAATTGTTGTCTCCTAGAAAAATTTTAATGGACACGAGAGATAGAATTGAGGAGTATTCCAGTAATAAGAGAAGTGGAATAGAAGATAAAAAATTTTTGCTTGGTGATTATATTTCACATGAAGAGTTATGGGCTTGTACTTCATGCAATGCTTGTACTGATTCATGTCCAATCGAATTAGATCCTTTATCAATTATTATTGATATGAGAAGATATTTAGTAATGGAAAAATCTGCGGCTCCTAGTGAACTTAATACGATGTTTACAAATATTGAAAATAATGGTGCACCTTGGCAATTTTCAGCTGCAGATAGATTAAATTGGAAAAATGAATAAATTATTAGAAAAGAAAGTTGATGGAGAATATATTTCTCCTGTATTGCCAAAAGATATTAAGAATTATCTTATTGATATTGATGGAACAATTTGTGATGATATTCCAAATGAAGAACCAAACAGAATGGCTACAGCTAATTTATATCCAGATGCCTTGGAGACATTAAATAAATGGTATGATCAAGGTCATTATATTACTTTTTTTACTTCAAGACTTGAGGAACACAGACAAGTAACTGAAAAATGGCTTAAGAAAAATGGTTTTAAATATCATGGTTTATTAATGGGTAAGCCAAGAGGAGGTAATTATCATTGGGTAGATAATCATATAGTTAGAGCTACACGTTTTGATGGTAAGTTTACTGACCTTATTCAAAAAGAAGTTTCAATTCAAGTTTTTAAATCATAACAAATGAATGATATTGAAGTAAAAACAATGTCGGAGTTTTTATCAGAAGGAAAAGAGCCAGACTTTCTTTTTTGGGTTGGTAGTGCTGGTAGTTTTGATGATAGAGCTAAGAAAATTACTAAAGCATTTGTAAAGATTTTAAATGTTGCTAATATAAGCTTTGGTGTTCTTGGTACAGAGGAATCTTCTTCTGGTGATGTAGCAAAAAGAGCAGGAAACGAGTTTTTATTTCAAATGCAAGCTTTATCTAATATTGAAATTCTAAATGGGTATAATGTTAAAAATATTTTAACAACATGTCCTCATTCTTTTAATACTTTTAAGAATGAATATGCTAGCTTAGGAGGAAAATTTAATGTTAGACATCATTCTGAATTTATAATATACCTTATAAAGGAAAAAAAGATTTCATTATCAAATAATATTAAAGGAAAAAGAATTACTTATCATGATCCTTGTTATTTAGGTAGAGCAAATAATATTTATAGTGAGCCTAGAGAAGTGATAAAATCTTTAGGGGTTAATATGGTTGAGATGAAAAGAAGTAAAAGAAAATCTTTTTGTTGTGGTGCTGGAGGTGCACAAATGTTTAAAGAGCCTGAAAAAGGTTTTCAAGATATTAATATTAATAGAACTGAAGAGGCTCTTTCTTTAAATCCTGACATAATTGCTACTGGCTGTCCTTTTTGTAATACAATGATGACTGACGGTGTTAAATCAGTTGATGAAGGTTCAGCTAGTGTGATGGATATTGCAGAATTAATTGCCGAAAACTTATTATGTTAGTAGAATTTAGTAAAATATCAGATAAATCTAAAGTTTGGATTTATAGTTCAGAAAAAAAATTGAATATAAATCAATTAGCATACATTGAAAATAAGATTTCTAATCATTTAGTTAATTGGCAATCTCACAAAAAAAATATTCAAGCAGCACTTGACATAGTTGAAGATCGATTTATAATTATTGCTGTTGACGAAACTAAAGTCTCTGCTTCTGGTTGCTCTATTGATTCATTACAGCGTCTTATACAAGATATTGAGCTTCATCTATCTATCTCTTTGCTCAATAGATTGAATGTTTATTGTGTAATAAATGATGAGATAGTTTGTTTACCTATTTCAAGTCTTAAAGATAAAGTTGATAGCAGTACATTATTTTACGATTTAACTATAAATAGTAAATTTCAATTATCTAATTTTTTAAAACCTATTAAGAATGGTTGGTGTAATAATTTAATTTGATTTATGAATAAAAATATTTTTGGAGAACCACTTATTTCCTGTAGTACTAATCCCATGACTGGTTTTTTTAGAAATGGATGTTGTGATACTGATGATTCGGATTTAGGTATGCACACAGTTTGTGTAATAGTCACAAAAGAATTTTTGTTATTTTCAAAGGCTGTAGGTAATGATTTAATGACACCTATGCCTCAATATGGATTTGAAGGACTAAAAGAAGGAGATAAGTGGTGTTTATGTGCTCTTAGATGGAAAGAAGCGCTTAGTAACAACGTAGCGCCACAAGTTATTCTTGAAGCTACTAATGAAAAGACTTTAAAAGTTATAGATATCAAAACTCTAATAAAGCATTCTCATAAGCAACAATAATTTTTTTTATAGTTTTATTTATATTGTTAAACTATCGCTTTTCTTATTCTGATTAGTTTACTTAGTAATTCTTCAAGATTTTTTAATTCTAGCATATTTTTTCCGTCAGATTTTGCTTTTGTTGGATTAGGGTGAGTTTCTAAAAAAATACCATCTACACCTACGGCTATTCCTGCTTTAGAAATAGTCTCTATCATTTCTGGATTACCACCTGTTATACCATTATCTTGATTAGGTTGTTGTAATGAATGTGTAACATCTAAAATGACCGGACAATTAAATTTTTTCATTGTTGAAATCCCTCTATAATCAACAATTAAATCTTGATATCCAAATGTTGTACCTCGATCTGTAACTAAAATATTATCATTTCCGCTTATTTGAATTTTATTTATAGCATGTTCAATAGATTGAGGTGACATAAATTGACCTTTTTTTATATTGATGATTTTTCCTGTTTTAGCAGCTGCAATTATTAGATCTGTTTGCCTACTTAAAAATGCTGGTATTTGTATAATATCTACATACTCTGCTGCTAAACTAGCATCACTTACACTATGGATATCTGTTATTGTTGGAATATCAAGTGTGCTACCAATATCTTTAAGAATTTCTAGTGCTTTTACATCTCCAATTCCAGTAAAAGAATCTATACGACTTCTATTTGCTTTTTTAAAACTTCCTTTAAATATGAATGGAATTTTAAGTTTATTAGTAACATTTAGAATTTTTTCAGCTATTTCATAAGCTATCTCTTGACTTTCTATTGCGCAAGGACCTGCAATTAGAAAGAAGTTATTTTCATTTAAATATTTTATTTTTTTGATTTCTCTTAACATTTTAAAATTTACAATTTAAATTAACGTAAAAACTTAGTTCGGTTGTATTATGATGTTTAAATATTGACTCTATATGATGTGTTCCTAAAAGAAGAGATATTCGTTTTCCTGTTGAGAAGGAAAGTCCCAAGTTTGTATTTTCTGAATATCCTCCATAGCTAATACTTGGTAGTACTTTATATGCTATATTATCAATTACTGTATTTGCAAAAAACAATGGTTTATAGTTTGATTCTTCAAGACCTTGTTGTATTTTATGAAAAGAAAGTTTTGTATTATCCATGTATGGTTGCCATTTTAAAATCATTCCTAAATTAAATGAATTAAGGTAGCTTTTCTCTGTTTTACCAGAAATTGATATTTTAAATGTTGCAGGGATATAAGATTTAAATGATGAATTATTAGATTTTTTTATATTATCTATCAAATTTGATTCATTTATTATTGAATCATTAAAATCATAAATATTTTCTATTTCAATACCTTGAAAATTAAAGTTACTATCGTTAGCTAAAATAACAGAATTAGAATTCCACATTATAAAACCTAGGTCTTTTAATGATATTTCTAATTCATATTTTTTAAGATTTATTCTTGAGTATATATCAAATGCTAAACCATTACCATTATGTGCAAAATAGTCAAAATTTGATGTATCAGTTATAAAAGTATTTAAATCGTATTCAAGATCAACATATTGCCCGTAAGATCCAGTGTAAAGATTTCCGCTTGAAATATTACAAGAAATATGATGGTTCCCTTTTATGTATGAAATACTAGTCGAAAAACTACTTTTTTCTTTTTTCTTTCCGTAAGTCAGCTTAAATTGTTGATACCTGTCTGCTCTTAAACTACTATTGCTAAAATTTAAACTTTCATTTTGATAATTGAAATTTCCATTAAGTAAAATTTTAATTAAATCTTTAGTGTAATTTAGATTTATTATATTCATGTCAATTACTTCAAAATCAAAGTGTTTATTTGAAAAATTATGATTGAATTTTACGCTATTTTTAATTTCTGTATAAATAGTATTTGAATTATATGTATTTTCTATCCATTTGTTTTTCATACTGTCATTAATAAATCCTTCAAATAGAATTTGATTTATGTTCTTTAGTTGTAAAGAGTTACTTTCATAATTAAAACTACTTGTGATACCAGCCGAATTATTAAAATTTTGCGATAACAAAGAAAGAGGTAAAAGTAGTATTATTCCAATTTTTTTCATTAGTTTCCAATTCTACTATTAATTTTTGCACTTAAGTTGATATCAAGTCTATACTGAGGATAAATATTTACATGTTGATTTTCAGGTTTAGTAGAAAATGATGCAATCGAAATTAGTTTTTTAGCATTTGTTAGATCACTATATTTTATCTCTAAAGTTGTTTCTGAATTTTCGGTAACAATATTGTTTTCATCTGTGAAAGCGCTATTAATAGTAGACTTTTGTAATATCGTATCAATAATAAGGTTATTATGATCTAAAATTATTAAATCAACTTTTGCTTCTAAAGGAAATCCATTATTAAATGATAGATAAACTTTTTCTATTTCGTAATTAGTTTCTTTTGGGAGGTCAATTTTTGCAGTATCTATAAATGTAAGTTGATTTGCTATAATTTCTAAAGGAATTTCTACATTTAAGTTAGCTTTGATTGGGAATTCTGGATAAACAAAATCTTCAACTGATGTAAATCCGTCTTTATTTAGATAAAAAGAGGCACTTGTACTAATTTTAGTAGGTAATATTTCAATTATTTCATCAGAACTAATATCAATTTGTGTATTGGAAGGAACTATTTCATTTCCAATTAAATAAGCTCTGTCAATGTTATATAAGCTATTGTTAATATTTGCTGAGACTTCGATATTTTCATTTGATGCAGTTAATTCATTAATCATTACATCACAATTAGCCCCTATAAAATTGTCAATGGAAATGCTAATTTTAGAATTATTCAGATCGAGTTCTCCAGAGTTTATTGAATTAAATAAATTTGTTTGAATATTTTCGGATGTAAAATCAAATGTTTGTTGACCTAGGTATCCTTTTGCATATTCTGTAGTTAGGTCAAACTCAATGAATGAGTAGAAACTATCAGCTTGATTAATTTCTTCAAGATTACCAGTATAATCTATGAATGTAAATGATTCCGTATAAATTGTATTTATTGTATCACCATTCTCTCTTCCATCTTGACCTGTAAGATCTAAAACATATCCATCAAAATTAAATGAAAATGTAGTTAAGTTTGTACTATTTGCTTCTGGAATGATTAAATCACCGCTTGTAAAAGGAACTCCATTTTTAGTTAATGATGGAATATTGTATACCATTTTTCCATTAGGAAGAGTGCTTAATACATTAATTTTTACAGTCCCTTCTTTGATCTTTATTTCTCTTATTTGAGCTCCTCCTAAATCAAAACTGTGTTCTTTGTAAGATTCTGTAAGCTGTTGTTCAGGAAAAATTGCTGTTGCTTCTGTTATACCTATGTCAGAAATTTTAATTGTTGTAATGATTGCATCTGAGTAGTCAATTAAAACTGCACCATTGCTTTCATTGACGTCCATATTATTTAAAATTGCGTATAAATTTTCATCGATAGTTTGACCAGCTATTGATACCTCTTTTACAGCGCTGGTATTTGTTTCAATAAGAGGGAAATTAAAATTTGCAATTATATTTTGATTAGATACATTTATCAAGGTAATGTTAATATTTGAAATATCTGTAGGATAATTATTTTCTATTTCAACAGAAAGATTCCCTTTGTATAGCGTCATTGTTTCAAAATAATCACTTGCGTCAATATTCATGGTATCCTGATTAGCTATATTTGGAATATACGGTATTTGATTAGTACTTCCATTAGGTAATAAAAAAGAAAGTAAAGGAATTTCATTAATTGCATTGCCAATAGTTGCAGTGTCAATAATTTCAACATCTTCAAAGCTAGCAGAATCTAGAGTATGTGTCTGCTCATCTGCAATTGCATCAATTTTTACTAAAGTATCTAACTTAATATTAAGTAATTCTTGCTGAAAAATTAAATTTGCAATACCACTTTGATTATTTTCAATAGTTATATTAGAATCTGACACAATATTATTGATGTCTATTTTGCTATGTGAAATAGGAAATATTAAATCAATATCCCAAGAAGGACTTTCAATATCTTTTTTACATGAGCCAATAATTAATAGCGCTAAAAAAAATGTAATTAGTCTTTGCATCATACAAAGATAATTTAATAATTAAATATTTTAATGAATCTTTAAATTTTGAATCACTACTAGACTGAACAAAATATTAGCAAATACTTTTAATCAATCTTAATTTATGTGTATGTTTACCGATTTCTGTATTAAAAATACCTTGTTGGTCAATTCTGTCAATTCTAACTTTTCCTGATGCATGAATAATATGATTGTCTTCTAAAATTATTCCTACATGAATTACTTTTCCCTCTTTGTCATCAAAAAAAGCTAAATCACCAACTTCACTTTCTTCAATAAAACTTAAAGTTGTTCCAACTTTCGCTTGCTGATATGCATCTCTTGGTAAATCTATTCCTTGTAATCTGTATACTATTTGAGTTAGTCCAGAACAATCAATTCCAAGTGGAGACCTGCCCCCCCATAAGTAAGGAGCATTCAAAAAAATCAAAGCATTTTGTCTTAATTTATTTTTATCGACATATCCTTGAGTGGAAAGTCCATCAAACTTATACATTTCTTCATTAATAAGTGCATGACCACTTTTGTAAAATGGAAGTACACTTCCAATAACAATAGGTTGTTGATATTCTTTAGTAATAATATCTAAAATATCTGTAGTTATCGTTGCTACATCTTTATCTAATTGCTTATAATCATCTTCAGATATTTCTTGCCATTGTTTATTGCATATCCATCCTTCATAGCTATCGTGAGATAGTCTAATTTTACTCCACTTTTTACGAATTTCTAAGACTTTAAAATGTTCACCAAATAATATTTGGTTTGTCATTTCAGCCTTATCATTTGCTTCTGATCTTTGTGGAATAATTGATAGATTTGAAATGCCGAATTTCATTATATAGATTCAATAACTATTGCAGACGCACCACCACCACCATTGCAGATACCGGCTACGCCATATTTACTTTTATTTTGTTTCAAAATATTAATTAATGTAACAACAATTCTTGATCCAGAGCTTCCTAAAGGATGGCCTAAAGAAACAGCTCCTCCATTTACATTTACTTTATCATCATTTACTCCTAAAATTTTTATGTTAGCTAATCCTACAACAGAAAATGCTTCATTTAGTTCATAAAAGTTAATATCTTGTTTCTTTAATCCTGCTTTTTTAATTGCTAAGTTTACTGCTTTAGCTGGAGCTGTTGTAAACCATTCAGGTTCTTGAGCTGCATCACTAAAACTTCTTATTTTGGCAATTGGTTTTATATTTAGTTCTTTAGCCTTTTCTGAGCTCATTAAAACTAAAGCTGATGCACCGTCGTTTAATGTTGAAGCGTTAGCTGCTGTGATTGTTCCATCTTTGTCAAAAACTGGTCGAAGTTGTGGAATTTTTTCTAATTTAACATTTTTATACTCTTCATCTTCTGTAACAATTATTGCATTTCCTTTTCTTTGAGGAACTTCAACTTGAACTATTTCATTTGAAAATTTCCCTGATTTCCACGAATTATTACTTTTATTGTATGATTCAATTGCAAAATTATCTTGCTCTTGTCTTGAAAATTTCATTTCTTTAGCACATGTTTCTGCACATACTCCCATGTGTTTATTTCCATAAACATCAGTAAGCCCATCTTTTACCATCCCATCAAGTAATTTCATATCTCCTAGTTTTTGCCCGCTTCTTCCTTTGACGAAATAATGAGGTACGCTTGACATATTTTCCATTCCTCCTGCTACAACAACATCATTATCCCCACACATAATTGTCTGTGCAGCTATAATTATTGATTTCATTCCAGAAGAACATACTTTATTAATTGTTGTACATGGAATATTTTCAGAGAGACCAGCAAATATTGCTGCTTGTCTTGCAGGGGCTTGACCTAAGTTTGCTTGTAATACATTACCCATAAACACTTCGTCAATAATATTTTTATCTAACTTAATTTTCTCAATGGCACCCTCAATAGCAATAGCTCCTAATTTTGTTGCAGGGACAGAAGATAATGCACCTCCAAAACTTCCCATTGGTGTTCTAACTGCAGATACAATAACAACTTCTTTCATAATTTTTTTTGTATAATTTTATAGGTTGCTAATTTAGAAAATTTATAAAAATAATCATCATCAATTTTATTAGATTCTTAACTGTAAAAAATCTATCGTATTTTAAAAGTTCAGGATTTCTTTAATTTTTTGACTTACCTTTTCAGTATTTGGTAACATAGTTTTTTCTAATATTGTATTTAGTGGTATTGCTGGTAAGTTTTCCGAACCCAAAACATATACTGGTGAATCTAAATTTTTGAAGCAATTCTCTTGAATCTTACCTGATAGTGCTTGAGCAAATGAGTTGTTATATGGCTCCTCAGTTAATACTAGACATTTTCCATATTTATTAACTGTTTTAAAAATTAACTCTTCGTCTATAGGGTTAAGAGATCTTAAATCTACTATTTCAACTCTTCCAAAATAATTTTTTGCTGCATTTAATGCCCAATGAACACCCATACCATATGTGATTATACACATTGAATTTTCCTCTTTAGCTTTTAATGCTACTTTTCCTTTTCCTAGAGGTATTTTATAATTTTCACAAGGTTCGATTGTTTTTGCTGCTGAGGTTCCTTTTATTTTACTCCAATATAATCCTTTATGCTCTAGCACAACAACTGGATTTGGATCATAGTATGCAGCTTTCATTAAACCTTTTAAATCAGCACCATTTGATGGGTATACTATTTTTATTCCCTTAATTTGAGCAAGTACTGATTCTACAGAAGAAGAATGATAAGGACCACCACTTCCATATGCTCCAATTGGCACTCTAATCACGCAACTAACAGGCCATTTACCATTTGATAAATAGTTTGATCGGCTTACTTCAGTAAATAGCTGATTTAAGCCAG
>MDTC01262230.1_pt1 | contig 12742 bp, 11 predicted proteins | sample 811181 | NCBI WGS metagenome assembly MDTC01 (sample SAMN05326644, study PRJNA326480) | marine metagenome | isolation source: seawater | place: Pacific Ocean: North | collected 2011 | reverse complement strand
GCGTTCGTTTCGTCCTTCCGAGTCGTCCTCGCGTCCGACGACTCTCTCGACGCGCGCGCGTGTGAAGAAATGTCTAGGAAATGTCTCGTCATTACGTGAAAGTCTCACCGCGGCGCGGTTTGTTTCCCCTCTGCGCGCGAGGCGCGTCTCGGGGGCGAGTTAACTCGATTTCGGGGCGAAAAACGACGCGATCGAGGGTTGATTCGCGGATGCGTTCGTCTCTCTCGCGTCTCGTCGTCTCTTTTGCGCGCCGGACGATTTCGTCGATGTCTTGGACGCGCGCGCGTAGAGTTTGGCGACGGAGGATGAAAAGACGCCGGCGTCCTCAAACGCCGACGCGGGAAACCATCGGAGCTCTCGATCGGGATTTTCGGCGATGACGGCGGTGGGAACGCCATCTTCGTTTAATGCGTCGTTTTCATCGCGTTCCAGGTCGTACACGGCGTAGTGCATCACCTGACGAATGTGCGAGAAGACGTGGACGACTTTACCGGCGGCGACGTCGGACGCGCGCGTCCACCTCGCCGACGCGCGCAGGGCGTCGCACACGGCGTCCTGCGCGCTCGAGACGTCCGCGCTCGGACGCGCCCCGAATTTTTCATCCGTTTCGTTCGCGATGAGCGCGTTGGGGAACTCCCATAAACCAGCCAAGAGTCCAGTCTCGGGACGTTTAGCGAGAAGATAGGAAAAAGACGCGCCGTCTCGTCTCCGCGCGACGACAAAGGCGCGTTGTTCTTGACGCTTTTCCGCCTTTTTCGCGCTCTCCGGGAACGTCGTCACCTTAAACGTTCCACCCGTGCGCTCGACCTCGCGCAATCCATCGCACCACGACGCGATGGGACACGAACCGCACTTTGGATTGGCGGGCGCGCACGTCGTCGCGCCGAGTTCCATCATCGCCTGGTTGAAATCTCCCGCGCGATTTCGATCCATCAACGACTCAGCGACACGTCGAATCGTTTTCGCGGCGTCGCCCTTTAAAGGATCACCTCTGATCATCCTCGCGCGCGTCACCACGCGATGCACGTTCCCATCTATCGCCGCGCTCGGCGCTCCGAACGCGATGCTCGCCACGGCGCTCGCCGTATAGGGACCGACGCCGGGAATCTTCGTCAATCCCTCCACCGTTCGAGGATACCGTCCGTCGAGCTCGTTCGCGACGTATTTCGCACCCTCTAATAAATATTTCGCCCGTCGATAGTATCCCAGTCCCGCCCACTCGTCGTTCACCTCCTCGATCGTCGCGCGAGAGAGCGCCGTCGCCGTGGGCCATCGCCGCGTCCATCGTCGCCAATACTCGGCGACGCGTTCGATTTGCGTCTGTTGACTCATGATTTCCGACACGAGGACGCCGTACGCGTATTGATCGTCGGATATTCCTCTCGACCGTCCGTGTTCGTCCGTCTCGAACGCTCGATCGCGCCACATCATCGCCAATCGATCGACGTCGCCTTCGTCCTCCGTCTTCGTCTTCGGCGGCGTCCCGGCGTCGGATTCAATCTTTATCCACGCTCTCTGCGTCGATTTCGGACGTCTTCTCCACGGTAAATCTCTCGCGTTGGCGTCGTACCACGCGAGAAGACTCGCGCGCGCGTCTTCGTCCGCGACCCGACCGCGGTCGCGCGTCGACGTCGACGTCGACGGCGCGTTTTCGTCGATGATTACTTTTAAATCATCATCATTCACATCGTCCTTCGAACGACGGTCCATGGCGGCGACGCGCGTCGTGTTCACTCGCCGTGCGCCGCGCGACGTTCGGACGGTTCGCGCGGAGGCGAGTGCGATGCCCGTCGAAGACGCGCGGCGCATGCGCCGGTGTGAAGACGCGGCGAGCCCGAGGGCGTCCTTCGTCTTCGTCTTCGCGGCGTTTGTTTGATTCTGTGTCTCTGTGTGTGTGTCTGTGTGTGTACAAGGGAGCTACGCGTGATGATTACGATGAATAAAATTGTTCGCGAGCCAAGGTGAGGCGCGCGAGTGCTCTCGAACGTATCGCTCGTCTCGAACGTATCGCTCGTCTCGAACGTATCGTCTTTTTCGCTACCGCGCGGCGGCGCCAATCTCCAACCAACTATCTTCTACGACCGCGGCGACGCGTTTATTATACGCGCGTCGATTTTCGTTATACAGCGCCGCGGCTTCGGAATTCGCCGGTGAATTCGGATTGGGATCGCAGAGCAACGACTGTATGCTCGTTAAAATCGCCCCCACGTCGTAAATCGGGCTCCACTGGTTTTGTAAAATGTCCAGACAGATGGAACCGTCGTTGTACACGTTCGGATGGAACATTTTGGTGACAAATTTCACCACCGGTGCCTTGTTCGGGTACTCCTCGCTGAAGGCGATGGTCAATTTAAACGTCCCGCCCTCCCACGGCGTACCCTCGGGACCGAAGATGACCGCGTGCCACGCCATGATGTTACTCTCGCTCGGCGTGCCGCTGATACCGGCCGGTGGATCCGTCTGGAGGCGTTTAAAGTCCCGCATCAACCGTTTACGCGCGGGCGTGGACATGACGCCGACGTCACGCTCGAGGCACGGACGCGGACGACGGCTCGCGCGCGCACCGACCGACCGAACCGACGAGACGATTCCGTCGACGCGGACGCGGACGACGCGCGCGTACGCGGTCTCGGAGGACGCGCGCGCGATTCGAGACGTCGGCGCGCGGTGAAGCGCGCGCAAAGCGTACGTCGGGACGGTTCACGCGGAGGCGGCGCGAGCGTCTTCGTGTGATGGGCGGGCGGTTGGGCGCGTCGGGTTTGTCGAGCGTCGTCGTCGCGCGAGAGAGAGACGGCGTCGCATCGGTCGCGCGCGCGGGGGTGGGAGGCGAGGGAAGCGATGGGTATAGATACATGGAAGCGTGCGGTGACGATTAGGGTCTTTTGGCGAGGAGTTCGTCGGCGATCTCGGCGCGCAATTCGGCGCGCAGAATGTCCCTGACCTCGTCGCGAAGGTTCGCCGCGGCGCGGCGAGCGGCTCTGCTCGGTCCTCGACGCGCGCGCGACCTCGCGGCGGCGGCGGTTAGGGATTGAATCTGTGTATCTCTCTCCGCCAACACGGTCTCGAGCTCGACGACGCGCTCGCGCTCTTTCATTCTCGCCGCGTTTTCGTGGAGAATGGAAAATTCCAACGCCTCGCGTTCAATCTTCATCGCGTGCTTCAGTTCGTTTTCGAACGTCTCGCGTTCGAACTCTGCCGCGGCTAACGCATCCAAGACATCATCGAGCTCTCGCCTCGCGTCGTCGAGCTCGCGCTTCTGCGCGTCGGCGCGTTTTGCCATATCTTTCATGAACGCCACGAGCTCTCTCGCGCGCGGCGCGACTCGTTCCGCTCGTGCTCGCCACCGCATCGCTCGCGCGGTCGCATCCCTCGACGTTCGCCGCTCCCGTACCATCACTCGTCCCTTTCCCGATCGTCTCCACCATGCGCGCGCGCGCGTATCGCAACGGCGTCGTTCTCTCCCCGACGGTTCCGTTCGGCAGCGGCGACAGCGCCGGTCGTCGTCTTCCCACGTCACCCGCGATCGAGGGCGACCGAATCAGTCGTTCCTTGACCGCGCGCGCGCGTCCACCACCGCGCCGATTCTCTCGCTCGTGGCGATCGGCGCGTCTCTCGCTCGCGCGCGGCGCGCTCGGCGTCTCGGCGCACGCCGGATTGGATGACGATTCGGGTTCATCGTCCCGCCGGACGTCGATCCTCGCGCGCGCGGCGACGATGGCGGCTCGAGAGGCGTGCATGACGCGCGCGCCGTCGCCGTCGTCTCGACGTTGCGCGCCGCTCGACGCTGCGCGCCGGACGCGCGCGACGCGTCGTCGTGTCCGGCTCGCCGCGGCATCTGCGTTCCCCTCGGGACGGGACGGCGGGACGGCGCCGGCCACCGACCTCGAATGAGTCAACTATTCGGTCGATTATGTTACAAGGCGCGTCGATGGGACTCGATTCGCGCGAACGGGAGTGAATGAAACATCGTCACGCCGGAGGCGGTGGCGGTGGAGGCGGCAAGTTGGACAACATTCTCGGCGGCGGCGGAACGCCTCCTCGAGGCGCGCCCCCGGACGCGTCCACTCGACGAAACGTCAGTTGACACGTGAACGTCTTGACGTCTGGATCCCAATTCGTGAAGAATTTATCGCGTCCCGCCTTGTCCACGTCGACGTTGGGCACCTTGAACGCCACCGTCTCGTACGGTTCGCACGCAAACAAAATGTACTGGTATCGCTTATCCCACGCCTCCACTTTTTGTTCGTACGCCGACATGAATCTGTGTCTCGGCTTGGTTCCGCTCTCCGCCTCGGGATAATCCAGCTGAAACAGCAAGCTTCGCTGTCGCGTCCTCGGATCGAACTGCTTCGTCACCCTGTACCCCGGTCGTCCAATCTTCACCGTCTTTCTCGGTTGAATCTTCGCGTGCGCCGGCGCGTTCACCGTCACGTCTCGCGCATCTCTCGCCGCCCGCTTCGCTAAATTTTGTTGATGCCTCTTCCCTTGCGTGTGCGCCAGATAATTCCCCTCGTTCGCGTGCAAGGTCAGACACAGCTTGCACTCGTACGAGCCCAAGTGATTCTTCATGAAGTACGGATCCTTCGCCAGATCGATCGTCTCCAGCGCCAACCGCCGCAAACGCTCGCGTCGATCGACATTCGCCTGTTGCTGCGACGCGACACCGCCGGAGCCCACCTTGCTCCCGTGTTCGCGCGCATCCATGAAGGACATGGCGCCGGCGGCTCAGTCACCGACCGCGCGCGCGGTGCGTCGTGGTCTCGCGTTTCCCGCCTCGTTCGACGCGCGCGATCGAACGCGACAGTTTTCTCGCGACGCGCTCGCTCGCGAGAGAGCGTCGACGACGGTCGCGTCGAGCGCGGCGCACTCTCGCGCGTCGGGCGCATTTCGCGCGATCCCGGCCCACACGAAGAGCCTACCACTAAACCCTCACAATGCATACTTTGAGCAATGTCAGACTATCCGCGTGCGCACACGTGATCTCGGTTCGAAAGATGTGGGACGATTCCGACGAACCAATCGCGCGCGTCACACGCCGACTCGGCCGACGCGCCGTTCGCTCACGCCACGATGCGCGCGACGAGCATGCACGGGACCGCCGTCGCCTCGCGCGCGCGCGCGACGCCGCGCGCGTCGCGCGGGGTGGCTCGATGCTCGATGAAGCCGATGATCTCCAGCGCCAAGACGGGTGCGGGGGCGACGGCGCGCGCGGTGACGATGCCGACGCGACCGGCGCGCGAGGCGAGCGTCGCGCGCGTCAGACGCGCGCACGGTCGATCGGCGGTCGTCGTCGCGTCGTCCGCGGCGAGCGGGAACGACGAGCCGAAGAAGGATGAGGAGGGCGCGGACGTCGAGGCGAGCGACGTCGAGGGCAACGAGGGCGCGCACGCGGGCGAACGAGCGCATCCCACGATCGATGAACTCAAGGAGGAGGTGATCGAAGAAGAAGTGGAGGAGGTGACGGTGATGGGACGCGTTTCAGAGGGCTTGCGCTCGGCGAGCGAGAATCCGGGGCTGCGCAACTTGGGCGGGCTTGGTTTCTTCTTCTTGGCGAGCACGTTCGCGTATTCGTGTTACAAGGTGTTCCGAAAGGCAACGAGCGGACGGGCGCGGCGTAAGCGCACGGTGAACAAGAACGTCGAGGTCGTCGAGCGATTGAAGCACTTCTTCCCGCACGAACGCAACAGTCTGAACAGAGGCGTCGTGAAAGGCTTATCTCTTAAGACTGGGTACACGTCCGCTGAGATTTTCCGCAAGTACCTCAGGTACAAGCTCACAGAGGAGCCTTTCACCCTCGATTTCGTCGCGGACGTGCTCGCCCTGAAGAACGCGTGTGGATTGGATGGTGAAGAGATGAAGGAGATTCTCGTCGAGTCGGGCGAGCGAATGTTGAAAAAATATGGGACTCTCATGACCAACTTGGCGGGTCTTACGCAGTCCGGCATGGAGCGTAAGATCGACGGCGCCGGTAAGTTTGCCAAGTTGATGTACCTCGCCGACTTGGATGAATTCATCGACAAGACCGCCGGCGGCGAGGTGCAGCTCAAGCTCAAGGAGATGTTCGGCGCCACGGACGAAGACTACAACAAGGTGAAAATCACCGCCTTGGGTTCGGACGAGGTGGACGTCTCCTCCTTGAATACCATGATCGCCTCCATGGACGAGTCTTCCGAGACGAGCGAGGAGACGACGGACGGTGAACAGCCCGCTGAAGAGTGAGCGAACGCCGTCTTTGGAACGCCGAGCCGCCGAGCTCGCAAACCATTCCTCTCGCCGGGTCTCGACACGAATTGGCGAGATTTTGTCTCCCATCCATAGTCGCGCCGTACCGCGTGAGCCATATCTTGACTATTTAATTTATCGCAACCGCGAGCCGAATCAAGCAACCATTCTCGATAACCGCCGCCGTGACGTCCCAAGGAACATCGATCAGTCGCGTCCGCACTGCGCGCCTCGCGTTCGATCGATCTCTCTCGACGGGTCACCCCGCTCGACGCGAGAGGACGACGCGATCGCGTGCGCGCGAGCCACCCCCGCGCGCGAACGACGCGAGGGAGAAAAGCGCGTCGTAATCGATAATCGCATCGCGGAGAGAGAATTCAATTCGCGCGCATCATGGCGTCGAGCGGGGCGCTTCCGGCGCAGTTTGCCACCTCGTGCAGCGTGACGAATCGTGAAAATGTCGTCGTGTGCGACACGGGCACCGGGTTCATCAAGGCTGGCTTCGCCGGCGATGAGGAACCGAGGACGGTGTTTCCGTGCATGGTGGGACGACCGACGCTTCGGTACGAGGAAGAAATGTTCGACGACGGCGTGCTCAAGGATGTGTACGTGGGATCGGACGCGGCGAGCAGGAGGTCGAATTTAGAGATTTCGTATCCGGTGTCGAACGGGGTGGTGCGAGATTGGGAGGACATGGGATTGGTGTGGGACCACGCGTTTGAGAGTTTGGGATGCGACACGACGGAGTGTAAAGTGATGCTCACGGATCCTCCTTTGAATCCTAAATCGAATCGGGAGCAGATGATGACGACGATGTTCGAGACGTACGGATTTCGCGGGGCGTACGTGCAAGTGCAGGCGGTGTTGACGCTGTACGCGCAGGGATTGATGACGGGAGTGGTGGTGGATTCGGGCGACGGAGTGACGCACGTCGTGCCGGTGGTGGATGGATTTTCGTTTCCGCATCTCACGAAGAGGTTGAACGTGGCCGGAAGACACGTGACGACACGAATGATTGATTTATTGACGAGACGAGGGTATCCGTTGAACCGGTCGGCGGATATGGAGACGGCGAGGCTCATCAAGGAGGATTCGTGTTACGTCGCGTACGACTATAAACGAGATCTCCAATTGGCTCGCGAGACGACGGCTACTAACGCGTTGTACACGCTACCAGATGGACGCGTGATCAAGTTCGGACCCGAACGCTTCATGGGACCTGAGTGCTTGTTCCAACCAGATCTCATAGACGTCGAGGGCGACGGAATTTCGGAACTCGTCTTCAAGTGCATCCAAGAAAACGAAATCGACAACCGTCGATCCTTGTACCAACACATCGTCCTCTCGGGCGGAAATTCCATGTACGCTGGCTTACCATCGCGTCTCGAGCGAGACATCAAGCGCTTACATCTCAAGAATGTGTTGAACGGAGACAAGGAGGCGATGAAAAAGTTCAAGATGAAGGTCGAGGCGCCAAAGCATCGCAAACACATGGTCTTCGTCGGAGGCGCCGTCTTGGCCGACATCATGCGAAGTAAAGACGATTTCTGGATCTCCAAGCAAGAGTTCGAAGAGCAAGGCATAGAACGAGCGTTGAGAAAGTGCGGCATGTGACGGCGCGCGACTACTAGACATTTCCAACTTATAAATAACGACACGGCGCGCTACGCGCTCTCACTAATCGGTTTCGACATCCTGTGCTGCACCAAACGCAGAGGATCTATTAGCACACGGATCAACCCACCGTCCTCGTCCTCGTCGATCGTGAATCCCAACCTCTCGTACGTCTGCAGCGCGACGACGTTTGTTTTATTCACCGAGAGCGTCACCCACTCAGCGCTAAAATCCTCCCTCCCCATCGTCTCCACCTCCTCCACGAGCGCGCGCGCGACGCCCCGCCGTCTAAACCGCTCCTCCACCTCGAGCGAGCTCACGAACACCGCCGGCGTCGTCTCTCCCGCTCGACGCCCTTTCTTCGTCCTCCAACACGCCACCGATGCGAACACGCGACCGTTCGCCACCTCCTTGGCGACGACGCGCGAGATCGACGACGCGCGCCCGCTCGACGCGCCCACCGGAGTCACCACTCGCTCCACCACGTACGCCCACTCGCTCGACGACATGGCGCGACGCGCACTCGCGCTTCATTCGCCGACGCGCCGCGATGGAGAAGTGGGACGGATTAAAGCGCTCCTTCATCGAATCTCGCGAGCGCGTCTCCAACGCGCTCTCGGACGCCCTCGCGAGGACGACGGTGGAATCATCGTCCGATGCGTCGCGCGCGAACGCGTCGGGTGGCTTCGCGTGGACGCCAGAGCGCGCGTTTAACTCGTTCCCAACCTCGAATCATCAAAATGGGAACGGTGACGAGGACGACGAATCCACGGACGAGGACGACGAGGACGCGGGAAAACCGACGACGACGACGACGTCGACGACGTCGCGAGGAAGCTTTTTGAGGCGCCTGAAGGAGAAGAAGAAGCGACGGTCGAGCGCGAAAGGGATCGATTGGTCGTATTACAGAGGGGAGGACGACGCGCCGACGCTCAGTCGAGGCGGAGGGACGACGCTGGCGACGGTGACGCGGGGTGAGCTCGCGGGATCGACGACTCGCGCGTTCGTGGTGATGCGCGTCGTGGGAGGCGATGGGAAACCGCGAGGCCGACGGGTGGTGACGAGCTGTCGAGCGAAGACGACGACGCCGGTGTGGAACGCGACGAGAGACTTGCGGTGCGAGGCGACGAGAATGGACGCGCTGTGCGTGGACGTGTACGCGGGAGAGAGCGTCAAGGGACTGCACAAGGGGACGTTGATCGGAAGGGGCCAGATTTCGTTAGATTTCGCGTTGGCGCACGCCGGGGTGGAGTTGGCGGTGCCTCTGCACGCGCAGTTGGAACGGTTGACTTCACCCGGGACGGTGTACGTAAAAGTGTCGGCGTGCGCCGAGACGAGACGCACGAAGCGCGTCTTCTTCGTGCGTCACGGCGAGAGTAAATGGAACGAAGCGCAGAGGGACATCAATATCGCGAGCATGATGCGCTTCGATCACCCGTTGACGCTGGCGGGCGTGCAACAGGCGCAGGCGCTCGGTGGTAGAGCGGCGGTGGCGTGTTCGCAGGCAGAGGCGGGCGTGCTCGTGCACGCCAACGTCATGAGCATGTCGCCGCCGACGATGAGTCCGCCGTCGTCGCCGTCGGCGTGCTCGCCCATTCGTCCGTCGTCGCCCGAGCACCTGGATCATCACTGCGACGGCGTCGAGTTGTGCGAGGCGTACAGCGCGTGCAAGACGTGTTACGTCTCTCCGTTGACGCGAGCGGTGCAAACGTCGTGCTTCATGCTCCAAAATCATCCGCGAGCGATGAACGGGTCGATACGTCAGGTGTGCTTACAGTCCATACGCGAGATCAAGGGTGTGGGAGGATTGGACACGGTGGGCATCGTGCAGGGAGACGGCGTCCTCGAGCGCGCAAAGAAAAAGTTGGCGGAAATCGTCAACGAGGAAGCCGCGTCGCGTCTCGGCGCGGGATTGTTGTTCGACCCGAACGACGCCGTCGGTCAGTGGTGGACGACGGAGACAGATTCCGACAGTTCTAAAGATGTCGAGGCTCGAATGTATGATTTTTTGGAGACGCTGCGTTTCGACGAGGACGACGCCGTCATCGTCGTCGGTCACAGTTTATTTCTTCAACAACTCGTCGCCAAGCTCGTGCCGCCGGAGGGTGCGGTCGAGGAACAAGGACGAACGACGTCGCAACCGATCGCCATCGCGCCGCCGAATCCTTTCGACACGCTGACGGAGATATTTTCCTCAAACGATCCGTTTGCCACTCGAGCGCCCGGCGGCGCGCAACACGACATCGCCTTCGTGCCGTCCAAAGCGCCCGTGGCGGCGACCATCGAGACGCGTCGACACAAGGGGAAAATCTTTGAGAAACTCATGAAACAAAAATTGTGCAACGCCGGGTGCGTGGCCATGGATTTAAGTTTCGACGAGGTTGGACGAGCGACGCTCGAGGACGCGTCGCTCATCTTCGGAAGTCGATTCGTGTAACGTGTAACTTAGTAACTTTGTACTACACTCGCTCTACTGTAGGCTATCGTGTAAGCTAATCAACGCGCACGTAACACACCTGCGTCGCGAGACATATCACGAAGCGGTCAGTCGTCGTCGCGCGCGCGTCGAGCGTGGAAAAGAATCGCAGTCTTTGGCGTCGCGTCATCTCTCAGGAGCGCACTCGCGAGTTAACGCTAGGACTAATCTTCACCCGGATATCACCCCGTGCAGTCCGCCCGTCACAGTTGTCGTCATCGAGATATTTACGCGCGCCAAAAATACACCGTCTGCGAGAAAAATCGAACCTCGGACGCACTTTTACATCACTTTATGGATGGTTTTCACGTCCACGTATTTATCCGTCCCGAGCGCGGCGTCCAAATCGCCCCACCACTGGTATAAAAACTTCTCCGCGATGATCCTGAACCAAGGACTCCATCGAAGCCCGCTCGATTTATCCATCATTTTCTTCAATTCCTTCGCGCTCACCCACTTCGTGTCGTCGATCTCATCGCCGTTCACCGCCGTGGGAAGCGTCTCGCCGGCGACGTCCACCTTTGCGAATAAAATGTAATCCATCTCGTGTTCTCCCCACGTCCCACCCGCCGGTTGATTCGCGTGCTCGGCGAATTCGTCCGCGGCGCAGTAATGCAAACGCGTCAAAAACTTGAACCTGTCAATCGGCACGTCCTTGGCGTCGATGCCGAGCTCGTGTTTCATTTTCCTCACCGCCGCTCGCTTCGCGCCGACGCACGTCCCGCTCGCCACCGACGCCTCGTCATCCATCTCGTCCGGTTTCTGTCCCGTGAGCTGATGCGAGCAGCACGTGTTCGTCCACACGCTCGGAAACGTAATCTTATTCGCCGCTCGCTGTTGCAACAACAACCGATCATCCTTATCGAACAAGAATACGCTAAACGCGCGGTGCAGCGCCCCAGTCGGCGTCTTCGAGCTCGCGATAAACTTGTGCGCGTTCTCTTTGCTCTCCGACCCGAGCACGGCGTCGCGCGCGTCGACGAGGATCACGCGATCGTTCTTCATGAAATCCTCCTGCGTCTGCGACGCGTCCCACGTGGACGACGCGCGATTGCCCATGATTCTCAGGGTTGGGCGCGAAGACTTTTCGCGCGAAAATGCGCACGACGACGCGCGTTCGCGCGCGCGAGAGTCGTGGAGAGACGCACGAGTCGATGCGCGCGCGTTCTCGCGTGCAAACGTCTCCGCGCGCGCGACAGTCGGAGCGAAACGGGTGAGTTGTTCCCCGACCGAGCGCATATGAGTGAGGGCCGCCGGGACGAGCGCGCGCGTTTGCGTTACGTTCCGGCGGTTTCAAAGTTTCAAGTCTCGTTTGAAAGAGTGAGAGATTACACGCGAGAACTATGCGAATGCGCGCGCGATGCATCAATGCGCGTTCAGTGTCCGATGTAGTACTGGAAAAAGAATAGCTTGAGCACCAGTGCGAAGAGAAAGTTGGCGCTTCCGATGAAGCTGACGAAACTCATGGCAAAGGCGGTGCCTTTGGAACTCGCGGCGACGCGGTTTCTGACGTTTGACATCAAGAAGACGGTGTTCAGCGCGGCGCACGCGCCGAAGAATATCCACCGGAACAATTCATATCGCACGGTGGCCAGGATGCACACCGGAATGAGGGTTAAAACGCTGTATCCGTACAGACACCACACGTCGACAATGCGTAAATTTTCCACGCGCGCGTAACACGACAGCATCAGGTACACCATGAGCGAGAACACAAAGACGTAGCCGTAGATGATGGCCGCGCTCAGACTCACCGTCTTGGCGTCGAAATCCCACGCCTGGTTCTTGTGAATGTTATATTTCCCCCATGCGCTTCCCAGGGCGATGAAAAAGATGAGCGTCGCGCATCCCCACACCGGTACGTACAAATCTGGATTATCCCTCACCACCTCCTCCAAAAAGTTACCTCGATGCGGCGACAAAAACACGTTGGCGATGCGCTTGCCCACGTCGTCCGTGTCCACGTCGAAGAATTGCTGATAATACGAAACGCTAAAAATCCAACCTCGTCGCCGTTTCGGCGCCTGAGCCTCCGGATCGCTCGTCCCACCCACGAACGACGAGCTCCCGCCCGCGGCCCCACTCGACGACGCGCTCGCCCCGACTCCATCTCTACCCTTTCCCGGCGCGTTCACCGACGCCGAACCACCGAACACGCTCGTCGCCGTCGGCGCGCTCGTCAGCGTCGGATCCGCGGGCGCGCTCGAGCTCATCCCCGCGAACGCCCCCTCGGGACCGAACCCAGCGTCGTCCGCGTCGAGATCATCGTTAAGAAACGGATTAAACTGTTCGTTCGTCCCACCGTTCCGTCGTCAGTCCTCTGTCGCGCATCACCACGAGCGCGCATCGTTTTCTTTCTTTCCCACGCACGAGATGACACCGCGCGCGCGACGCATTCCCCCCCATCGTCGTCTCCGCGTCGCGACCCGC
>MDTC01187330.1_pt1 | contig 12742 bp, 12 predicted proteins | sample 811181 | NCBI WGS metagenome assembly MDTC01 (sample SAMN05326644, study PRJNA326480) | marine metagenome | isolation source: seawater | place: Pacific Ocean: North | collected 2011 | reverse complement strand
CGTGGCTGCGGTGGTCTAGTGGTTAGGACGGTAGATTGTGGCTCTGCCACCCCGGGTTCAACTCCCGGTCGCGGCCCCATTAATCGATTTCCAACTCAGTTTGGTCGATTTCATGACCCATCCGATTGGCTTTGGTTTGTAAGTACGCACGATTTTCTGCAACCACTCCAACAATCAATGGCATTCTTTGAGAGACTGTAATGCCTAAATTCTGCAATGATTCGACCTTGTCGGGATTGTTTGTGAGTAAACATACATCATCGATACCCACAGCATTCAGCATCTCAGCAGCGATGGTGTAATCTCGGGCATCTGCAGGGTGCCCTAGCATCAAGTTGGCATCTAGCGTATCTGCACCCTGATCTTGGAGATTGTATGCCTGAATTTTTGCATGAAGACCGATACCACGACCTTCTTGACGTAAATACAGAAGACAACCCCATCCATGACTCTGAATTGTTTTGAGAGCCGCATCAAGTTGTGGACCACAATCACATCTTGATGAGGAAAAAGCGTCACCAGTGAGGCACTCGGAATGTACTCGAACCAAGACTGGATCTGGGCCATCCATTTCACCCAGTGTCAAAGCAACGTGATCGAATCCTGTGTTTTCATCATGGAATACTCGAATTCGGAACTCCCCATGTGCAGTGGGTAATTTTGCATCTGCGGGTACATCCATTTTCTCAACAATTCTTGACATGGGAGTCCTCCTTTCGAATGTAGTAGTGATACTCACCTGCTTCTTCAACTACATTTAGCAACGAATCGCCACTTCTATTCAAGAGTGCTGGAATATCCATCTTGGTTTCCGGATCATCCGTCATTACCAACAGTACCTGTCCTGTAGTCATGGATGATAAGGTTCGTTTGGTTTCATGCACGGGAACGGGACAATGGAAACTGAGGACATCGAGTGTGAGGTGGACTTCGATGCTATCCATGGTGTTGGGGGAACACCTCCCTAACTTCAATTCGACGGGAGTTTTTGGGGGAGGGGTTGAAGCCGGAAGGGGCACTACGGCAATCGTGCGAGAGAGCCGGCGGCAGAAAACGAAGGAGGACATTTCATGGACAGAAGTCGGTGGAATGGCGTATGGTTACCTCCGTATTCCGATGGCACTTGTTTTGGTTGAAATCGTCTACTGGTGGGCTACAGAACCTGATGCAAGTTTAGAGCCTCTGCAAGTGTTATTGGCATGGCTTTGGTCAGGTTGTTCAAACCTAATCTGGCCAGGTTCAGCAGAGCTCGTATTCCATGGACCTTCACAATCTTGGACAGGAGTAAATTTACTTGGTTCAGGATTCATCAATGGAGAGGTCCCGTTGTATATCGATGCTGAATGTGCTGGGGTACACGAAGTCATGTTCCTAGGGACCCTCATGCTACTCACCCCCGGCGTTCAACAGCGGATTCGGAACCGGTCTCTCATTGGCATGGTTCTGATTGTACAATTCGTCAACTTCCTGCGCTTGATGGCATTATATCCCATCGGGATGCGATATGGTGAGGCTGAAATGAATGAAATGCACGAATTCATTTTCCAACAGGGCTTCTTGATTCTACTCGTTGTATTCTGGTTCCTTTGGTTCATTATGTTGGAACGGAATGGATTGAGGGATAAGAAGGGAATGCCGACCCTTGCCGACCTCAAAAAATACCGCCATTTGGAGGTGCGAAATTCATTGCCAAAAGTATCCCTTATCGCCTTGTTCCTTTGTGCACTGTTGGCCATTTGGTCGACCTATGAAGTTGCACTAAACGATGACAATTTGAAATTCAAAGGCGTTGCTGAAGACTGTCGATACGATGACATGGACGGATATATCGACAGTGATGGGACACCATGTTTCGATGAAATGAAAATTTGGAATAACGTATGGGACCGTTCCGTTCGTGGCTGGTTCTTTGCGGGTGTCATAGGAATGATTTCGATAGTGAGAATCAAACCTGAAGTCACCGGAATACATGAAGAAGAGTAGTCAACTGGCAATTTCTGCATTGACTTCTGTTCCACTCATTGATTTTCCTTTCAGAGCATCAAGGGTATGTTGGGCTTTTTCACGGTGAATTTCAACAACAGCACTGGAACCGTCTGCGACAATTTTACCAATGGCCAAATCAGGTAATCGTGCTTGCTCACGCACAAAATCATGGATTCGTAAGTTTGATGTTTCGGATGTAAACAATCGAATGGGCACCATGCCAAATACATCTGCACTTTCCCCCCAATCCATTTGCTTGCGAACAGGATCACGACTCACTCCATCGGGAAGTTCTGGAGCCTCAACTTCTTCGATGACCATGTTCCACGTGGAGATAATCTTCGTCATATTCGGTGCATCTTCACCAGAAACAAATGACCAAGCTGTGCCCTTACGCCCCATACGTCCAGTACGGCCAATTCGATGTACATAGGATTCCGAATCGTCCGGAATGTCGTAGTTGATGACCATGGTCACACCATCAACATCCAACCCACGGGCTGCCACATCCGTGGCGATAATGATCTTGGTTTTCCCATCTCGGAAGTCATTGATGATTCTCTCTCGCTTATTTTGAGCCATGTCACCATGGAGCCCTGTTGCAGAAAATTTGTGTCGGTCCAATCTCTGTACTAAGAGGTCAACCATGCGCTTTGTGTTTGAAAAGATAATGACTTGATCATCCTTTTCCAAGTTCACCATAATCCTCCCAAGAACCCACAATTTGTTGGCTCTTCCAATACGGACCATGAATTGATCAATCTCTGGAACTTCAACATCCAAATCATCGCTCATGACATGTTCTGCGTCGGTGATAAACTCGGAGGCGACTTCCAAAACTTCCTGAGGGAATGTGGCAGAAAAAAGCAAGGTTTGTTGACGACTTGTCAATCGTTCCAAGCACCAGCGGATGTCTGGGAAGAAACCCATGTCAAGCATCCGATCTGCTTCATCCAGAGCAAAGTGAGTAATCCCTTCCAAATTGATATGCCCACGCTTCGTCATATCGATGACTCGCCCAGGCGTCCCCACAATGATATCGCAACCCGAATCCAAGTTTTTGGCCTGCTTCTCCAAATCAGTACCGCCATAAACGGTAATCAGTTTCAGGCCTTTGTCTCCTTGCAACCAGCGCAATTCTTCGCTTACTTGGGTAGCCAACTCACGCGTTGGGCAGAGCACCAGTGCCTGAATACTCCCGGTGGGTTGACAAGATTCCAGAATCGGAATTCCAAATGCGACTGTTTTCCCAGAACCTGTTCTAGCTTGTCCAACAATATCGCGGCCTTGCATGGACATAGGAATCGATTCGGCTTGAATCGGCGTGGCAAACTCCCAACCCTTTGAAGAAATAGCATCTGCGATACTAGCAGACAAGTCCCAATCCGAAAAACGGACGTTTGTATGTGATTTGGAAGCAGACATTTGTGTCAGCTCTTCAGAAGGTTTCCGCTTCGTGCAATTCCTTCTGCAATTCTCCCATCCAATACTTCTCACAGTTTTCGCGAGTCAATGGGACTCGCTTCTGTCGAACGTGCTCACGAATGTATTGGCGGAACTTTAGCGCCTTGGTGCGGTTGACACCTTTGGGCGTAATTCCATCCCACAAATTGCTAAACTGCTCTCGCTTTGTGTCGAACTCCTCGTCACTCATGCGGATTCCTCGGCGTCGGCGACCTTGCGCCCCTCTTTAACCGTGCCGACTCCCCTACGGGGAGATTTCAACTCAAACAAAGTCATCTAAACCATCATCAAAATCATCGCCATAGTAGATTTCATCTTGTGTTGGACGACGAACTGGATTGGAAGACTTCACGGATTCTTTGGCTTTGTTTTCCGGCGGAGTTTGCTTTTCGATTGGAGGGGGAGTTGAAAGGGCACCCTCATCTCTTTCGACTTTCTCGGCAGGAGCCAAAAATGCATTCTTTTCAGCCTCCGTACCTTCTAGTGATTCGTCAACCATCAACTCCTGCAAGAGGGTTTTGATTTCAGAATCGGTTTCTTGATGAAGCAACTCAGAGGCCATGATGCGAACCTCTGCATCGACCATAATCACAGGGAGCATCTTGATGCAAGAAAGGCGAATGTTTCGATCAGAATGGCGTGAGCCGTCGGTAATGATTCGTTGCATTCTGAAAGAGTTCGGATCCAATTTCTTTGAGGCTTTCAAGGCAGAATTTCGTACTTGTTCGTCTTCATCAAAGAACGCGATTTCAAGAGCGATTTGCGTGACTTTGGGTGCGTGTTGGGCCAACGGAATCAATGCACGCGCAGCATGCCTTCGAACAACCACTGCTTCATCTTGTAGACACCAACCAACCAGATCCCATAGTGTGGCAGATTTGTGTTTAGCCAGGCGAGGGAGAAGGGCGGCAGCCAAGCCACGGAGAGAACCCTCTTCCTCACGAATGAGTTCGTCGATATGCAGCTCTGCAACTTCTGGCCAACTGTCAGCAACATGTTTGAGTGCCTCAAATGCGGATTTCTGTCGCAATTTTTCATCGACTCGTAATTCTCTTCGTAGAGTTTCTTCTGTTACGGATGGGAAAACGGGTGCAGCAATGACCAAGCATTTCTGTGCGGCTTTTTGAACGTCAATATCGATGTCTTCCAACAATTCATGCAGATGATCAAAGAGGGATTCAGAATGCTGAAGTGCGCAATAGGGTAAACTACCCAGTCCTGCAATTCTCAAATGTGGACTCAAGTCGCCCAACGCGGCATCAAGCGCTTGATGGGCAATTTGCTGATTTTTCCCTCGGACCCTGGGCAATGCGCGAACTGCGTCCGAACGTCTCAAAAGGCGCTCCTTATCTTTCCAAATGACAGATTCAACATCCACCTCACCGTTTGCAAGCGGCAAAATTCGATCTAGGGGTAGGGCGTCCCATGCCCCTTCGCCAGGCTTGTAGGCGAGTTCTAATCCGTGGGTCCGTTTACGACCCGTGCGCAGTGGTTTACCGGTCTTTGGGTCTCGTGCAATGTACTCTCGCATCATCTCCCTCCTGTGCCATCCGACCTCTTCAAATCCACCGGTTCGGGGGCTCGCAGTAATCTCCAGTGCATGACCTTTGGCCCGAGACGATGAAGAACCGGATTCGCTAGGAAATGATGTTCGCATGAGTGGAAATGACACCCAAGACTCGGAGTTGGCAATTTTTCTTGCCCAAACTTGGCAATCTTCCTCAACTGACAGGATCGATTTGGATACACTCTGTCGAATCTGGGCGTTTGATTTGGGATGGTTCAATATGAAAACAGCCACCCGTGTGCGAGATAACCTGATTGAAACTGGGTGGTTGGATGTCACCGAAGAGGGAGTCAAGCCGGTTGTGTTGCTAAATGAAGTTGACATTCCGTTTGGTTGGTTGCCCACAATGCGATACTTAGAAACGCCACCAAAAGCGCCCCGGAACGCAATTCCTGAAATTCACCCTGTACAAGATATTCCGCCAATCGTGGAAGAAACAATCGAAGTGGCAGCAATAGATCCCGCAGCATCACATATCACTGAACTACTGAATCAAATTTCAGAAACATCGGGATTACAGCGGAAAGAAGTCATGCGTAGGGCTCAGCGAAAAAGGCGCGCTTTGGGCCCTGTTACGCTGTGGATGGCACTATTGTTGGTAGCCAGGGAACAACAACTTTCCATGCCATCATTGATTCGTACAATATCGGCTTAACTGGAGGACAACCCATTCTTTGATTGTGCATCGAGTATCAAGAATACTGGAAGCAACACAAGAGCTAGAATTAACGAGAAGAAAACGGTGATGGCAGTCACCAAACCAAATTCTTGAACAACTGGCATTTGAGACATGAGGAGAACACTAAATCCACACACAGTAGTCCCAGCTGACAGGACCAACGCGACACCGGTTGAGGCGTACATTTCACGCATGGCGGACCAAATGTCCGTTTCTTTGGTTTTCATGGCTTCAAAGCGGCGCCAAACGTGAATCGAGTAATCAATTCCCAAGCCGATTGTCAAAGCAGTAACCATAACTGTCATCACGTTCCAATTCAGGTTCAATAGTGCCATCGCTCCCACAACCCAAGTGGCCGCGATTCCAACGGGGAGTACAATGATCAAAGCCGGACCGATTCGACGTGTCAATGCCAGCAACACGGTGAAACATACTGCCAAACTAATCAGAGTAGACTGAACCTGAGATTCAGTCAAACCATCCAATACTGCTTCGAGACTAACACTGTCTCCCGAAACATGAACCTTAGCATCGATTAAGCAGTTAGTAGGGCATCCAGAATTGGCAAAATTATCGACAGTCGAGCGGAACGCTGCAAGAACAGCTGAACTATCACTGCTCGTCTTCACCTCAATAAGGACCTCCATCCGAATAAATTGAATTTGGTTTTCATCATTGAAAGAAATTGATTTGCTGACTCGATCAGACCAAGTTTCACCTGTCAGAGGATCAGCAGTTGAGTGATTTAGGCTTAAAGAGTACAGAGCAGATGAAATATCTCCTTCACTGAATTCTTGTGTTGTAACCAATTCACCATCAATGACCATATTGTACAACAACCCAAAGTCAGAATCACCCTCGACTGCATCATATAGAATCGGATATGGTCCATCATAAACTGGATGAATGTTCCCTGCAGTCGATGTTGGAGCAACAACTCCATTTGTAGATTCAAGCCAATTGTCCAGGAGCTGGTGGGCCGTCAAAAAGAGGGTGTCATCAGGGATTGAATCAGAACCTGCTGAAGGCTCGATGAGAATATAAATCGGTTTCCAACCTGCAGCGTCGTAGGACTCATACAATGCACCCCGGCCTTCCATGACATCCATGTCTTCGTCAAGGAAATCAGTCAAGTCAAACTCAGTTTCCAATTTCGCAGCAGCCATGATGACGGAACCAATTGTCAACAATGCGACTACACCAATCACCTTGGTTTGGTTCATCTTTTGGAAACCAACCATGTAATTCCCAAATTTACCGAATCGCATCCATTCGATGTGTTTCGCATAAGCTGCCGAATCGCGCTCCATCACTACATGAAGAGCACCTACAAGCAATGTCGATGATGCGAAGGCACAGAACACTCCAAAGGCCAATGCAAAGCCAAAATTGCGCAGAGGAGGAAGAGGGGAGACAATGTTGGCAAGGAAAGCTGCCATGGTGGTAATGACTGCCAGCCCCAAAGCTACCTTGAGTGTGTCAAAACCCTTCAACCAAGCTACACTCGCTGATTCTCCTTCAGCCCTGAACGTATTGTAACGACGTTGTAGATGGATGCTGTAATCAATTCCCAGGCCGAGTACAACAGGAGCAACAGCAACTTCAAGAATCGAAAATTGAATTCCAGCCATCGCCATTCCACCATAGGTCCAAACCAATGCTGCTGAAAGACCGACCAATGGGAAAGCAACTCCCCGAACTGAACGGAAAGCAATTGAAAGAAGTAATACAACGACCAGAACAGCTCCTGTAATCAGCATCACCAACTCACCCAGAGTGCTCTTGTTGATGTCATGACTGACCAAATCCAAACTCGTAGAATGATAATCCAGACTTGTATTCGAAGAAATTTGATCTAACTGAGTGCGAATTTGGTCTTGGCGAATCTGACGTTCGGTGTCTTCCAAATTTGGGTCGACCATGATGACCCAAAGAGTGCTTGATGAAATGGGCGCAGCATCACCTGATGCATTTTGTGGATCAGATAAGTACTCACATGTAGCATCATAATTCAAATCTCGATGTAATAAACTATCTTGGATGAAAGCACCGGCCGCCATAGCGCGGTCATCTCCTAAAGCGTCGGTGCAAACAGTCCCTTGTTCAAGCACCGCATCAAGCAATGCAGGCCAAGTTGAATAGTCACTCAATGAGGTGCCGTTGGCTTCAGACTCATCGATTGAATATTGTAATACATCTGGGGCAGCAATGACTGAATCAATGTAATTCTGCGAAGCCGCAGAGTGTACCATAATCGATTGGAGGGCGCTTTCTTGCAGATGGAGATTTTCCATGCTGAGAACATTGCCCCCTGAGTCGTCGACAATGTGGATAAACATCGGACGACTTTCAGGCGGGAAATGGTCAGACATCCTGGCTTCAGCCTGCTCGGCATCTGTTTCTGGAGAGAAGGAAGAAAGATCCGTATCAAAATCTGGTAAATTTGGAAATAATTGCGCACCCAATGCGATGGTTAGTACAAGGGAGACAAAAAGAATGGTTGTTGCTGAACGCTCAAAAATCGCCGGGTCGACCAGCGTATCCTGAGCATCCGCTCGACCACCCATGGGGTTGCGAGCAGAATTCTGTTCATAAGTGGAAGGGGAGATAGATTTCATATTGACAAAAAGACACAGTAGTTGAACCCAAAGAGTGGGCGGTAGAGAAAGAAGACTCAAAAGGGTGGTTAGGGTCGGCGGACCGGTCAAGATGGCGATTAAGGTACTATTGAACGAAGGCCCAGAGTTGCGAATACGCATTACTGGTGAAAGTCACACAGCACTCCAGATGTTCCGCTCAAGGCTCAATGATAGCAAAGATGTAGAGTATGCAAACTACTTCGTCGGACATCCTGAATTAGACGATCCTGAGTTCTATCTACGATGTAAGAAGGGCAAGAACCCTGCAAAAATCCTGAAAGGACTCTGCAAGGACATCGCGAACGAATTTGACGGACTCAGCCTACCCTGAAGGGATTCAAATGAATCCCGCGGAAATCGCGGCTGCTTGTGGCTTGACTGGATATTCCTGTGAAGGCAAGGGTATCGGTGGAGTTCTAAAGTCCAGATTTGAGGATTTTCGGGTTGAAGAAGTCGGAAGAATCCCTGCGATTGAGCCACGCGGTCGATTTACGGTCGCAAGGGTCACGTTGACAAACTGGGAAACGAATCGATTCGTAGGGAAACTAGCAAAATCATTGGGTATTTCAAAAAATCGAATTTGGTTTAGTGGGACTAAAGACAAGCGTGCGATTACCACCCAACTGTTGGTCATTGATGCCCCACAGAGCAAGGTTTCTGGGTTTGAAATGAATGATGTCGACATTGAAGTATTGGGAAGAAGCCATCAAAAACTTAGTTTTGGAGATCATTCTGCGAATCGATTTACCATTACTGTACGAGGATGTGCGGACTCAGATGGTTCGCCACTCGAAGCCAAAGAAGCCATCGCACGTGTGAATCACATTTTTGAACACATGGAACAGCGTTTAGGTGCCGGTAAATTTCCGAATTGGATTGGCCCACAGCGCTTCGGCGCCACACGACCGGTTACACCCGTCGTTGGCCGTGCAGTCATCTTAGACAACTGGGAAGATGCAGTAAACAGCTACCTTGGGATGCCAGGAATCCAACAGAACGAGGATGTTGTTGAATTCCGCAAACTCTGGCGAGAGTCCAAGAATGTTGACGAGTGCCTGGAAATAATTCCCCGACATCTCGGGTTTGAACGAGATATGCTAAACCACTTGAAACGCAAGCCAGAAGATTGGTTAGGGGCATTTCGAAAACTGCCTAACAACTTGCAATTGATGATGGTTCACAGCTTACAATCTGAAGCTTTCAATCGGATTATTGCTGCTCGGTTGGATGCAGGACTCACGCTAACCGATCCTATCGCGGGAGATATTGTAGGCATGGTTCAAGAAAACGGAAAGATTGACATGGCGAAATTGGTAGAAGTTGAACCCGATATTCAGCCACGAATCCAAAGGAATTGTCGTCGCGGTCGATTGGCTGTAACTGCTGCCCTACCAGGAGCAGAAAGCCAGTATACAGATTCGGTCCCCGGGAAAATAGAGAGAGATGTAGTTTCAAACATGAAATTGATAGATGAAGATTGGCAAGTTTCCGGCATCCCACGCTTAACTTCCAAGGGCAGTCGACGAGCATTGACTGTCGGGTTCAGCGAATTTAGTGTTGAGGAAGCGAGTGATGTTGAATCTGTACACTTGAGTCCGCGATTCGCCGCAGGACCACTCGAGGGAGAGGTTTGGAATCCTGAAGGATGTGCACTTAGAATGAGATTCTCTCTCCCAAGTGGCACATATGCAACTGTACTAATGCGTGAATTCATGCGTGCGCCGTTGACTCAATATTGAATCAAAGGCGACCGATTTCAAGAACTTCGACTTCACCAACACCGGTGATACTTCGAATTGAATTCTCAAACTGATCTACTGTCCCGTCACCTTCTTGGATGACACAGTGGGCTTCAACAAACTTGAGACCAAAGGCAAGAGGTTTGGTTTCGACCATTTGAACAACGCCAACTTCACTATCCATTTCTTGCATGGCACTGGCGATACCCTCAGCATTGACATTCTCAATATCAGGGTCACACATAATCTTGTACTTGACTGCAACTTCACCCATGGTATCTACTCCATCAGGGACCTTGGAACCCACAGGCCGGACAATAATAGGTCACAGCTTGGTTGCGGCAGCGCTCGGAACGACCGATGGGCTCACCACATGTGGGGCAGGGGAAAGAGGTACTCTTGGCGTCTGTAAGTGGTACGCCCGATGCGGAGCATGTTGTTGCGCGCTTCTGCATAATGGTCCCTCAGCGAGCCGGCGACCGACTTCTCCTTAATATGGTTGACCGAAGACCTGCGGGCATTAGATTAGGCCTCAAGTACAGTGAGACGGCCCGTACGACCCGTTGAAACCACTTTTTGGCCATGGCTGTATCGGCACCATCCACCTTCAATCGAGATGATATCACCTGTTCGAACTTGATCCACTTGATCACCCCAAAGCACCACACCGATGAGACCTGTTTCATCCCTGCCACATGCAGCAGCAACGGATCCTTTCCATCCTTTGGACGTGATTGTTCGACGTGGATATCGTCGTAAAATTAGCACTTCAAGTCGTCCCACTGGACGATTTGCAACCAAATCTTCAACCCTAGTTCGAGGTTTGATTTGGACTTTGGCTCGTTTTTGTCGACTTATTTCGCGAAATATGCTACTTCGATATTCCTTTTGCCGTGTTTCTAGCGGGCTGTTTCTTGCAATCATACTGACAGACATTCTATTCACTCCTCAGAGCAACGGAGATGCTTGCCTTTGGTCGACAGTCATTTCGGCGAGAGGTAGGTGAAAGTGAATGTGTTATTCCTTCTTAGGAATCCGTCTAAATCCACTTTTAACCTCACCAGATTTTTCCTCTGTTTTGGGCTGAATGATACCTTCAGACTCCAAATGAGAATCTAGCTCTTGAGCGACGGATGTCCCGCGGGAACCCTTTTTCGGGCGAGGGAGTTTATTCTTGCACACCAAGAATACTTCAGAAGATGAGTTACGAGATGCATCTGGTGAAAAACGCTGCACTCGAGAGAAACGCTGTTTCGCAGCATTGACCACACCTTCAATTCCGGTCCCTTGGAAGATTTTAGTCACGAATGCACCTCCAGGAGCGAGAAGTGGCAGAGTGAAATCAAATACCATTGCAACCAATTCTAACGATATCGCTTGATCGCGATCATATTGCCCGGTTAAACGTGGTGAAATGTCAGAGACGATGGTGTTGAACAATCGCTGCTCACCATCAATCGATTCTGGAAGAAAGCTCCCATCGACTTTCTGACCTTCTTGGAGCAGTTCAAGAATACGCTGCTGTGAGTTGGGATCAGTGACATCTCCAGTGACCATTTGTGCACCTTCAACGGGTGCACTCGCCAACAAATCAATTCCAATTACAAGACCGTTGGAACCTGTTTCCTCAACGGAAACTTGTGTCCACCCCCCCGGGTGACACCCTACATCTAGAACCAGGTCGCCTTCTCGGATCAGGTGAAATTTATCTTGAATTTGTTTGAGCTTGAATGCAGACCTCGCACGATAACCTTTCGAGCGAGCCTGGCGGCGCCATGTGTCTCGCTGATGGGCTTGAAACCAACGCTTGCTCATGGCTATCCTCGGCCCGGGGCTGAGCCCGGGATATGTAAATGAGACCCGGTATCTGCGCGAAGAACATGCAGAAGCGGATAGTGCTGGTCTTGTTCGCCCTCTTCTTACAACCTCTTGCAATCGCAGAAACTACAGAGGCGGATGAATCTCGAGAAGCACAAGGGGGCCATGCGATTCTTTTGGAGCAATACACCGCTACGTGGTGTGATAGTTGCGCAACTATCGACCCTTGGATTACTGATTTTGTCGATTCACATTCGACACGAGTGGTACGTGTGGCCTTACATCCCGATGACCACGACCCATTTGGTAGCCCTTTGACTACACACAGAATTGGATTAAAGCAGGCCGAACATCAGTTACAACTTCCTACATTCTGGTTTGACGGGCAAGGTCAATTGGAGGGAACTGTATCCCAATCACTTCTCGCAAATGAGTTGAGGTCGGCTGAAAATGGGCGCTCGGATTGGATTGGCATGAGTGTTGAATGGGATACTTGGAATCATGAAGTGGCTGAGGACACTCATGCAATTACAATTCGACTTAATGCCAAATTGGCCGTAAATTCAACGATGACAGTGTTTAGAATTCAATCATTGGAGATGACCAGTGAGATTGCCAACAATGGAATCGATGTACACCATGATGTAGCCACACAGATGATCACCGTGGATGAGAACGACAATGTTACTCACTCATTTGAGGGGATGCATGGTTGGACTATTGTCGATTCAAATCTATCTGAATCAGATGGTGATGTGTTGCTGACATTGGAGACCAAAGGGGACGTAGATGGTTTTGTGACGATTATCGAAGAAAATGGTGAGGTTCGGGGTGCACTCGGGATACATGG
>MDTC01101783.1_pt1 | contig 12745 bp, 9 predicted proteins | sample 811181 | NCBI WGS metagenome assembly MDTC01 (sample SAMN05326644, study PRJNA326480) | marine metagenome | isolation source: seawater | place: Pacific Ocean: North | collected 2011 | reverse complement strand
TTGCAGCTTTGAGGCCTCTGAATAGGATAAACCCTGCGGTAACTGTCCAGGCTGCAACGATTACTACCATTAAGGCTTGAACAGCAAGTTGGTCTAGTCCCCCGCCGTAGAAAAGTCCTGCGTCTTCGCGACCTAAGAAAGCATCGTCATATTTAGCAAAGAGTCCAATCGCAAGAGTTCCCCACATTCCGCACGCACCATGCACTGCAAAGGCACCAACTGGATCATCGATTTTTAGGACTCGTTCGACAAACGGCAATACAACGACAACGATCATTCCGGCAACTAAGCCGGTAACGACGGCTCCCCATGGAGTCATAGTTCCACAACCGGCAGTTATACCAACCAGTCCGGCTAGTGCTCCATTTCCGGCCATCGCTACGTCTGGTACGCCCGACTTTAACCATCCCAATGCTGATGCACCAATGACTCCAGCTGCTGCTGCAAGCATGGTGTTTAAAGCAACGAACATTACCCAGCTATCTGCTGCAAGCTCAGAACCTGGATTAAAGCCAAACCAGCCAAACCAAAGAATAAACACGCCGAGAATGGTCAAGGTTATGTTGTGTCCTGGAATTTTACGGGGTGTTCCATCAGCGGCATATTTGCCGATACGGGGCCCGACCACTGCAGCTCCCACTAGTCCTAGCCATCCACCGACACTGTGAACGATTGTTGATCCAGCAAAATCGCTATATACGGCATCGCCAATGTTGATCTTTGAAATTAGCCCACCGCCCCATGTCCAGTGCACCACGATTGGGTAAATAATTGCAGTCGTTAATAAACTGAAAACCAGATAGGTACTGAATTTAGTTCTCTCAGCGAGAGCTCCGGATGCGATTGTCACTGCAGTAGCAGCGAATACTGCTTGAAAAAAGAAATCAGTTGCGGGGCTCAATCCGCCACTAATATCAAATAGGTCAGCACCGCTTAAAGCGAAGGAACCCCACCCCATGAACCAGCCGCTTCCGGAGTCTGCTCCGTAGGCAAGGCCATAACCAACTACAAAAAAAGCAAGTATCCCGATTCCCGCATCAAACAAGTTTTTCGCCATGATATTTCCGACGTTTTTTGTTCGCGTTAGGCCAGCTTCAAGCATCGCGAACCCAGCTTGCATAAAGAACACGAGTATGCCGGCTATAAATACCCAGATGTTATCGAGGACAGCTTGAACTACTTGCGCGGCTGCCTCGCTGTCATCATCTGACGCGCCAGCAGGCCCTGCGAATAGCAGCAACGCGCCTACAGCGCCTACTGCAGTTAATAAAAGCTTGCGTTTCATTTTCATTCCTCCTACATCTGACTGATAGCAGAAATGTATTCACCGCTTATTTCAGATTTATAACGAAGGAGTTACGTCTATGTGTACGTTCTGTTTCCTGATTAATTCAAAATTGTTTCTAATCTGTTAACGACGGTCATTATTATTTAACTCGCTTCGAAAGTTGATCCCAGCGAGAACCGTTTCAGTAATTCTGGCAGGAATAGCGTTCAGGGCCATTAGACCTGAAAAACGTTTAGGGTGGCGTACCTCACGACGGTTGTGTATTACAGCTTTTAGTGTGTCTTCAGCAACTAGTTCAGGTGAAACACTTTTAAGAGTACTCAGATTTTTGAAGCGCTTTTGAGCGAGTTGGAATACTGAATTGTCGGCTACGCGAGTCCACATGTCGGTATCGACGGGTCCGAGATGTAATACGGTCACCCCGATTCCTGTTTTTTTTGTTTCTATTCTTAGGCTTTCTCCGAACTTACTGAGGCCAGCTTTTGAGGCGCAGTACACGGCGAGTCCTGGAGTTGGGGTGATCGCGGCGACTGAGGACGTGAAGACTAGATGGCCAGCACCTCTTGAAATCATCCCAGGTAACACTTGGCGGGTTAAGCGCTGTGGGCTTAATAAGTTGGTCATAATTAGTTGCGAAATTTCTGGCTCGGAGAGATCCTCCAGTAGCGAACCAATTTCGATACCAGCGTTATTGATTAGAACGTCGATCGGGCCTTCTTCAATTTCGACCCGATTGATGAATCCATCAATTTCGGAGTCATTTGCAAGATCAAGGGTGTAATAAGATCCCCCTAGTTCTTTCGCGAGGGGTTCGATACGAGAAGTTGCTCGTGCCACAAGTATCACTTGAGCTCCGGCGCGACTGAAAGTACGCGCCATACATTGCCCGATACCGCGCGAGGCTCCCGTTATAAGAATTCGTTTCCCAACAACATCCATAGTGTGAGCGTAGATGACATAGGGACGCGATTAGGGCCCTGAGTGAATCACTTCAAGCGATTCTTAACCCAGGGCCCTAAGGTTGATAGAAGTTTCTTGTTTATTTTAGATAAATGCTGGCACGAACACTAACGAAACAATGGTCATAACCTTTATCAAAATGTTCATTGCCGGACCAGATGTATCTTTGAACGGGTCTCCAATTGTGTCTCCAACAACGGCCGCTGAGTGAACATCGGTACCTTTGCCACCATGGGCTCCGGCTTCAATGTATTTTTTAGCGTTATCCCAGGCGCCACCTGAGTTAGCCATGTAGATCGCGATCATGAAACCGGTAACAACTGCTCCAGCCAAGAATCCGCCCAAAGCGTTGACGTCGATAAATCCGATAACCAGGGGTAGCACAACCGCTAAGAGCCCAGGAATTACCATTTCTCGCAATGCTGCCTGCGTTGAGATATCTACGCAGCGGCGACTGTCTGGCTTTACGCCTTCAACGCCTTCTCGCAGTCCAGGTATTTCTGCAAATTGTCTACGTACTTCAACGATCATTGCTTGAGCTGCTCTTCCTACAGAGCTCATTGTCAATGAGGCGAAGATAAATGGAGTCATCGCGCCAAGGAAAAGCCCGATTGTGACCGCCGTGTCAGTGATATCTAGATTGACTTGCTCTCCAGCTGTTAAGGCAAAAGCTTTGAATAATGCGAGTGCTGTCACAGCTGCTGAACCTACGGCGAATCCTTTTGCTACCGCAGCGGTGGTATTTCCTAAAGCGTCCAAACTGTCAGTTACTTCGCGGACGTCGGAAGGTAGCCCAGACATTTCTGCTATACCACCAGCATTATCAGCTATTGGTCCATACGCATCGACTGCAACGATTACGCCTGTAACCGCCAACATGCCAATGGCTGCCAGCGACACGCCATAGATTCCAATTGTTTCACCGGCCTGACCGAATGCGGCACCGCCGAACCAGTAAGAAATACCAATCATTGCAACGACGATCGCAACTGATGGAAGCGTCGACATTTTGCCTTGAGCGATTCCCTCTATGACAACAGTCGCTGGACCAGTTTTAGCTTGTTCAGCTATACCTTTGACTGGTTTGTAATGTTCGGATGTGAAGTATTCAGATACAAAACCAATTGCCCAGCCGCCAAGTAAACCAACAATAATAGTTAGTGCAAGATAGATCGGCTTTGTGACCATTACGTCACCGTTGAAGAGCCATAGTGTTCCAACAATGGATAGGACCACTGTCAAGCCCATCGCAACGTATTGTCCGGTGTGTAACTGCGTGGAAAGACTTTTGCCTTCTTTGCCTCGAGTCATTAGCGCACCCACTATTGAAGCCATCATTCCTAGGGCTCCAATAAGAATCGGGTACATCAAAAGGGCTTCTAAATCGCCCGGGGCTACTAGTTTTCCAGCACCGTTGATAAATGTGCCCGGTAACAACAGCGACACTAAAACGATTGGCGCTACGACTGATCCAGCATACGATTCGAAAAGGTCCGCACCCATTCCAGCTACGTCACCGACGTTATCTCCTACTGCGTCAGCGATTGTTGCTGGGTTACGAGGATCATCTTCAGGTATACCCGCTTCCACTTTTCCTACTAAGTCACCGCCCACGTCAGCAGCTTTGGTAAAGATGCCGCCACCGATACGAGCGAACAGCGCTATTGAGCTTGCCCCTAGACCGAATGCAGCGACAACCTGGAAAGCATTATCAACGCCTACCCAAGTTACCCAGAGTAGGTAATTGAAGGTAATACCAAGTAGCGCAAGGCCAGCAACGGTGAATCCCATTACGGCCCCGCCTTTAAATGCAAGTGGAAGAGCTTCAGCTGCTCCGTTGCGTGCTGCGTTTGCTGTACGGGTATTTGCAGCTGTTGCTATACGCATGCCTATGAAGCCAGCGATAGAAGATAGGACTGCACCCATCAGGTATGCAAAAGACGCATATGGGCGTCCATCGATTGGCACTATTAAGAGCACAATAAACATGACCCCAACAAAGACTGACACCCATTGGTATTCACGTCGGAGAAAAGCCATGGCGCCCTCTCGGATCGCCTTTCCTATCTCTTTCATAAGGTCAGTGCCTTCGTCGGCCTTCATTACGACCTGGGCGAAGTAGTAAGCGAGCATGAGCGCCAAAACTGAAGCGATCAACGCGAAATATGGTACCGCTGTCACGATATCCTCACAGTTCAGCCCGGACGGGTTCGAGCTACGAAAATCGACCTGGGCTGAAAGGGCCATACGCAGCGGCAGTGCCTTTAGCACCAGGTCAAAATGGTACGCACCTAACCGGCTATAGGCAACCAATTCGGCTGACTCAAACGAATATTTTAAGTGAGTTAAGTTCTGTCAACAATTCTTTTTTGTTGGTGAAATGAAAAGCGCGCATCCCAACAGCGAGTGCGCCCTGCACGTTCCGTTCGAGATCATCGACAAAAAGACACGCAGCTGGTTGCACTTTGAGTGCTTCAAGGGCCAGTAAGTACGCAGCCGGATCAGGTTTTGCTACTTTCAACCTGCACGTATTCCCGACGAAATCAAAATAGCTTTCGAGGCCCTGTTCGCTTAGATAGCGTTCAAAGTCATCATGATTATTAGTCAATAAACCTAGCTTGACTTCGTTTTGAAGTTTCCCAAGTAAATCTCTCATTGCTGGATCGATCCGGCCTTCAAATGCAAAAAATTGATCAACGATCGGCCATATGGATTGACCGTGGATCTCTGTTAAACGTCGACGAGTTTCATCTTTCCACTGTTGCCAAGTCCATTCACCTGTAATCGCTGGTCCATTCACCTCCGGGTCAAAGGCAACAGCGAAAACTGTTCCCGGAGGATAACCAGCTTTTTCTTCGTAATTCCATAGAGCGGGCTCATCCCATTGCCGGATTACGCCATCAAAATCAAAAAGAATCGCTTCTACCATGACCGCGCCCGTTACTTCGATGGTTCTTCGTTGTTAGCGCTTACATATAGAACAATTAAAGCAGCCACGGCGGCGACAGCTGATGCTACAAGAATGCCAATTTTTGCAAGGTCTGTAATGGCAGCTGTTTCGAAAGCTAATCCACCAACAAAGATTGAAACCGTGAACCCGATACCAGCGGCCAGGCCCATCCCAATGAACTGTACCCAGTTGACACCTGGGGGCAGTTCGAACCCAACTTTGGTAGCTGCCCACGCGAATAGGGTTATTCCTAAGGGTTTACCAATGACTAGCCCGAGGATGATTCCTAGTGTGACATTGCTCGAGGTTGCGGCACTGACTTTGTCACCAGTAAGCACAATGCCTGCATTAGCTAACGCAAAAATTGGGATAATCATGTAGGCGGTGAAGGGGTGTAAGAAGTTCTCAAAACGTTCAGTAAGCGGAACTGATTCCTGCACCAGGAACGAAACGTGTCGCACCTCGCCTACACCTGCGTCATCCGGCATTGCATCAACAATTGATTGTGCATCTCGTTGTGCCAGTAACGGTCGGGCAGGTGTAAGCAGGCCAAGCGCAACGCCCGCTATGGTTGCATGGACTCCAGATTCGAGCATCGCGTACCAGATAAAGATTCCTAGCAGGAGGTAGATGCCGATAGCCCATACTTTAAGGATCTGCAGGACTCTTATCGCAACTAACCCAACCACGGAGATAACTAGCCAGTTGAGGCTCAGGTCGGTCGTGTAGAAAATAGCAATAACTGCAATAGCGCCGATGTCGTCGACTATGGCCAGGGTAAGCAGAAACAGTTTTAATTTAGGTGAGACTCGAGCTCCTAATAAAGCAACGATTCCCACTGCGAATGCAATGTCGGTTGCCATAGGTATTCCCCAACCACGCGCTGCTTCGCCCGAGCTGTTTAGCGCAAAGTACAAAAGAGCTGGACCGACCATACCTCCGACGGCACCAATGGCTGGAAGAGCGGCGGCACGTATAGTATTGAGTTGACCGGTTACTAGTTCCCTTTTGATTTCAAGCCCGACAACAAAAAAGAACAATGCCATTAACCCGTCGTTTACAAAATGGCCAACGCTCATATGTGGAAAATGCCAGCTGCCTACAACAATTTCTATATCTGTGTGCCAGAACGACTCGTAGCTTGCGCCCCATGGTGAATTAGCCCAGAACAGTGCTACTGCTGTTGCGGCTAGCAGTAGCACCCCACTAGCTACTTCACGATCGATAAACCGCAACACTGGACGTGCCACAAACTTAGCTAACGAATTATCGCTGCTAGCAAATGTTGGACGTTGAAAAATAAAATCGGAGCCTGCCATCGCTTGTAGAGGCTACGCCTCTTCAGCTCAGATTTCGAGGTCAGGCTATATCTCGTTTTTTTAATCTGTTCCTAACGCACCTTCAATAGCTGACCATACGTCGAATAACTCATAAGTGTCAGTGAGTTTAAAAACTTGAAGTATCCGCTCGTTGTTAATTACTAGTTTCAAGTCTCCACTTTTTTTTAAGCAGCGACGTCGGAATCCAAGAAGGATTCCTAAGCACACCGAGTCCATTAACTCCACTCTCGAAAGATCAATAATTACTGCCGGGTTAGCTGAGTTTTTGTTAATAGCTCTTAATCCAGATGAACGTAATGCTGGAGCGCTGGCTAGGTCGAGCTCGCCGCTAACCGCAACTACTCTCCAAGGGAGCAGTTCGTAGGAGTTGAAGCGCGCCGTCACCTTAATTGAACCGGGGCATCACTTTTGTTGTAATCAGATCGAGTGAAGAGATAATCTGATCGCTTGAATGGATACCTTGTGGGATTAAGAAAAATATTTCATCAAATCCAAGAGCCTTGTGGGCTTCATCTATTTGACGACTGATGGTGTCGGGGCTACCCACTAATTTAAGCGGCATTCCTTGCCCAAATTGTTTTGCCCATTTTTCCCAGAACCAAGCCATGTCCTCAAATTGAGCTTCTGCTTCTGCATCGGTTTCGGCACACACAGCGATACCTCCCCATGCAGCTTCATGGCCTCTTTGCTTTTCTATTCCGTGTTTTGGAGCTTCTTCTCGATACGTCTTCCAGAGAGCTTCACAAAAATCTAGTTTGTCGCTCAAAACAATGGGCGTTCCACCATATTGACTCCAGAATAAAGCAGTAGACATTGACATAGTGAATCCGCCGTAAAGCGGAGGATGAGGTGTTTGAATAGGCCTAGGAGCAATTCCAATTTCGTTAATCGTCATGTCCGCTTCAACACCGGCTCCATATTCCGAGTACACCGTGTGTAAATGAGGGTTTTTATTGTCGTTCGGGAACTTCCAGAATTCTCCCTCATAACTAAAAGTGTTGCTAGTTAAAGCCAATAGAACTACTTCGACAAACTCTTCAAAAAATCTACGATTTAGTGCGTCGATTTCAGTGTCTTTATTCCAATGACCAACGGCCGCAAGCTCTGGACGGATTTTTAACTGCTCCACCCAACGGTGTTGGTATCCGCGTACTATTCCAAACCCGAGACGACCTCCAGTCATGTGATCTAGCGTCGCTATTTGTTCTGCAACTCGGAGAGGGTTATGGGTGGTGGACACGTAACCACATGAGATGACTCGCAATCGCTCAGTAGCGTTCGCTATCCATGAGGCCATGAGGCCCAAGTCGTTAGAAGCTTCAAAGCCTTCGACTTGTAAGTGATGTTCAGGGTGACCAATTCCGTACCAATTATTTTGATCTGCGAACTGCGCTATTTCACGAATTTCGCTTAACATTCGCTGGTAGTAATCGTTATTAAGGCCCGCTAAGCCCGCCTGCAACTCATCTCGGCGGCCCATTGTGCAGTACATGAAAAGATCAAATTTCACTTATTCTCCTATTGAAAGCATCAGCCAAACATTAGGTGAATGTTCAGCCGCTTAATACATTTTTCAGATTTATTTTGTGAGGCCATTGATGACAGTGCTGCCATACATTTGGGCTACTCCAGAGATATCTAACTCACCGTTATCGCTCCACCAGCCACTCACTGAATTCATGGCTGAGATAATCATTCTGGCTAAGACTCTCGCGTCGATATCTCCTCGCAAGGAGTGATCTTTTTGGCCAGCCTCAATCAAACTGACCCAACCGTTTGCAAATTCACGCAGAGGAACTGCAAGATTGGCACGAGTAGATCCCGGCGCCTCTTGGAAGCAGCGAATATTTGCGTGGGTAAAATCACTATCTTTTGTAATGTGTTTTATATAGGCTTCGACCGAAATATTTAGCCGCTCACGACCAGATGCTTCTGCCCCGACTACTGCTAGGGCTTCCCGAATCGCAATTCGCGCATGATCTATGCCGACTCTAAGAACTTCCTCAACAATCGCTTCTTTAGAATCGAAATGGTAGTACAGGCTTCCGGCCTGCATTTTCGCGACAGCTGCTATCTCGGTGAGTGTTGCTGCGGCATAACCCTCACGAGCGAGGACCGATGCGGCGGCGTTCAGGATGCGGCTACGGGTTCTTTCGCCTTTGCGAACTCTCGATTCCGCAATCTCTGTTTGCGACATGGTTAGAGGCTACCGGTCACGTCGGCGGTCACATTACTTGATCTAAAAATCACGTTAAAAACGTCCACCGGAGGCTGATAGGCGGCGGCGATGTTCTAGGAAATCCACCAAGACGTAGTCGCCTAGATTATGAGGGTTAGTAAAGAAGGCGCGGCCGCCATTCATTTGTGTCATTTTCTCAACGAACGCCCGCAAGTAGCTGTTTGGGTCCAGCATAAAAATGTTTATACGGATATCTTCGCGGGTCGCTCTGATGACTTCTTTCAGCGTTGCATCAACAGTTTCCTGAAGTGGTGGATAACTGAAATACGGCTGCCCATTGCGACCAATGTGGGCTGTGGGTTCGCCATCAGTGATCATTATTATTTGTTTGCTTCCGGACTGTTTGCTCAATAGTCGTCTTGCGATCATAAACCCGTGCTGCATGTTCGTCCCTTGGGCATAGTCCCACGACACTTCAGGGAGTTGGCTAGCTTTAAATTCGAAGGCTGACTCAGCGAATCCAACTAGACCTAAGTAGTCACGCGGATACTTGCTTGTAATGAGCGACTGTAGAGCCATCGTAACTTTTTTCGCTGGTAAGAAATTGTCGCGCATCGGCATCGACATCGACAGGTCTAGCATCAACACTGTCGACGCCCTTGTTGTCAATTCGGTTCGTTCAACTTCGAAATCGTCTGGCGTTAATTTGACCGGCGTACCGCTTCCTTGGCGACTGATAGCATTTCGAACTGTTTGTTCAATATTTAAATTAAAATTATCTCCAAATTCATACGGTTTCGTTTCGTAGGCGCGTTCATGTCCAATACCGATTTTGTTAACGCGGTGCGAACCAACTTTGTTATCCATTAACTTGTTGAAAAGTTCACCTAAAGCGTTTTTACCAATGGCTCGAAGAGCTAGAGGAGTTAGCTCCAACCGGCCTTCTTTATTTTCCGCGTGTCCACTCGCTTCGAGCATTTTAGCCATTTCGCTGAGTTGTTGAATCGACTCAGCCGATTCACTTCCTAACAGCTGTTCAACTCTTTCTGGATCTACTTCGTTGAGTGCTCCAGGGTTAGTTGCGTTACGCAGCATCTCCTGCAAGTCATCAAGGTCTCCAAGCTGTTGCATCATGTCAGTGGCTTCGGGCATGTTCATCTGCTCATCGCCTCCGAATTCATAGCTGCGGTTCCAGTCCATATCTGGGAACGCGTTTTGCAGATTCTGCGACAATTGCTGTGACTGCCATTGCAGATCCATGTCATCCATTAGTGCGTTAGACAACTCCTGAAGTTGCTGACGCTGTTCTGGCGTCATTGAGTTCATCATCGCCTGCATAGCGGCCATTCGCTCAGCCATTATTTCGATGAGCTCATCTAAGGTTTCCGGATTCTCGGGAAAGAACTCACCATGGCGTTCCATAAAGCCGTCAAAATCGGTGTCTTCGCCTCGTTCTCGCTGCTCAAGCATTTCGTTAAGTTCAGCCATCATGTCCTTCATGTGGGACAAATCTTCTGGCTGCATATCACCCATAGCACCTGCCATCTGATCGAACTGGCTTTGAGTTATCTCTTTTTTTAATCTTTCTAGGAGTTCTTCGAACTGCTCGCGAGCTTCCGGCGAAACAAACTCATATTTTTGAAGATCACGTACTTTGCCTGCTAAGTCCGGCGGCATCATGTCGAGCTGTAAATTTTTATTTTCAGCGACTTCTTGAGCTATCTCTGATCGTCGTTCGTCTCCAGAATCTGCGGCTTCTCCTTTATAGTCTTCTAATGACTCACGTTCCTCACTAACTACATCATCTAACTCGTCCGATATCTCGTCATAGATGCCGCCCAAGTCATAGTTATCAAGCATCTCTTGTCTACGCTCTTTTAGCTGATCGAGCATCTCACGTAAACCTTGCATCCGGTTACCTTCACGGTCTTCGAATCCTTGCTGCATTAACCTGCGCATAGCAGCGTTTAGATCTCCGTGATATAGCAAATCATCTGTTAGCTCTTTAAAAAGGTCGAAGGAATCGTATTCGAAGCCAGCTTGACTTCCATCCCAAGCGGAGTAACGGAATCGAGCACCCTCGCGCTTAATTTTCCTCTTCTTTATAGACATGGATGCGGATCCAATCTTGAGTTCCGGGTTTTCAAATCAGCCACGGCCGCGGTAAGTCGCTCGAGTTCCAGTCGCTTCTTTGTTTAATCTTTTCGATAGGTGTAGACCTTCGAGGACTAACTCAACTGCACTAGCTAGGTCTGCGGGTTCAGAAGAATCAGTTAGTTCGCTTACAGCTACTGCCAACGCAGCGTTGCCTTCTAGCAAATCTGCGTAGTCATTGGAACCCACATCATCGCCAGTATGGACAATGGTGCCAGTATCGAAACTTTCGACTACGCCAACAAGGTCTTCTGGAGAGAATCTGCCCTTGAAGACTTCTAAAACCGCTGCTTTGATCATTTGTCCCACTATCTGGCCATCTCTCCCTTCTTCTATCGACTCAATTTCTATTTTGCCGCTGGAAGATGACATTAACGATTCTAGGTCACTTACTCTTGGGACTACGTGAGTCTCACCGCGTTGCAAAGCACGCCGAGCGGCATTAGCGACCAAAGTTTCGTAATTTGTTACAGTCATTCGCACCGACACACCTGAGCGTTGGTTTACCTGAGGACTTGAGCGGGCAATGTGACTGAATGTCGTAACTATTTCAGTCATGAACTCTGGCACAGAAACCGAAATATTTTCAGCTTCCAACGGTCTAGCTTCCTGCTCCGCTATTTCCATTTCTGTTTCAATTTCTAGCGGATAGTGGGTGCGAATCTGACTTCCGAAACGATCTTTAAGCGGTGTTATTAGCCTTCCACGGTTGGTGTAGTCTTCAGGGTTTGCAGAAGCTACCAGAACAACATCTAAGGGCAGGCGAACTTTATAACCTCTTATTTGGACATCTCTTTCCTCAAGGACATTCAGCAAACCGACTTGGATTCTTTCAGCAAGATCAGGTAGTTCATTGATCGCAAAAATACCTCGGTTAGTTCTCGGAACCATCCCGTAATGCAACGTCAACTCATCTGACAGATATCGGCCTTCAGCAACCTTAATTGGGTCAACTTCACCGATGAGATCAGCTATGGAAGTGTCTGGTGTTGCTAGTTTTTCACCGTACCTATTATCTCGATGCTCCCAGTCAATGGGTGTTTCGTCTCCCAGTTTTTCAACTAAATCTTTAGCGTACCGAGAAACCGGTTGGTAAGGATCGTCGTAAATTTCCGACCCTTTGATAAACGGCATCCACTCATCTAGCAAGTTGACCATAGATCTAATGATTCGAGTTTTTGCTTGACCACGTTCTCCGAGAAACACAACGTCATGACCAGCGAGCACAGCGTTTTCAAGTTGCGGCAGGACCGTATTTTCGTATCCGAGGACGCCATCAAACAATGGGTCGCTGGCACTAATTTTTATGACTGCGTTTTGACGCATTTCTTCTTTCACCGGACGGGATTCCCATCCTGATTTACGCAGTTCTCCGAGGGTGAGGGGACGAGTCATTTCCGCAACTTAGCTCAGGTAGGAACAAAAATGTGAGTGGATATAGGACTAAATCCACTACCGTCTTCATCAACGTGACTGGTAACAATCATCAAGAGGCATCTTTCTCACTCTCTGGGGACTGGCAAGTGAGTCGCTCCGATGAGATTTCGCGCCGTTCCGCTGGGGATTTAGATCTGGATGATTCAGGGTGGGCTCAAGCAACAGTACCCGGCCAATGGAGAGATACTGACGAAATTGCCGATGCTGATGCTGTTCTTTATCGAAAACATTTCAGTTGCCCCTTATCGGAAAGAGAGACGCGTCGATGGTTGGTTTTTGAGGGGCTTTGTTATCAAGGAGATATTTGGTTAGATGGTGCATACCTCGGCGATACTGAGGGCTATTTCGCTCCACATAATTTTGACATTAGCGAACATTTAGCTGCTCGCGACTCGCACGTTCTAGCGGTTGAAGCTACCTGCACCAGAATCTCTGAC
>MDTC01159285.1_pt1 | contig 12746 bp, 9 predicted proteins | sample 811181 | NCBI WGS metagenome assembly MDTC01 (sample SAMN05326644, study PRJNA326480) | marine metagenome | isolation source: seawater | place: Pacific Ocean: North | collected 2011 | reverse complement strand
GGTGATGCCCCTGCGGAAGAATCAGACTCTGAGGAAACTACAGGTTAGGTGCCAGGAGTTACCTAACCGGCAAGCGATACAGGAGAAAGTGCTGGAGAATTGGCCCGAATAATACTGAGTATTGTCGGGCAAATGATCCAGTACTAGACATTTCTCGTGTCTGTGGCGAGTTCTATTGAGCAGTTTCTGGTAGAAAGCATCCTGCTTTGAGGAATTGGATCACCTCTTCTGCGACCTGTCGGGAAAAGAGCAGTCCCATGTGATTGCTGGGTACCACTCGGTAATCCGTCATCTGGTTAAATTTTGTCTCGGTCAATTGAACTGCGCCATCATGAGGCTTTGTCACGCTGGCAAGCAGCATTCCCATTCCCAGGGGCCTATTGCCAGCGATGCAGCCAAATTCAAGGCTGTTAAATTCAGAGCTGTCTGATTCAAAGAACTCTTGACCGGCTGGGATTTTCGTTGAGAGTGATGGCAGGGCTTTGCCCAGCAGCATTGAACCTATCCAGGAACGGCTCATGGCTCTGGCGACCAGACTCCCCTGATGTGGAGTGCCCAGGGTAACCACTCTTCCTTGTACATCACTAGGATAGGTATTGAGGAGATTTCGTACCAACAGCCCACCGAGGCTGTGGGCGACAAAATGGACCTCCCTGTCGTGAATCTCAGTCAAGAATTGATGCAGTAGATTGGTATTCTCTGCGAGGTTCCTGTGAACACTTGGATATGAAAATCGCCTGGTCAAGTAACCTGCTGCTTCCAATCTTTTGCCCAGTAGGGTCATCTCCCATCCATTCATCCATATCCCATGAACCAGGATTAGTGTTGGCAAGACTTATTCCGTTACCGGGCTGTTCTCTATTAGGTCCTCCACTACAGCCGGGTCTGCCAGAGTACTGGTATCGCCCAGACTATCCAGCTCATTCTCAGCAATCTTGCGTAGGATCCGTCTCATAATTTTGCCTGATCTTGTTTTTGGAAGACCGGGAGCCCATTGCAGGACATCGGGTTTTGCGATGGCTCCTATTTCACTGCGCACCATTTGGTTGAGTTCTTTCTTCAACTCATCGGTGCCTTCAACATCGTGCATTAGTGTGACATAGGCATAGATTCCCTGGCCCTTTATGCTATGTGGGAAGCCTACGACCGCAGCCTCGGCAACCTTCTCGTGAAGAACCAGGGCACTTTCCACTTCCGCTGTACCCATGCGGTGGCCAGAAATGTTCAGTACATCGTCCACCCGTCCGGTAATCCAGTAATACCCATCTTCATCGCGGCGAGCTCCATCACCAGTGAAGTAGTACCCCTTGTAGGATGAATAGTAGGTTTCAATGCAGCGGTCATGGTCACCAAACACGGTGCGGATCTGCCCTGGCCAGGAACGATCAATTGCCAGGTTGCCGGAGCCCGGACCCTCAATCTCATTGCCATCTGTATCCAGCAATACTGGCTTTACTCCAAAAAATGGTCGTGTCGCAGAACCGGGTTTCAGTGCTGTCGCGCCGGGCAGGGGGGTGATCATGATGCCGCCGGTTTCGGTTTGCCACCAGGTGTCGACGATGGGACATTTTTGTTCTCCTACCGTGTGGTAATACCATTCCCATGCTTCGGGGTTAATTGGCTCACCAACGGTTCCGAGGAGGTGCAATGACTGTCTTGACGTTTGAGTGACGAAATCATCACCTTGTGCCATCAGGGCACGAAGTGCAGTAGGAGCCGTATAGAAAATATTCACCTGATGTTTGTCTACTACCTGCCAGCACCTTGATGAATCTGGGTAGGTTGGTAGCCCTTCAAACATCAAGGTAGTAGCGCCATTGGCAAGGGGACCATAAACGATATACGTATGGCCTGTTACCCAGCCAACATCGGCGGTGCACCAATAGATGTCTCCTTCGTGATAATCAAAAACGTATTTGTGAGTTAGTGCTGCCTGCAGCAGATAGCCACCGGTAGTATGCAGCACACCCTTTGGTTTCCCTGTCGAACCGGATGTGTAGAGAATGAAAAGCGGGTCTTCACTGCCCATGTGTTCGGGCTCACAGTTAGCAGACTCGCTTTCTATGGCGCTGTGGTACCAGGCATCACGTTCGTCATTCCATGCTATATCAGCGCCTGTCCGCTGAACCACCAGCACCGTATGGACATTAGGACACTTCTCTAGTGCTTTGTCCGCATTTGATTTTAGGGGAATGGGTCTGGCCCCCCTCACTCCTTCGTCTGCTGTTATAAGTGTCTGACAATCAGAATCCAGAATTCTGTCCTGCAATGCCTGGGGGGAAAACCCTCCAAATACGACCGAATGGATGGCGCCAATTCGCGTGCAAGCCAGCATCGCGTATGCGGCCTCGGGAATCATTGGCATATAGATGCAGACACGATCTCCCTTCTTAACACCTCTTGTTTTAAGAGCGTTGGCCATCCGGCAGACTTTTTCGTGTAATTCATTGTAGGTAATCTTACAATCATCGTTAGGATCATCCCCTTCCCAAATAATGGCGACCTGGTCGCCTCGCTCATCGAGGTGTCGATCAATGCAATTGTAGGAGGCATTTAGTTCACCGCCGACAAACCACCTGGCCTCTCCCTTGCCAAAATCTGACTCGGTCAAGGTGTTCCAAGGTTTGAACCAGGTTAGAAACTCCTTGGCCTGCTGTGTCCAGAATTCTTCTGACTGCTCGATTGATGCCTCATACATGGCCCGGTATTGATCATTATTTAAGTGTGCCCTGGATTCAGCACCTTTGTTTATTGGGTAGACTTTAGCTTCGGACATTGCAGGCTCCTTGCGATTCTTGATATCGGTAATGTGCCACAGTGGTTGCCAAGGGGAAACCTTATCGGGAAAAATTCTCAGTTTGTTTCCCTCGGATCGTAAAATTGGGTCGTCTTGCCTGCCCTGAGGGACCAGAGGGAGTCGAAAGGGTCGCAATGGAGAGATCTGGTCTGCTGGCTCGAAAGCGAGATCCTTCGACTTCGCTCAGGATGACCTGACCGTTGTCTCGATAATTTGACCTTCCAGGGTTGGGGGAAAGCGCCTAGGGTTGACTGGTATTGGTGTTCACTCCGTTCTTGTTGGCCCGGTTTCGGCGCCTTCTTTTGGGCTTCTTCTTTTTGTGGGTCGGCTGGTGTTTGAGTTTGTCTCTTGTTGTTTCATCGGCTTCCTGGTACTCGGTCCACCACTGCCCCAGGCCATCGAGTTTTTCTCCCGAGTCCTCGCGTAGCAGGAGAAAGTCGTAGGCGGCTCGAAAGCGTTTATGCGAAAGGAGTATTTCTGGTTTCCGGCTATGGCGAATGGGCAGTCGAAACTGCAGGTTCCAGATATCCCTCATTGGACCGGAAAATCGCCTGGGTATTGAGGTAAAAAGCTGTTGATTGGCAATCACATTTGCGCTGGCTTCATGGGATGCTTCAACATGGGTTATGCCAGCCTCCTCCAGTTGTATCTTGTCTTCAACAAACGGATACCAGAGCAAAGCTGCAAATAAAAATGCGGGGGTGACGGGCATATCATTGGCAATTCGCTTGTCCGTACTTGTGAGTGCCAGGCGTATTAGTTTTTCCGCTGGTGTATTATCCATGGCGCGTCGGGTTGCGGGAAACAGCCAGCCGAATATTTCATATTCGAGCATAGCTTCAAATGTTGCTACGCCATATCCGCTCATGAAAAGCTTCAATACTTCCTCAAAGATACGAGCTGGTGGTATGTCCTGCAGCAGGTATCCTATATCACGGATCGAAGATCCACTTTCTTCATCAATATTGAAATTCAGCTTCGCTTTGAATCGTAACGCCCTCAACATGCGAACCGGGTCTTCGCGATAACGGCTATCCGGGGCACCAATGAGACGTATTCTCTTTTCCTTTATGTCTTCCTGACCATTGACCAGATCAAGAATTTCATTGGTATCAATATTGAAGTAGAGCGCGTTCATGGTGAAATCTCTTCGGAACACATCGTCTTCGAAGGTTCCGTAAACATTATCATCGAGGATCATGCCCCCGACTGAATGGCTATCTTCATCGATTTCTTTGTGGGCGCCACGGAAAGTGGCGACCTCAACTATTTCACGGCCAAAACGTATATGAACGATACGGAACCGCCTGCCGATGCTGCGGGAGTTTCTGAAAATTTCACGAACTTCTTCCGGGAGCGCATCCGTCGCAACGTCAAAATCTTTTGGTGACCTCCCAAGTAACAGGTCTCGTACACATCCACCCACAAGGTATGCCTCGAAGCCATGCTCCGTCAGTCGCTTGACTACTTTCAGCGCGTTTACACTGATGTGTTCGAGGGGAAGGGGTGTCTCATCATCTTTCATTGGTAGACCAAAAGCGGTTCGCTTCATTTAAAGTATTAAGAATGCTTCGAGTAGGGAAAGCCTTCGCGGTGTAAGCAAGGCTCAAATGCACTGGCCGGGGGCGCAGGAAGAATTGCCTGAGAATCATGGTATTTGGAGCGCGATTTTACCAGACTAACCGAATCTGGGCGACCATAAGAAACTGGGATTGTGGTACTTTTCTCGAAGCCAAAATAAAATGGGAAAAGCGGACTTTTCCCATTCAGCGAGCCAGTATTATTCTTATTATTGCTTTGTTTTTCTTATTATTGCTTTGTTTTTCTTATTATTGCTTTGTTTTTCTTATTGTTGATTCGGTGCTGTGTAATTTCTTACCCATCAACGAATATGTCATCAGAGAAATTATTGATATTCTTGTCGTTGTTCTCCGATAGTAATAATAAGCAGCAACTATGCCAATTAGAAATATGTAATAAAAACAATTAGATAGAGCAATACACGGTTGCTCTTATGGCAATACTGTTACCTATAGTTACGATGGAGCGGGTAGTTTAGTAACAACAACGATCTCACAGGTACTTTTCTTTTACCTGCGCCTCGGGTTCTTTCGCGGGATATCTAGCTTCTGCCGTTTCTGCCAAAGGCTTTTGCGACTGATGCCGAGTTTTAGCGCAAGCTCTGTTTCTGTCATCTGGTCCTGGTGTTGTAGTACAAATTTCAAGAAGTAGTCTTCTAGAGAAACATTGCCATCGATGATGGCGGTGTCGGCTCCTGACTGTTCAGCTTTACTCGGTTCCAGCGCAAGCGAATCAGGGGTTAATACGCATCCTTCACAGAGTATTGCGCCACGTTCGATTGCGTTTTCCAGTTCACGGATGTTGCCTGGCCATCTAAACTGAGAGATTAGGTCCCTGCATTCCTCTGTGAATGCCAGCCCAGGCTTCTTGAATTTCTTTGCTGCTCGTTCAAGGACATGATCGGCAATCAACATCAGGTCACCCTGTCGATCTCTGAGAGGTGGCAAGGAAAGCTTGAAGACATTGAGTCGGTAATACAGGTCTTCTCGAAACTGTTTTTGCTCCACGAGGGACTGCAGGTCGCGGTGAGTTGCTGCGATCAATCTGATTGATACCCTTTTTGTTTTAACCGAACCTATTCGGCGAACCTCACCTTCCTGTAGTACGCGGAGAAGTCTTGCTTGAGCCTCGAGGGTGAGTTCACCAATTTCATCCAGGAACAGGGTGTTGCCATCAGCAGCCTCAACCAGTCCGACATGCACCTTCGTAGCGCCGGTGAAAGCGCCTTTCTCATGACCAAAAAGTTCCGACTCGATCAAACTTTGCGGGATTGTTGCACAATTGAGCAGGGCCATTGTCCTGGACGATTGTGTGCTTTCATTGTGAATTGCCTTGGCGACGAGTTCCTTCCCGGTCCCAGATTCTCCAACTATGAGTACAGTTGAATCAGTTGGAGCGACCTTGTGGATGCGGCTGAATAGCTCCACCATGGCATCACATGTTCCCAACATGTTGGCAACCGTTGCTTCCTCGTTAGGGTTTTTAGTGAGTTCATGAATGCAGTTCAACAGATCTTCATAGTCAATTGGCATTGCCAAATAGTCTGCAGCGCCAAGTTTCATCGTGTTAACGGCTGACTTCATGTTTGGATAGCTGCTCATTACAAGAACGGGAGTATTGGGTGCTAACGAAATAATGTCAGTACCCGGTGGCCCTGGAAGTTTCAGGTCGGTAATGATCAAACAGAATCTGCTGAGATCCTGGTTCATGGCCTCTTTTACGGAATCTGCCTCATAAACCTTATAGTTGTTTTTTTCGAGGAATTTCTTGAGCGAGGATCGGACTACAATTTCATCTTCGACAATAAGAATATTCTTTCGGCTCATACTCTCCCGCTATTATCTGAGCTACTGAACTATGAACTAAACAACGATTTGGTTGAAGAAGTCAACACCGAGGTGAGGTCCTGAAGCTGGGAAGATGGCTGCATCAGGCTACGGCAGCGATACTGTGTGCTTTTTAGGAATTCGATTGGGGTCCCAGTTAGCGGCCGCTTCCTCAAGCAGCGTGATCGTATCTCGCGCCTTTGGAACGCTTTGCCCAAGTATCGTCAGGGCTTGCTTCAGGTTGCCCGCAGCGTCTTGGTTTGATACTGGGGCTGCGTTTGTTTGTTTGCTTAACTTGTCTCCAGAAACTCCCAGCACGACCGGTAAGTGCATGTAGTGAGGAACCGACAAATGAAGTCTCTCCATAAGGCAGACCTGCCTTGGAGTTGAATCCAGTAGATCGGCTCCCCTGACAATATGGGTAACATGCTGAAATGCATCGTCGACTACGACCGCCAGTTGGTAGGCAAATAGCCCATCTTTACGCTTAATGATGAAATCACCCACTTCGCTGCCAATCTTCCAAAGCTGTGGGCCAAGAATGCCATCAACAAGGCTTACCTCAGGTGTGTCAAGGCGCAAACGAAAGGCGTGAGGACTTTGTATTTCATCCGCTGACTTGTTGCGGCAGGTCCCCTGGTAAACGGCAGGTGTTTTTTTGCGAGCACAGTCGCATGGATAGGTAAGGTCCAGACTCAAAAGCTTGTTCAACGCCCCTGCGTACGCATCGTTTCTGGAGCTTTGATAGAGGATATCACCATCCCAACGGAGGTCATGTGCGATGAGTTGCTCAATGATAGTGGCAGGAGCACTTTTTGACTCTCGTGGGGGGGCCAGATCTTCGATCCTGAGCAACCAGTTTCCCCCATTATTCCTGGCATCCAGGAAGCTGGCCACAGCCGTTACCATGGATCCCATGTGTAGTGGCCCTGTTGGTGATGGAGCAAATCTACCTATGTAGTTGCTGGTCAATAATATAGGTCGCCCAGCAATGGTGAAAGCTAGCCGTGTAGTTGCTTTTCTTTCATCTCATCGAGTGTTTTACAGTCAATGCACTGCGTAGCAGTTGGGCGAGCCTCGAGACGGTGTACGCCGATGGCGATTCCACAGGACTCGCAATAGCCGTAGTCATCCTGTTCAATCAACTCAATAGTATTGTCTATTTTTCGAATGAGCTTGCGTTCTCGATCTCTGGTACGCAATTCAAGACTGAATTCTTCTTCCTGACTAGCCCGGTCAGATGGGTCAGGATAGTTTGCTGCTTCATCTTTCATGTGCGTGACCGTGCGGTCTACTTCTTCCATCAGTTGTTTTTTCCAGATCAGCAGTAGATCCTTAAAGTGACCCCGCTGCTCTTCATTCATGTAGTCATCGTCACTCGCGCGAGCTTTTGGCTTAGCAGCGGTTTTTTCTTTGGTAGCCTTGGCTACTTTGACTTTCCCACCTGCTGCTTTTTTAGGAGCTGCTTTCTTCGGCATCGCTTTCTTGGCAGTCGCCTTCTTGGTTGCTACCGTCATTTTGGCTGCCGTTTTCTTTACCGGTCGCTTCTTAGCTACAGGTTTGGTTTTTGTCTTGGTTACGGATTTTTTTGGAGTCTTTTTGGCTGCCATTGTCGTTCTTGTTGTTGCTGTTGATTTACGTGGGGTTTGCTTCTTTGGCTTTGCTCTACTCTTGGCGGCTACTTTCTTAGTCGTTTTTGCCTTTGTAGATGCCTTGGCTACGGCTTTCTTTGTAACTTTCTTTGTAACTTTCTTCGTAGCTTTGGCCTTCTTATTTGTTTTTGCAGGCGTTTTGGCCGCTACTTTGGCCTTTGCCTTAGCTTTGGAGGTAACTTTCTTCGTAGCTTTGGCTTTTGATTTGGCTTTTACCGGGGCTCTGGTCTTTTTAGCCGCTTTCTTTCGTTTTACTGTCATAGGTGGTTCCGGTTCTTAATGACACAAAATTCAGGTTCTAAATCGAGCGGCGAACATTACCAGATCATTTCGGTTTCGCCAAGTAACAATTATCCTTGAAGCTCTTCGGAAGTGGGTTGGGTTGTTATTGGTACAGGCTGGCCGATCTTGCGGCAATACTGGTGCTATTATTGAGTTTTTGATGGTTTGATTTCGGTGTTGGGGGTAACTCCCCTAGTGGGCGATTGCCTGATATGCGCAGTTTTGCCGTTGTACTTTGCTATCGGATTGAAACTATCCATTTCTGGATAGGCTAGAGGTGTCTAGAGGATGCAGGATCCTTCTCTTGTACAGGGAAAACTGGTTCGGCGCTATAAACGTTTTCTGGCGGACGTGATGATGGATGACGGTGAAATCATCACGGTTCATTGCCCCAATACCGGGTCCATGAAGAACTGTGTTGAGGAGGGTGCCCAGGTATGGCTCTCCCGATCGGAGAACCCTACCAGAAAATATCCACTGACCTGGGAGTATATGAAGACTTCACGGGGTCACTACATAGGTGTAAACCCTCAGAGGGCCAACGGATTGGTAAGAAGTGCAATAGAAGCTGGACGGGTCCTGGAAGTTCATGGATATCCGGAAGTAAAGAATGAAGTGTGCTATGGAGACGAGAATAGTCGTATCGACATCTTTTTGTCTGGGCATTCAGGCCAGGCCGAATGTTACCTGGAGGTGAAGAGCGTCACCCTGCTGGAGAATCCGGTCAGTCATGGAGTGGGGTATTTTCCGGATTCAGTTAGTGTTCGTGGCACCCGTCACCTGCGCGAGCTGAAGCGCGTCGCGATCCAGGGTCATCGTGCTATTTTGTTTTTCTGTGTGCAACACTCTGGCATTCAGCAAGTGGCGCCAGCCGCACATATAGACCCTTTATATGCTGATACACTTATCGAGGCAGTTGAAGCAGGTGTTGAGGTACTGGTGTACAAGGTTCGCTTTAGGGGTGGCAAACCCACAATTCACACTTCCCTGCCATTTGTTCTCGGGGCTTAAAAATAATGCCGAAATTTGGACTCTTGATCCTATTGTTGACCTTGTTAGTTGTGGCGGTAATGTCGCTCAGCATAGGTTCTGCTGCAATACCCGTGACAGAAGTACTTTTGACCTTGCTAGGAGAAGATTCTTCATCGGTTCATAAGATGATAGTTGTCGATATCAGGTTGCCCAGGATGTTCCTTGCTATTCTGGTAGGAGCAAGTGTTGCCACTTCAGGTGCGGCGATACAGGGTTTATTCCGAAATCCACTTGCTGACCCGGCCCTGATAGGCGTATCCGGTGGCGCCGCGTTATTCGCAGCGGCTTACCTGGTAGTAGGCGCAGAGCTGGGTATCGCTAGCATGGGTATTCCAGCGAGTGCATTTATTGGCGGCTTACTGGCAACCTGGTTGGTACTTGAAGTAGGCAGGAGAGGTGGAACCATATCAAGTATGTTGCTGGCAGGCATTGCAATCAATGCGGTTACCTTGTCCGGGGTCGGTATGCTGACCTACCTGTCAACCGATGTAGAACTGCGGTCAGTAGCGTTCTGGGCCCTGGGAAGCCTTAATGGTGCTGACTGGTATGGCGTTGCGATTGCAACATCAGTGCTTCCCGTCATTGCGATTTTCCTGATTCGCAGTGAGCAGCTAAACGCCATTACCCTGGGAGACAGGGAGGCCGGCCATCTGGGGATCTCCGTTGCACGTTTAAGAATTGAGATAGTTGTGCTTACCGCACTAGCGACGGGTGTATCAGTAGCCCTGTGTGGAGTCATTGCATTTATCGGTCTTGTCGTTCCCCACCTTGTCCGGATGAGCCTGGGTTCTAATCACTACATGGTCATCCCAGGGTCAGCTCTACTTGGCGGGTTGCTGCTGCTATTGGCTGATTCCTTGAGCCGTAGCCTGCTGAGTCCGGCAGAACTGCCGGTAGGAATCATTACCGCCTTACTGGGAGGACCTTTCTTTATCTACCTGATCGTGCGACAAAAAGGAAGGTTGGGTCTTTGAGTATTGTCATCTCTAACCTTTCCTATGTTATCGAAGAATCACAACTGCTGAAGGATATTTCAGTAACGGTTCAGGGGGGTTCAATAGTTGCCGTGGTCGGGCCGAATGGGTCGGGCAAGACGAGCCTGTTAAAGGCGGTAAATGGAGAATCTGCTGCAAGTGCTGGCCGTGTTCTGGTTGATGATGATGACGTTCATTCTATGTCCCTGCAGCAAAGGGCAATAAGGTTCGGTATATTGCCGCAGCAGGCGGATCTAGACTTTCCATTTCATGTTGTAGAAGTGGTACAGATGGGGCGGATCCCGCACCAGACATCCATGCAGGCTAATCAGGAGGTTGTGGATGAAGTCATGGGAGAGATGCGGCTGCAGAATATTCGTGATCGAGTCTATCTGACGCTTTCTGGCGGCGAGAAACAAAGAGTGCAGATTGCCCGTGTACTGTCCCAGATATGGGATGCCCGTGATGGTGCGTGTCTGTTCCTTGATGAGCCGACAGCGGCCCTGGACCTATCGCATCAACTGGCCCTTTTTCGCACGCTGGAATCAATTGCTGAAATGGGTACGACCGTCATGGTTGTCTTGCACGATGTCAATCTGGCTCTGCGTTTTGCGCACCAGGTTCTGCTACTCTCAAAGGGGCGATTGCTGACATCTGGCGCTCCACTGGATGTTCTAACACCGGAAACAATGCGCGACGCATTTGAAGTTGATACCGAACTGTTCCCTACCAACGACCCGGCGAGGCCTTTTATCCTGACCAGTAGCAGGTGAGGTAGGCAGGGAAGCAACATTCAATCGGAGCATTAGAGCGGACATTTCATGAAAGAACAAGTCATGAAAGAGCAAGTCATGAAAGAGCAAGCCAGCTCGATACCTAACCCCCGGCAAGAATCAATCAAGGGGTTCATTCTCACCCGCCAGTGGCTGGAAAGGGAGGGCAGTCAGGCGCTGGTTTACTGGCTTGCATCGGAACAGGGCCCGGCCCGAATTGAATTTTCCTCGCAGGAATCCGTGTTTTTTGTTCGTTGTTCTGAATTGGCAAGAGTTCGCAAACTGCTGGACAAGAATATGCAGTGGCGGCACGTTGAACTGGCGCTCAGAACTTTCTCAGGAAACGATACTGCCGCGGCTTGCTACTTCCCTAGCCAGAAGTTGCTTTCTATTGCACGCTCGAGAATTGAATCGAGTGGAATATCAGTTTATGAATCCGATATCAGGCCAACCGATCGGTTTCTAATGGAAAGGTTCATTACTGGCTCGTTGCAGTTCACCGGCGGGCTGCAACATCGAGATGGCTTTCTGGACTGCGGAGACCCGCAGGTTGGCGCAACGGAATACACACCAGCGCTCAAAACTGTCTCCATCGACATTGAAACTTCCTATACCACGGGCGTTCTCCTCTCTATTGCCATTTATGGGGGTGATTTGAAAAAGGTATTCATGGTGTCTGACGAGGATGAAGCACCACTAGACCACCTGGAGTACTGTGCAGATGAATCTGAACTGATAGTGAGATTCCTGCATTGGTTCCGGGCGGTAGATCCTGATGTGATTATCGGCTGGAGTGTGGTGGCGTTCGATCTGTGGTTTTTGCAAAAAAGATGCGAAGCACTCAAGCTGAACTTTAGTCTGGGTCGCAATGGTGAAAGCGTCGTCTGGCGTACCGTAAGCAGGGGCAGGGATCGCAACTATGCGCTGGTGCCAGGCAGAGTGGTCCTGGATGGCATCGAGTTATTGAGAACTGCAAGCTACCGATTCGAGAGTTTCGCGCTTGATTTTGTTGCCAGAGAAATGCTCGGTAGGGGAAAGCTGGTGGACGATGTGGATGCGCGGGCCAGTGAGATCGAAAAGATGTACGCGGAGGACAAAAAGGCGCTTGCTGAATACAATCTGGAAGATTGTGCGCTCGTTCTGGAAATATTTCAGCACACTAACCTTATTGACTTTGCTGTACAGAGATCACGATTGACGGGCCTTGATATGGATCGTGCCGGCGGGTCCGTCGCAGCATTCGACTATCTATATCTGCCCAGGCTACATAGGCAAGGATACGTAGCGCCGGTAGTGGAAGACGAGTCCGGGTCAGGAAGTCCAGGTGGATTTGTTCTGGATTCAAGTCCGGGGCTCTACAAAGATGTCATTGTGCTGGATTTCAAGAGTCTGTATCCGAGTATTATTCGTACTTTTCATGTTGACCCGCTGGCCCTCACCTGTCCGGGGCCTGATCCAATCCCTGGTTTCCTGGGAGGAGAGTTTTCAAGGGAAAGCTACATTCTGCCAACTATCATTGAACAATTGTGGCAAGTGCGGGATAAAGCCAAGGAGGTTGGCGATACTGCCTATTCCCAGGCCATAAAGATCATTATGAACTCATTCTATGGCGTCCTCGGAACACCAGGCTGTCGATTTTTTGATCCGCGGCTGGTGAGTTCAATTACCCTGCGGGGACATGAAATTCTAAAGCGGACCAGGGACCTGATTGAAGATCAGGGGTATCCCGTTATCTATGGTGATACGGACTCCGTCTTCGTCCTTTTGGAGGGACAGTCCGAAGGCGCTGAACTGGTTGGGCGGAAATTAACTGACTTCCTGAATGACTG
>MDTC01237028.1_pt1 | contig 12747 bp, 9 predicted proteins | sample 811181 | NCBI WGS metagenome assembly MDTC01 (sample SAMN05326644, study PRJNA326480) | marine metagenome | isolation source: seawater | place: Pacific Ocean: North | collected 2011 | reverse complement strand
TCTCCCAGTTCCTGTTGATTATTGGTCTGTTGGTATTTCTCGCCCTCGGCGGACACTTGGTGCTTATAAGTGTACTGGTGCAAAGCTTCACCTCCGTGCCGGTTGGCAGCGGCCTGCTCAGTACTGACGCCATTTCTGGTTTTCTGGCTTGGTCTTCTCAGGTTTTTATTGGCGCAGTCATCATGGTGCTGCCGGTGATGCTGGGCCTGCTCATGATCAATGCCTGTCTGGGGGTAATCTCCAGAGCATCGCCAAGTCTCAACGTTTTTGCAGTTGGCTTTCCCGCCCTGATCCCAATCGGCTTTGGCATGGTGTTGCTGAGCATGGTGGTGATTATTAGCAAGATGGAAGGACTTTGGTTCCAAGCATTCCAAACACTTAACGAAAACATGTTGGGCTTGTAATGGCTGAAGAATCACAAGACGACAAAACCGAAGAACCCACCGCGCGACGTCTGGAAAAAGCCAAGGAAGACGGCCAAGTGTTGCGCTCTCAGGATATGACGATTGCAGCCGTTACCGGTTCGGTAATCGCCAGCCTTTATCTTGGTGGTTTTTGGATGGGTCCGCGTTTCGTCGATACCTTCGCTGAGGCCCTGACTATTCCAGCGAATTACGCATTTGAAGCAAACCTCGCAACTAATCGCTTGTCTGCCTTAACCCTCGAAAGCTTTGTTACGGTTATTCCGGTATTTGCGCTGGCCATTGTGGCAGCGATCGGCTCGGCCACGGCCCTAGGCGGCTTTGTTTTCTCGGCCAAAGCCTTTGCGCCCAAGGCCAGCAAACTCAATCCCATCAAGGGTATGAGCCGTATCTTTGGCCTCAAGGCCTTAGTGGAGCTTGGCAAATCTGTGGCTAAATTTTCCTTGGTCGCCTCCATTGGTGGCTCCTACCTCTATTTCAACTTTGACTCGATCATGCAGGTCGGCAATGGTCCGATTAACAACGCAATTGGGCAAAGCGTTGAAACCGTTCTGCTCGGTGCCCTTGTTGCCACCGTAGCGCTGGTGATTATCGCCATGATCGATGTGCCTTATCAGCGCTATGAGTTCATCAAAAAATTGAAGATGACCAAGCAAGAAATAAAAGATGAGATGAAAGACATCGAGGGCCAGCCAGAAGTGAAGCAGCGAATTCGCGCCAAGCAGCGTGAAATGGCTCAACAGCGCCAGCTCGACGATGTGCCCTCCGCCGATGTGATTATCACCAACCCGCAGCACTTTGCCGTGGCATTGGTATATGAGATGGACAAGGAAGATGCGCCCCGAGTAGTGGCCAAGGGCAAAAATTTTATGGCGAAGCGTATTCGTGAACGGGCTACAGACAACAGTGTCGAGATTTTTGAATCGCCATTGCTGGCCCGTGCCCTGTACTTCACCTGCGACGTGGGCATGTACATACCTGCGGGCTTGTTTCACGCCGTCGCTCAGGTTATCGCCTATGTGTACAGCTTGAATTCTGTAAGCGCCGATGGCCAACGCATGACTAAGCCGAAGCCGCAGATACCCGATGACATGGTCTTTGATGAAAGCGGCCGCCGTCGAGAAACAGCGAGCCCACTCAACTAACCCCGAATTAGATTGGAATAGGATGAATCAGGATGATCCCCTTAAAGGAAGAACCTAAAGTCAACGCAGCGCTTTGTTTTAGCGACGAAGACGCACAACTGCTGCTTAGCTGCCAAGCCACTATTGCCCAAGCTGGCAACACGGTGATCGCTTCGGCGCGGCATGAAAATTTGTTGGCGCATTACACCCGATCTATGTTGGCGGAAATCAACCGCGGCAGTAGCAGTACCGTAGTAATTAGGCGTATGCCGAAAACTAACGATAGCCTGCTAGAGACATTAAACGAGCATATCGCCACCCTGAATTTGTCAGCCTTGCAGGCCAAGCGGGTGGTTAAAACCCGTGAGATTTGGCTCTATGAGCTACCCGGGCCTGCCCAGTCCGATTTGCTGCAGGTAGCAGCGAACATGGTGCGGCAGTTTAAAGCAGCAGGCATTTCCATCATCGTGCATAGCCGCCAAGCAAGACCGGACTCACCCCATCTGCATAAATTAGCCGAGCGCCTACGCGCTAAGCATGTGGCTTTTCAAACCCCAGACGAGGAGCAATGCCGCAAGCTGGCGGCAAGTGCCAAGGGCAGTTCCGAGGCGGGCCAGGTGAATCAATTGATTCGTTCTTTTGGCATTACCCTTGAAAGCGATGAGACCGCTGACCTAGAGTCCATGCCAGCAACCACAGATCTAGCCGAGCTTATGCAGCGTGCGGGGCAAAAATTACCGGTGCCGAAGATCAATAGTGCAGCGCCAAATGCAAATCAAGATGTCGCTACGGCAAAGACGGCGAAAACAAAGGCCGCCAAGGCAAAGACCGGTCCGGCAACCGATCGGCCGGCAAAAGCCCCCGTGCTGCCGCGTGGCGTTTCCAACCTGCGCATGCTCGTCAGTTCCGGCATTGCCTGCCTATTGGTGATGGGTCTGTATCTCAGCCCAAGTTTTGATACCCATGCAACGTTTACACAGGCAGTGAGTTGGGGACAAGCGCAGTTACAAAGCGTAAAGATGAACAGCGTGCAAACGAACAGTGTAGACGCGGCCAACACAGAAGCGGCGGCGAGTGATGTTTTACCGCTAGCAACAGCCGAGCTGCCGCTAGCCCTGCCTGGTCTTAATGCTGAAAACACCAAGGCAGCGGAGCAGATACCGGTGCAGACCCAACAGGACGCTGCGCCGCCAATTCGCCAAACCGACGATTCAGAGGCAAACCTGATGGCTTTGTTCGCCTTGGCGACACCTCAGTTGAGCACGCGGCCACAGCCGACTCCCGTCTTTCAGCCCGGCGTATACGTGCAGCATGCCTCGTTCCGCTTGCCGCAAAGTGCGCTGATCTGGAAAAACAACAACAGTCAGTTGCCCGGGGTAAAAGTTGCGGCAAAGGGCCAGCGTTTTGTCACAGTAAGCGGTCCGTTTGTTGATCGTGATCAGGCGAGCCAATACCTCGCCGAATTTGGTATTAGCGTTAGCCCTTACTTCATTAGTGGCGACGTGCTGCGAGCGCAAGCGCCAATCTAACGCAGCCTGTTAGCGATTCTTTTTGGACTTAGACGATATTAGGAGAGAACAATGGCTGATGAAGAAAAGCCCACTCAAGATATAGAGGAAGCCGGCTCGGCAGAATCCAGTGCCGTGGAAGAGCAAGCATCTGACGGCGAAATAACCGGCGCTAAGTTAGAGAGCGCAGCAGATGTTACAGAGAGCAGCAGCGCTGACGATGCCATAGAAGCGATCACTAAAAACGTGCAGGAGCGGGCAGCAGAGATCGAAGATGTGCTGGCCGATGCGAGCACACCCATAGCGTTGCCGAAGGGCGAACCAGATTTGCCTGAGCCGGTATTCAGCGCCATGGAGGATGCGAATGCGGCGACAGAGGATAACGAGCCGAACCTGCAAATTAGCGTCGGCGGTGAGAAAGTGCGCATCTCCACAGCGCACCCGCTGATCGAAGACATTGCCGAGCAGTTGCAAAAATCCCGGCAATTCACCGTGTATTCGGTAGGCGCGTTATGTACGGCTTTACTGGCTGCAGTGCTCTTTTACGTGCTGATGGCGGCACAGCTTTCATCCAAGGTTGGTGAAATAGATGCCATGTTAGGCGCTATGGCGAAGCGTACGCTGCAGATGACCAAGGGGATCGAATCGTTTAGCGCTTTGGAAATACGTTTGCAGGAAAGCCTGGCGAATCAGCTGATGCTGCGCGAAATGCTGGCTGCCAACGAGATTGCCATGATAGGCCTCAACGAAAAGTTCGACGCAATGCCTGCTGAGGTAGGTAGCGCGACCAACAGCTCTGTTAACGCCGCCCAGCAGGCGCTAGCCGAGCAGCTTCAATCTTTGCAATCACAGAGTGCGAGTTTTAGCGGCAGCCTAGAGGGCATGCGACAAAGTGTGGATGCTCAGGAAGCTGAGTTATCTGCTTTGCGTAGCGTGCGCCGAGAGCTGTCGACACTACGTTCGAGCATGCAAACGGTTGAGAAGACGGTAGCAGATCTGTACATCATCGAGCGTGCTCGTGTTGCCAAGCAGATGTTGGGAGCCAAGGCGGAAGTTATTGGCGAGTAGTATGCTAATTGATTAACAGTCGCGCGGTTAATAGTTCCTAAGGGATTGATATTGCTAAATTTATCCCAACATTACCGTTATAACTTATAAACTATTGGTGCTCACCGTTGTGAGCAAAACAATTGGATGAATAGAAGGGTCGAGAAAAAGAGATCGCGTTAAAGAAAGATCGATAAAGAGAAAAATTGATAAAGAGAAGCTGTATCAAAAACGCTGGGCTTGCCCAGACTAAAAGAGGACTTTATGGCCGATAGCATAGTGCCAATTCTGCTCATCACGCTAACAATTGTGTTAATTGTGATTTTATTCATTGTAGTGAGCTACATCTTGCTGCGGTTGCGACTTTTGGAAAGCCAGCGGAGTGAGGACAACTTGTCAGTAAACGGCGCAGAGCCGAAACAATCAAAGGGCGGTTCGTTATCGGGCTTTCGTGGCAAGGCCATTTGGGATGCGCTGGAAAACCCCGGCAAACATCCTGGCATCATAGATCAGTTGAAAAGCCGCTATGCCTTCGTATTAGCCCGGCATATTGAACAGGTGATTGATCAGGGTCAGCTTGACCGCCAACGCAACCGCGAGGCGGTTCCGGAAAGTAGCGCCCCTGTTGGTGGTTTGCGTGGCGAAGTGGAGTCTTGGCTGCCGCAGTCTTACGTGCAGCGCTTCTATCGGGTAGGTAGTCAGTCACTCACCGCAACAGAAGAAGAACTGGCCGAACTGCGCTCTGAAGTGCGCGGCCTTGTTAATGAAGTGTTGAACCGGCTTGGCATGACCGACGAAGGGCGCGGTATTGGGCAGCTCATCACCTCACATACCCTCGACTTCACCAGCCAAGCACGAGGCGAGGAATACGACGATTCAGGAGCCGACGAGAACGGTCAGGACGAAAGTCACCGAACCTAGTCGCCTAAACTTTGTGATAACTAAGGTGTGCCAAGCGCTGGATTCTAGCCTGAGGTAGGATAACCGCCTCAGAGCCGCAAACGGGACCGCCTTGGACATCTCGCATATTCTCGATGGACTTAACGCATCACAGCGCGATGCAGTTTCCGCCCCATTGTCCAACGCGCTGGTGGTCGCCGGTGCTGGCAGCGGTAAAACTCGCGTGCTCGTGCACCGTATTGCATGGTTAATTGACGTAGAAGGCGTATCGCCTCACGGCATCTTAGCGGTGACGTTTACCAACAAAGCCGCAGCCGAGCTGCGGGCGCGTACCGAATCACTGCTCAATGTGTCGTCACGTTCAATGTGGGTTGGCACCTTCCACGGCTTAGCCCATCGCCTGCTGCGTATGCACTGGGCGGAGGCCAAGCTGCCACAGAATTTCCAGATTATCGACAGCGACGATCAGGTGCGTTTGATTAAACGCATTATGAAAGCCCAAGACATTGACGAAAAGAAATGGCCGGCGCGGCAGGCAGCTTGGTTTATCAATGGCCAAAAGGATGAGGGCAAAAGGGCACATGAAGTCGTCGCTGCGGACGATTTATTTCAGCTGACCCATAAGCGCATCTATCAGGCCTATGAAGAAGTTTGTGATCAGGGCGGCTTGGTGGACTTTGCCGAGCTGCTGCTGCGCTCCCATGAGCTGTGGCTCAATGATGCGACTTTGTTAGCCCACTACCAACAGCGCTTCGCCCACCTACTGGTAGATGAGTTTCAAGATACCAATACCATTCAGTACGCGTGGCTGCGGGTTTTGGCTGGCAAGACCTCTAAGGTTATGGCGGTGGGTGATGACGACCAGTCCATCTACGGCTGGCGCGGCGCTAAGGTGGAAAATATCCATCAGTTCTCTGAGGACTTTGCCGACGTCGCCACCGTGCGTTTAGAGCAAAATTATCGGTCTACCCAAACCATTTTGGATGCAGCCAATGGCCTGATTCAACGCAATACCAATCGTCTGGGCAAAGAGTTGTGGTCAGAGGGCGAGCAGGGTGAGCTGATCAAGGTCTATGCTGGCTTTAACGATTTGGACGAGGCGCGATTTATTGCCGAGCGCATTCAGCAGTGGATGGACGATGGCGGCAGCGCCAATGAAGCAGCCATTTTGTATCGCTCCAATGCGCAGTCTCGAGTGCTAGAAGAAGCCCTACTGCGCCTCAACATTCCCTACCAGATTTACGGCGGTCAGCGCTTTTTCGAGCGCGCAGAAATCAAAAATGCATTGGCCTACATGCGGCTCATGGAAGACCGTCACTCCGATCCAGCCTTTGAACGGGTGGTAAATACGCCCGCCCGCGGCATTGGCGACAAAACTCTGGAAGGCATTCGTCAGCTCGCTAGAGCGAATCAAACATCACTTTGGCAGGCGGCTAAGGAAGGCATCGCAGGCGGAGCTTTTACTGCGCGAGTTAATGGCGCAGTTGGGGGCTTCGTTACACTCATTGATGAACTAGCAGATGCGGTAGCGCCCATGCATTTGGATGAGTTGGCCGAGCACATCATCGACGCCAGCGGCTTGCTAGAGTTCCACAGCCAAGAACGCGGCGAGCGCGGTTTGGCGCGCAAAGAAAACTTGCAGGAACTGGTATCGGCCTGCCGCCAGTTCAGTGGCGATCTAGTCTTCCCCTTTGAAGACAGTGATCGCGCGGAAGTCAGCGTGCTGCAGGAATTTCTCGATCAAATGACCTTGGACGCTGGAGACCGGCAAAGTGCCCAAGGCCCCAGCGTGCAAATGATGACCCTGCACTCGGCCAAGGGTTTGGAGTTTCCCTTAGTGTTTTTGGGCGGTATGGAAGAAGGACTGTTTCCTCATCGCATGTCGTCAGAAGAGCCCGGGCGCTTGGAAGAAGAGCGGCGGCTGGCCTATGTAGGAATTACCCGGGCCATGCAGGAGCTATATCTCACCTATGCGGAAAGCCGACGCCTGCACGGTCAAGACAGCTACAATCGCCCGAGCCGTTTTTTGCTAGAAATTCCACAAGACCTATTATCCGAGGTGCGCATGAAGGCCAGTACCCAGGGCCTGTTTGGTGGCGGCTATGCCGGCGGTGGCTCGGGGTTGTTCGAAGAGGAAGCCAACGGCATGCGTATGGGCCAACGGGTATTGCATGGCAAATATGGCGAGGGGGTTGTGCTGCAATTTGAGGGCAACGGCGAACGTGCAAAGGTGCAGGTGAACTTTGCCGAAGGCGCAAAATGGCTAATGGTTGGCTACGCCAATCTGCAGGTAATGGAATAATGAATAGGGGACTTTGAGACTATGACCGAGGGATATATGGGCCTGCAGAAATACACCAGCCAATGCATAGCTGCCTGCGGCGTTGCAGTACTAACGCTTCTACTAAGCGCATGTGCGCCGGCAACGGACTCTGCGGGAGCGGTTGCCAACGAAGGTAGTGTCAGTGACGCCAAGGTCTACCGCTGGACACTGATTACCACTTGGCCAAAGAACCTGCCCGGCTTAGGCGCAGCACCGGAACGGCTAGCCGAGCGATTGCGAATCATGAGCAATGGTCGCCTGGACATAAAAGTTTATGGTGCCGGGGAACTGGTCGGCGCGCTGGAAGTATTCGACGCAGTGTCTCAGGGCACTGCCCAGATGGGTCATGGCGCCGCTTATTACTGGCGCGGCAAAAATCCGGCCACGGCTATGTTTGCCACTGTGCCCTTTGGTATGAACGCTCAAGAGATGAATGGCTGGCTGCGCTATGGCGGTGGCATGGCCCTGTGGCAGGAGCTGTACGCTAAATTTAATCTTGTGCCCTTCGCTGCTGGTAACTCAGGTGTGCAAATGGCCGGCTGGTTTAACAAAGAAATTAACTCCATCGAAGACCTGCAGGGTCTGAAAATGCGCATACCCGGTATTGGCGGTGAAGTGCTTTCCCGAGCGGGCGGAGTGCCGGTGGTGTTGCCCGGCGGCGAGATATTCACCGCCCTGCAGACGGGCGCGATTGACGCCACCGAATGGGTAGGTCCCTACAACGACTTGGCTTTTTCGCTGCATACGGCGGCCAAGTACTATTACTACCCAGGCTGGCATGAGCCTGGCCCTACCTTGGAAGCCTTTGTTAACAAAGACGCTTGGGATGCCTTGCCCGCTGATTTACAGGCCATGATCCAAGTGGCTACTCAGGCCATTAACGAAGACATGTTGAGCGAGTTCACCGCGCGCAATAATGCTGCCTTAGATACGCTGATTAACGAACATGGTGTAGAGCTCAGGCGTTTGCCCGATGATGTCATTGCCGCGCTGCGTGACTCGTCACGCGAGGTAGTGGCAGAAATTGCCGAAGCCGATCCGCTGGCGCAGCGTATTTATGATTCCTACATGTCGTACTTGGCCGATGTGCGCCGCTATCATGAAATCAGCGAGCAGGCCTACCTAAACGTGCGCTAGGCACATTGCTGACAACCGGAGGCAAGGTTATGGAGTTAAAGAACACAGAGTATGAAGTAGATCAGCACGGCGTAGCGATGATCTGGCTCAACCGACCGCACCGCATGAATGCGTGGACAGGGCGTCTGCACACCGAGTACCGCCACCTACTGCAACAGGCCAATGACGATCAGGGAGTGCGTGCCATTGTTGTCAGTGGACGCGGCAAGGGATTTTGCGTTGGTGGCGACAGTCAGGCGCTGAGCGGTCACGTTGATCGCGGTGCCTATGATCCGGGCATTAGCGCCGACATTGCCAAGCCCGGTTATGGCATCCACGAGAATTTCGACGCCTCCTTCGCTTACCACTTTGGCCTCGACAAGCCGGTTATCGCGGCGATGAACGGCCCTGCTGCTGGCGTTGGCCTAGCGCTGGCCTGTTTTGCCGATCTGCGTTTTGCCGTTCCCGGGGTGAAGTTCACTACTGCTCACGGCAAGCTCAATTTGCCTGCGGAATATGGCCTGTCGTGGATGCTGCCGAAAATTGTCGGGCTAGGACGCGCCAACGACCTGCTTTTGACCAGTCGGGTGTTCACCAGTGACGAGGCCTTAACCCTCGGCTTTGTTAACCAAATTTTCGAGCCAGAGCAGCTGATGGAAAAAACCCAAGAGTACACACACCAGCTAATCGCCAGCATTTCACCAAATTCCCTGCGTCAAACCCGCTGGCAGATTTACAAAGACCTGCACCGCGATGTGGCCAGCGCAGTGGTTGAATCTGAGCGGCTGATTGAAGACATGGCTAAGGAAGAAGATTTTAAAGAAGGTATTGCCGCGCTGGTTGAGAAGCGTCCGCCGGACTGGCCTTCGGTTCGATAACATTAAGAGCTTGCCGGACTGTGAACTGATCATTCAGACAAAGGCAGGGCTAGGATACTGTTATGTTATTTGGCCCTCGCCATATGATTTTTTGGTCCGCTTTGCTAAAAACTATGTGAGCCCCCCTTTTTTTGAGAAAACCTTCCGGCTAACGGAGCGCCAATCACTGCGCTAATCGCACCAATGGCATATTCGTTAAGGTTGGCTCCAAAGTACCGTTCGGCTAGAAATATTAGACAGGATATAACGATTCCCAAAATCACTATAGCAACCAACTATTTGGGCCAAGAGATGTTTTGATCCCACCATTTGATGTTCATCGGCTTTTGCCCTCGAAATTGTGTCGACCTTTCTGCTTTTTGATGCGGTGCATCGAGTGTAATAGGACCAAGTTGGATTGAATAAATACTTGATGCTGACGAGAAGCCACCGCTTGCCGCACATTCAATGACTTGTCCCAGACTTCTAATACCTACTTGGGCCGCAACTACGCTAAGCCCAATAAAGATCATGCTTGCTGGTTCTGACAGGTCATCTTCTCAGCGTCGACTAGAGTGTCTGAATCAATCCGATGTGAGGTGTCTTTTCGCTGACATACGGTCGTTGCTGAGGTTTGGCTTGCCGGTGTTTTGCTGGCTTTGCCCGGCTTATCGCCGGATGAAGCGATTTGCGGGTGGTTGTGCTACGAGGTTGTTAAGGGTCGCTTACAGCTGCGAGGGTAGCCAAGTCGCCAAACTTGGCCAGATCAGCAAGGCCGCCAACAGCACCAACTGCAGCGCAATAAACGGCAGCACCCCTCGGTAGATTTCTGTGGTGGCCACATGATCTGGGGCCACCCCGCGCAGATAAAACAGTGCAAACCCGAAGGGCGGGGTTAAAAACGAGGTCTGCAGGTTCACAGCAATCAGTATGCCCAACCAGATGGGGTCCACCCCCATGGCCATGAGCACTGGCCCGACTATGGGCACTACAACAAAGGTGATTTCGATAAAGTCGAGAATAAAGCCAAGCAAAAAGATCACCAGCATGACGATGCCAAGGGCACCCCACATGCCGCCAGGCATTTGCGCGAATAGGGCGTGCACCATGTCGTCGCCACCATAGCCGCGAAAAACTAGGGAAAAAATTGAAGCCCCAACCAAGATGAAGAACACCATGCCCGTGGTGGATAAGGTCGCGCTGCCTACCTCGGACAACACTTGGCCGTTAATGCGTCCGTAGGCCAGCCCCAGCAGTAGTGCCCCAAATGCACCCACACCGGCGGCCTCGGTAGGTGTGGCGTAGCCGCCTAAAATCGAACCAAGCACCGCAACAATGAGTAGTAGTGGCGGCGTCAGTGTGCCTAGTACCGGCGCGAGTCTTACAGCTTCGGTGCGCTCTGCTGGGGGCATGGACTGTGGTGCCAAAATAACCCGCAGCAGGATGTAGCCAAGGTATAGGCCCACTAAGCACAGGCCGGGAATGATGGCGCCAGCAAACAAGTCGCCTACGGAAATAGACTTTGGTGCAAAAATACCCATATTCAACTGGGCTTGCTGATAGCCGTTAGACAGCACGTCGCCCAATAGCACCAGCGCGATGGACGGTGGAATGATCTGGCCAAGAGTGCCGGTGGCGCAAATGGTGCCTGTGGCAAGACTCGGCGGATAGCCGCGCTGTAGCATTATCGGCAGCGACATCAGTCCCATGGTGACGACAGTGGCGCCGACAATACCGGTACTGGCGGCCATCAGCATGCCAACGACGATCACGGTAACCGCCAAGCCGCCCCGATATCGTCCCAACAAATTAGATAAGTTTGCCAGCAGGTCTTCTGCGATGCGCGTTCTTTCCAGCAGCACACCCATAAAGATGAATAGCGGCACGGCGATAAGTGTTTGGTTGGTAATGATGCCGAACAGCCTGCCGGCTGCGAAGCCAAGGCTTGTTGGGTCAAAAGCACCGGTAAGTGTGCCGATGAGGGCGAATATAAGCGCTACACCGGCCAAGGTGAGGGCGACGGGATAACCGGCCAACAGGGCGACGAAGGTTACGGCGAACAACGCTAGGGGGGTTAAATTCATGGGCGTAACTTGCCAAGTAAAATAGATGCTATGCCTGCAATCCCCTGCGTTAGTAGGAGCAAGCCGGTGAGCGGCATCAGCGTCTTCAGTAAAAATACGCCGGGAATGCCGCCCACTTCGCTGGAGCCTTCAAGAATCTGCCAGCTGCTGCTGACGTAGGGCAGGCTGACCCAGATCATAAAAACCGCTACCGGTAGCAGAAATAGCACATGCCCGGCTAGGTCGATCCATTGCTGCTGGGCCGGTATGCGACGGCTGTACAGAATATCTACCCGCACATGGGTGTTTTCACTGATGCCTAGTGCAATGGCCAGCATGAAGAAGGTACCGTGCAGGTACATGACGGTTTCTGGCAGCAAGGCACCGCCGCTGTTGAGGGCATAGCGCAGCAGTACGATGGCGAAGGTGAGCAGTACCATCACAAGGGCCAGCCAGCGCAGTGGACGAACCAGTACACTCGTGACGCGGCTTAGCCCTGCGAGACGTTGTAGCATCGCCATCGCTACTAGCTCAAGGTCACTTCTGCAAGGGTCGCCACTAGCAGCACTACGCCGACCCAAATGTTGTTTTTAAACGCGGCAAAGCAGCCCTCTCGGGAGCGGTCGGCGATGAGGTGGTGTTGATAGGCAAATAGTCCAACGATGGTAATAAGGCCAACAAAAAATGCGTGCTGGTAGTCGAGGTTCACACCAAGCAAAAACCATGTCCCAAGGGCGAGGGTTTGCAGGGTGCCAATCATAAATTTATCCAGCTGGCCGAACAAAATGGCAGTGCTCTTAATGCCGACGAGCAAGTCGTCATCGCGGTCGACCATGGCGTACTCGGTGTCATAAGCCACAATCCAAAACAGTGACCCAATAAACAGCAAAACTGCCTCGGCTGGCACGCCGAGGTCTTGGGCAGACCAAGCCATTAAAATACCCCAGCTGAAAGCGGCCCCCAGTACTACCTGTGGCAGATGGGTGTAACGCTTCATAAACGGGTAGGTGACTGCTAAGGCCAAGCCGCCGATGGCAAGTAGCTGGGTGGTCGTGTTTAAAAACAAAATGAGAATGCCCGAGCACAGCACGAGCCCAGCAAACAGCCCAAGAGCCTGCTGGGTTTGTATGGCCCCAGTCACCAGCGGCCGGAGTTTGGTGCGTTTTACCGCACCGTCCACGTTGCGGTCTGCATAGTCGTTGATTACGCAGCCAGCACTGCGCATCGAAAATGTGCCAAGGGTAAAAATCAGTACCAAGCTAAGAGGCGGTATGGCGTCGGCGGCCATCACCAATGCTGCCAGCGTTGGCCACAGCAACAATAGGGTGCCCACGGGTCGGTCCAACCGCATAAGGCTTAGGTAGTCCTGCAACGAAGGTGATGTAAG
>MDTC01220732.1_pt1 | contig 12748 bp, 11 predicted proteins | sample 811181 | NCBI WGS metagenome assembly MDTC01 (sample SAMN05326644, study PRJNA326480) | marine metagenome | isolation source: seawater | place: Pacific Ocean: North | collected 2011 | reverse complement strand
TGTAAACTCAATCTCTGGGTCGATAACTTTGACTTGTGCAGAGCCTAGTATGTGTCCTGCATCTTTAAATTCAACTTGAATATTTCCCTGTTCGATATAAGGCTTTGATATTTCACCATACTCCAAATGGTCAAATCTATAGTCGTGAATTATGTTTCTATGCTTTGCTCCATGACGTAGAAGTTTTTTTGTTGGCTCAGTCGAAAGCATTTTTCCATTCTGTATACCCATAGTGTTTTTAATGTGGGGATCTGTAACATGGTCCTGATGAGCATGAGAAATAATGTGAAGTTGATCTTTTGAGTTAATGGGGCCATCTATAACACAGTGATTTCCAACGGAAAGTCCGTGTGTGAAAATACTGTTGTCTTTCACAACTCTAATATGTTTTTTAAGGTCACTTAACTTCATTTTTCAATTCTTTCAATATTAAATCAGATATTTCTTCTATCGTTTTTCTTTGAACTGAGGTTCTTAAAACTAACAAGCTAAATGTATTTTTACCTATAGTTAATTTTTCAACTTTTATTTTTTGTTTTTTTAAATAATCTTTTATGCTTTTTTTACTCAAAATTAAATTAGACATTGATTCTAAATCGTTTAATTTAAAATTTTGAATTTTACCTCTCAATTCATCTGTTATGAGACCCATAATTAAGACTCTTCTTTGCCCTCCGCTTCGTTTTGCAATATTCTTAATTATTTCCGAAATTTTTTTATCAGTTCTTTCCAGTTGTTGAAGCACAGCTTGTATTTGTTCTCTGCTAAATTTATATTCCAATATGGCACTTATAAGTTTTGACTGTTCTTTTTTTGGAAATCGTGCAATTTCTTTAGCAATGTCAAAGGAAATTTTTCCTTCTGGAACTGGCGTAAAACTTACAAGGTGATGATATTTTTGGTCAAGATCTTTATATACTCTTATAAATCTTGCTATTAAAGCATTATCTACTGAAAGAAAAGATGCAATGTCTTTATTTGATGCTCCATTGTCTACAGCTTTAGAAAATTTTTCACCTACTTCAATAGGTGTATAATCTCTCTTTGAGAACTTAGTTTTTTGGTTTCCAACAGATGTTAGTAAAAAAACTTCTTCTTTATTCGTCCATCCAAATTTTTTCATACTTTTTTTTCACTAAATATCCTTTAACTTAAATAACCGTCTTGTTCTAGTTGACCTTCAATAGCATCTATTGCATATTGTTCCCTTGAGCGTTTAGATTCTGAACTTGCTACTTCAAGGGCATCATTTAAATCATAAGTCAAAACTAAAGGAAGTTTTGGTTGCCCTCTGTCAATGACACCTTTTTCAGCAAATTCTACCCAATCGTTAACACTTGCACCAGGATTTCTTCTGGTAGCTTTTAATAACTCTCCGCGTAATGTATTATCTTGAGCCTTGAAATAAGAAAGAAATTTCTTTGCTTTCTTGGTATCTACACTTAACCCATCGTCGCCTCTACATGCATAGATGATGTCTATAGCTTGTTTTTTAGTAATTTTAGGATCTTCTAAAGTAGCAATATTCCAGATCTCTTCTCCACCTTTTAGTCTTTTAGCTAGTTGATCTTGAACAGTATCTTTAATCAATGTTGCTGGTATACCAGTTTGTTTCATGATTTTATTTGGATCAGGTTCAATTAAATACAAGTCTTCAATGGTTTTCCAAATATCAGCAGTTGTAAAAGATTTTTGATGAACACCTTCATTAAGAGATATGGCTTTCCCTTCTTCAGGTTTTAGAACTTTGCGAATTACCCTTGCTGGAATTTTTTCGATACCTAGTTTAACAAAACAATAATGCCTTCTCTGTCCCCATAATAATTCCCAATCGTAATCTGAAGATTTTTCAGTCGCAGCAGATTGTGCTACCCCTATTGGTTGCATAAGGCCAAGTGTTGAAATGCTCTCTTCCAACTCTTCAATCCCATCACCAACGTTCTCTAAACGTACTTGGAACTCACCAGTTTTAATTCTTGAAACATCAATAAGCTCAATATTGTTGTCGTTAGGTATTAATTCTTCTAAGTTAAATTTTTTTGCCATTTTATTAAAATCCTTTCAATGTATCTATGATATTTATAGAACAAGAGTTTTTCAAAAAGTTTATAAATCTAATATCTCCCTCAAATTAATTTTCTGGCTAACAGCTTCCTGTTCATCGATAATTTCATCAAAAAGCTGCTGTTTGCTTTTTAAAATAACATCTAACTTTTGTTCAACAGTATCTCTAACCAAAAACTTATATGCTGTAACTGGTTCTTTTGATCCTATCCTGTGTGCTCGTCCAATTGCTTGATTTTCAACTGCAGGATTCCACCAGCGATCAAACAAAACAACTGTTGAAGCTTCTTGCAAATTAAGGCCGACTGACCCAGCTTTGATGGAAATTAACATAGCTGAAGGCTCATCAGTATTTTTAAAATTTTCAATAATAGTGTTCTTTTCATCTTGGTTCAGGCCACCGTGGAAAATATTTACATTTTGAAATTTTAATTTTTTTTCAATTTCTATAAGTGTTTCTACATATTGAGAAAAAACTAGAATCTTACCTTTGTTTTCATAAACTTCTTCAATAATGAGTTCAAGCATTTCTAACTTTGAAGAAGTTTTATTTTTGTTTGAAAAATTGCAAACTTGTTTGAGATCATTAAGAACTTCAAACATTGAATCATAATTTTCTCTATTTTCGTAAATTTGTGTGTACTCAGTTTTCTGTTGAGGTGATAAGTCAAGTAACACCTCTTGCTCAATTAAGTCCGGTAGCTCTTTTGCAACATCTTTTTTCATCCTTCTTTTGATAAAAGGTTTAATTTCATTTTTTATTTTTAAATAATCATTAGGATCACTTAGAATGTCTTTCGACATAAACCTAAATAATGAAACAACATCTTGTAGATTATTTTCAAGTGGTGTACCTGTCAGAAGCCAGGTTTTTTGTTTTTTGAGCAATTGAAACATTAAATAAGTCTTTGAAGATTTATTTTTCAATTTTTGTGCTTCATCAACTACAACTAAATCAAATTTTCTTAAGTTAGAATTTTCCTCGACTGCAATTCTAATTTGTTCATATGTTGCCAAAACAATACCTGAAGACATATCAAGTTGAACATATCTGTTTTTTTTATCACCAATTAATAATGTTGGACTTATTTCATTAAACCAAATATTGAATTCAGAGATCCAATTGTAAAGCAAAGAGTTAGGAACGATTATCAAACACCTAAATACGCCGATTTCCTCATATATAGATTTAATAGCTGAAATTGTTTGTATTGTTTTTCCAAGACCCATTTCATCAGCTAATATTCTCTGATTATTATCCAGTAAAAATTTTGTACCTTCTTTTTGGTAATCTCTTAAATTAAATGGGAGATTTTCAGTTATGTTTGTAATACTCTAGTCCTGTTCTTTTTGATCTAATCTTGTACAGTAGAGTATCCATTTCTTTCCATCATTAGATTTAAATCTAGCCTGGGATAAAACACTTGATAAAATTGTATATTTAATTTCATCATCTATTTCGTGTATAAATTCATTTAAAACTCCTGGTGTTTTATTTAAATCAAAATCAAACATATTTGAAGCTGAGTTTTTATCTTTTGACGAAATTTTTTTCATTTCAGCTGAGATTTTATCGTATTTGGCTCTTGTTAAAAATAATTGAGGAGCAAACATAGCTAAAATTTCTGGAATATGATCTTCAGGTTCTAGAGGTCTGTTAGGTATAAATTTTGTATACTCACCTAATGAAGGTCCTGAATTTATGTAGGTTTCACCTCTCAAAGACTCCGAACCGTAATCAAGATAAAAAACCCTTCTGCTTCCATCCCATTGCCAAATGATTTTAGATGGGCCAACACCATCATCTAAGATCTGAAATAGTTGATATCCTGCATAATATTTACCCATATGTTTTCCTTTCAACTAATTCTATTCCAAGCTCTTTGTTGTTTCCATTAGTTAATTGCCATAATTCTACTTCTACCCTCACATCTGGTTTTTCTATTTTCATAGTCACACCTTTGGTAATAGTTGAATTGTGCACTGTTGGGTTTAGGGCTTTATTCAAATTTTCAAATTCATTTATAAAATTTGAGGAGAATGAAGTTCTGTCCATATTTAAAAACTCTTTACTTTTTAATAGTTTTTTTATTTTTGTAATAACTTTTTCTCTATCTTTACCACTTGAATAAAAATTATATTCAACAAGATAAAGATTTAGAAGTTTAGTGATTAATAAGTCTGTATCTGCATTATCAGAAGTTTCAAAGTTTTTTAATGTTTCATTTAACACGCTTTCAAACTGTAAACTGTTATCAGTCGAAAAGTCTGTCTTGACAATATTCCACACAAATCCAAATCTTAAGTTTTTATTTTTATTAACAACTGTTTCTTGTGCAAGATTTAACTGTCTTCCTAATTGAGATCTGTACTGGTCGATAATTTTTTCTTTGTGTTTGAACTCAATTATAAAAGGGTTCACAAAACCAGAATCAACATCATCAAAAAATACAAAGTCTGGAAATTCTCCTTTTTTAAAAGTTACATCAAAGACTTTTTTTGGTAGTCCTACTTCCCTTAAGACTGGATAATCTTTTTTTAGAAATAAATGTCCGATTCTCTGTTGTAAATCTTCTTCCTCTAAGTACGTCTGACCATATATTTCGTTTGAGATTTTTAAGCCAATCTTTCCTAACTCATCAGAAAAAGTTAATAAATTTTCTATAATTTTTGTATCTTTCATCTCAACCCATCTATAGAACAAGAAATTTTCATAAATATCATTTTATTGGTTCCAATATCCAAAATTTTTGGTCATAGTTTATAGATTTAATAAGACCTCTTCTGAGAATTTTATCTCCACCCTTAGGCCCAACAACTATGAATAAAGGCATTTCATTTTCAAAAGCAACTTTCATAGACTCTATTTCTCTAACATCATGAGTTATGCTTCTAGTGTTTGGGAAAGCATATTTAATAGTTTCTAAACCATGAGAATCGTTATAAGGTCCTTCAGTCACTGAATGGAATGAAACTGCAATACCAACTTTATCATTCGTGATTTTCTTAGTTCTTGTTGCATCACGCCAAACACCTCTTTCGCCTTTATGGATCTCTATGCCAAAATTTTGTTCTGTAAATTTATTAAGGTCATCTCTTGATTTTGCAATTGGAGCTAAATTATTAAATAAAAGGTATTCATATACTTTATCTCTTAGTTCTTTTTCATCATTTAAATTCATCTAACACCTTTATTCTTCTAAATTTCTATCAAATTTTTCTTTACGGGCTCTAAGAATATTGGTTAAATCTCTGTCGGTATTGTCAAAAAATCCTGTAGGCCATGGTCTCGCATCATCAGTGTTTTCAAAAACTATATCACCTAAATCGTCAATCTTTCCATGTCTAAATTGTGTTTCATTATTTTCAAGCTCTGAAAAAATAATTTCTATATCTGGTTTCTGACTTTCTTCAAATGTATTAACACTGTTATGAATATTTCTAAATCTAAGTCTGTCAATAATATTTGGTGAGTGTGTCTCAATGACTATCTGTCTTGATGTAGACATCGCAAAAAGAAAGTCCGCAAGATAAGTCTGTGCGCTTGGGTGAAGATGGGTTTCAGGTTCTTCTATTAAAACTAATTGCCCTTTCTTTGCAATTAAACAATTAACTATAACTGGGAGAATTTTACCTATCCCTGAACCAATTTCTGTAATTTCTCTTCCATAAGGCGTGGGGGAAAGGCCTCCTTTAAACTTAATTCTATTTTGAGTTCCCTCATTAATAACTTGGAAGTCGAAATCTTTTAAACCCAAATATTTTAACCAGAGTTTTATAGCATCATACAGAGGCATTGGGTCATTTTTGATCCAGTAAAGATCTTCATATTTTCTTAAAGGTTCTCCGTTGTCACTAAACTTCGGTGAAATAAAAGGTTCAACCAATCTATCTCCATAAAGTGTTAAATATTCTGCAAGCCCTCCAGCATTTTGTCCTATTGGTAAGAGATTTGCATAATTTCCAACTGGATCATTTTGGTCATCTGGATCTCTTATAGTTGAAAGATAGTTCATGTCATTGAGAAAGTTATCTTTTTCTGAAAATGGGTTTGGATATACATTTTCTAGAGAATCATGCATATTAGATTTTTCGTAAAGAACAACATTTATATCAAACATTTCTTCAAGTTTTTTACTCGATGGTTTTTTTGAATTTTTTTGTTCCTGAGTTCTTTTATTTTTTAACTTTCTCAAGAAAGCTAGAGTTTGCTCTGCTTCATCCAAAGAGAATATATCAAATACACTCTCATCAGATTGATGTGAGTCATAGTAATCATCTGTTTTTTGTTTTTTTCTTGAGGATTTAAACTCAGTACCATAGTTAGGAATGTTATCAAAAACATCTTTATCTTTATTGTTACTTTTGTTAGCAGTTCCTTTTTTTGTAGCTATAAAGTTTTTAATGTAAGCTATTTCGTTATCTATGGTCTCTAAAATTTTATCTTCATAATAAAAACTAAAATACTCTTGGAGGATTTTATTATTTTCTAAATTTTTATCAACAAAAACAAAGAGGTCAAATATAAGATCTATAGGGTCATCATATTTAGAGTAGTTTTTTTTATTTTTTTCTGGGTAAAGAAAAAGGGTTCCGTATCTTTGATTGTCTGCTGACTCAGTAGAGACTCCTCTTGAAAAGAAGCCAAGGTGTACTTTGCCACTATCAACAGGACATATGTAGGTCTTTGTATTTTCTATTTGGCTTTTGTCAATGAACAAATCTATATCTCGATCATCAGATTCCCAAGCTTTGTTGTTACAAATACAAAAGTTATCGTCAGAGATTAGGCTAACTGGTATCTTGTTGATGCCTAATTCCTCGTATGCTTTATATGCAGAAATTCCATCTATAATTCCTAATAAACCATCCCTATCTTCAACAACTCCTATATAAGGTTTTTTCCCAGATGTAATTTCTTTTTTAATCTGCTCAACATTGTCAATGTTTTTATCGTTCCATGATGGTTGTTGGTATTGCGTCTTCGAAAATTCTTCTTTTGAAGCAATAAATAGATTGTCTTCTAGTAGATCCTTATTTATACCTGCTATTAAATATTCAAGCTCATCAAGAGCATCAAATACTAGCCTTCTGCTGACATTGTCTTTTCCAAACTTTTTAGAGTCTGAGAGATCACGATTAAAATCTTCTATATATTTTGAGAGCTCTAAAGGATTGATAATACTGTTTCTACTCAAAAGATTGTTAATAAATAATTGGAATATGTAGAAAATATTTTCTGCATTACCTGTTTTTGATTTCATATATTTCAAGTTTTGAAATGTATCAGGGATTTTGTTGAAGTTGCTTTCTTTTAATAAATTTTGAAATATTATTTTTTTGGATGCATTTTTCCACTGTTTTAGTAAGTTGTCTGAAAAATCAAAAAAATCTTCTTCTTCTCTGATTCCACTACCAAAACTTGTATCTTCTAGTAGTTCTTTAGGTAGCTTTGAAAGAAAAAACTGTAGAAAAAAGTTAGTTTCTTTCAAAACTAAAGAATTAGTATTAATGTCTTGTCTGTATCTTTTTGAAAATAAATTATTTATTTTTGAATTTGTTAGTGCATAACTGTCACCAAAATTTCTGTCAGTGAGCTTTAAAATACCATTGCTTAAATTTGTAGATTGTGAAAAATTCAGTTGATTTTTCACATTGATAAATTTGTTTAGTTTTTCATTGTCTAAATTTCTTTTTTCTAAAATTTCATCTAGATCAAAGTTAAAGGTTGATGAAATTGAAAAAGGCTCTAAGTCACTGTTTACTGTTTTAATATCTTTTGAAATCGAATTGCCAATCAGGTCAAAATAAATATTTCCAAGAAAATAGCTTTGAATAAAATGGTGCATTTCGTCATCTGGGACTCCAAATGCACTTTCAGCATGACTGCCTTCTTCTTCATCACCGTAGTATTCTTCATCTTCAAAATTATGACCATACTTTGGAAATCGCTTAAAATTAACTGTTCTGTTCATACCTGAATTTTTCAAATCAATATGTTCTGGGTTTATTCGTAATCCAGAATGTGATTCGTTGGAAAAAGTAATTTTTAACTCTTGATTTTGGTTTTTAAAACCGATTTTTATTGGACGGTTTATGTCGTTTTTTAAACCTTCGTAAGATCTATTTTTATTAACTAAGTATCTGTCATATATCGACAAGTGTGGAATGTAGAATTCATCTTCATTATTCATAAACTCAGCACTTCCATACCATTGAGCTAGATATAGGATTGATTGAATTAAAGATGATTTTCCTGAAGAGTTGACACCTGTAACAACAGTTAAATCACCGAAATTTATCTCAGCATTTTTTATACTTTTAATATTTTCAATAAATATTTTTTCTAGTTTTAGCATTAGAAGTAACTCAAATCTATTTGTTTTTCTCTACCTGTATTTTTATCAACCAAAATTAATGGCTCAAGCTCGCCTAACTCTTTATCTGTATAGATTGTTAGACCATCCTTAAAACTTGAATTGAGTTTCCAGAGATGGACAGCATATGGAGTTGAGATCTCCTCAAAATTTAAGTCAGATTTAGACTTTTTATTCAAAAAATCATGATATTCTTTCAAGTTTTCTAGCCCACGCACAAATGCAATGTCAATATTTTTAGAATTTGAAATATTTTGCTTTTGAATCCACTCGTCTACTTCTTTTGAAAGCAAGGAGGTTTCAAAGTCATAAAAAGCTTTTGTTACAATATGTTCTTTCGTATACTTGTTTGCCGTACTCCCAAACATGAATCCATTAAAATTATCTAATCTAATGTTTTCAATAAGATCTTTTTTTAAATTTCCTAATTTATGAAGAAGTCTCTCATCGTTTTCAAATAATTTCCCTATCAATTGTGGGTGAAGTATGAGGTCGTATGAAATATTCGTTTGTTTAAAAGATTCTAAAATGACATCTTCTTCATCTGCATATCGTAAATTGCTTGATACAAGCATAAATTCTAAATACCTGACGCCGGCAACTTCTTTTACTCCGGTTATTAAGATAGTTGCATATCCTTTTGGTGATTCAGAACTTTTGACTAACCAAATATCACCTAATTCCCTCCATCTTTGAAGAGAGTAGTATTCGTTATCATATTGGTCCCAATAAGATTTCGGGTATTTCAAATTACTTCTATAAAAGTACATTTTATTTTCCTCTGTTTGTCTTCTACTAGCAGCTGAGTTAAGAGACATATGATTAACAAGTGTAAAAGCATTGTTGTGAAACCAATCTACCGCCTTCCAGACTTTTCCATTTATTTGATCAAAATTATTGTCATACTCTTCCCACTTTTTGTTGCTCGTTGGGAAAGCCAAGTCAAGGTGTGCGTATTTGACTGTCTCTTTCTCTGAAGGGAGATAAAGCGTGCTATTTTCTAATGTTTTACTCATTTGGGTTTATTTCTTCAACTGACAAATATTCATCTAAAACTATTTCTTTTAAAATAGTTAAAGCTTGATCAAAATCAATGAAATACTCCGAAGATTTAATAATTTTTTCTAAATTGTTTTTTTGGTCTAATAGATATAAACCAAATTTTTTGTCATCTTCCATGTCTATCTCTACATCAAAACATGTAAAAATAAACTTTTTAAATCGTTTCTTTTCATTAGTTTTTAGTTCCCTTTCTGAAGTATCTATAGAACAATTGTTTTTGGAATTATTTAAATCTTGCAGCACAATGTTGTCGCCACTAGCGTAAACAATCTGTGTAAAAAATACATACAATAAAATTTTATGCTTGTTCTCACTTTCATTTAGTAATTTGAGAAACTCTTCTTGATGAGACAGGTTGGATTCCACCTCAAAAAGCGAATCATAATTGTCATCTAAATATGTTTGAAAATCACTATTATTTAAATATTCATCAATGTTGTATTCCTCTGGTCTCTGTGAAACTTGTCCGAACCTTTCCACATCTCTTTGAAAGAGTTCGAATATATCATTTCTAGATAGAGATATAAAGTCACCATTTACTTTAAAGCTCAGCAATTTGATTAAAACCTTTTGCAGATCCTTTGACCTATAGATTTGAGGTGCATTTACTTCTTCTCCTTGATCTTTTCTGATTTGCGCTTCAGTTAGTTCTTCCCTTGAAATACCTTTTTTGAAGGAGTCAAATTTTTTTAATTCATTTTCTAATTTTTGAAGCAAAACCCTCTTTTCCTCTGTATTTAGAATTCTTGAAGACTCATCAAGAAATTTTTTTGCTTTTTTATTAAGCGAATAATGTGTACTGTCTTCAGAAATAATTATTCCAGGTAGTGATTTAAGGACTACCTCAACACGTTTCCTGAAGTTACTGTGAATAAGCTCTCTTGAAGTTTGTTCTCTTGATTCGCCATATCTAATTAATGCCCTTTCAATGTTTTGTGAAACCAAATAATTAAATCTTTTTCTAGATTCCAACTCTTCTTCATCATCATAATTAGGGAACGCACCAATGGTGTTGTCTATTAATTGTTGGTAGTTTTCTGGGGCATATTCTTCAACGACTTCACTAGCTTTAAGAGAAAGTAGTGGAACTTCAACATAAACATTTTCGTTTTGTGATTTGAATAATTCCTGGGTTTTTTCAATTAACTCAATACCTGTTGGCTCAACAGAGTAGTAGTAGCCTGAACCAATTAGGTCGCCCTCATTGTTAATAAATTCGGAGTTTCTAAAATCCGCATTGTATATTCCAGCATTGAACTTCAAGATTTCATCATATGAAAAATAATAAGTTATCGATTGTAATAGATATTCTAAAGATGCTTTATTTCGCTTAATTCTTTGATCTAAGCTATTGAATAGTGTTGAGTTAATTACTTCACTGAGAGTAGATGTAATAATCTCTCTTCTTTGTGGTAAAAAGCTATTTTCTTGATTCATGTGTATGTTTCATCCAACTCATTTAACTTTTTATGTATTTGGTCTATATCTTCATCGATACAACTAAATGTTTCATTTTCTTTAATGAGGTTTAACATATCTTTTTGTTCAATAGTTTGCTCAATTGGTGTATTTTTCATATAGACACCTTCTTTATCTATGCTGCAGTTTACATAATGCAATTTATGTAAAGGGTTTGATTCAATATGTGCTTGCTGCTTAAAAATCCAACCTTTTTTATTCTCTTCAAAGTGTGACCTTGTACCTAAATATGCTTTTTTTGTTTTTTTTGAGGAAACTTGATACCGTTTCAAAAATATCCACGGATGCCAACCGTCAGGGTCTTTTGATAAAAATTCAGGAGTTGATGGGACAATTTGATACTCTTCGTTAAAGTTTCTTTTTCTAAATTTTACAAATTTGGCTATTTCAGAATTTTTAAACTTGTATATAGAACCTCTTTCAATATATTTTTTGTTGAAATTTTCATCTGATTGGATGTGGTTTTTGACAACTGTCTTGAAATCTACCATATATTTATTGTATTTTTTGAATACCAAAGATTCAATTCATTTTCAATGATTACTTTCAATAGTGATTAAATTAACCTATAGAAAATGTATTAGACCATTGTTAATATATAGTCATGGCAAAAAACGCTGCAATAAAAGAAAACACAGCACTTAAAACTGTTTCGAGTAATAAGTCAAAAAAATATATTCCAGAAATGCGTCTAGGTCATGAAGAAGTCCTTGAAAGAGACGTTGAACTAAGAGTTCTCTCGCTTGGTGCAGGTGTGCAGTCGTCAACACTCTTATTTAAAGTTTTACATGAAGAAATAGCACCAGTAGATATAGCAATCTTTGCTGATACCGGAAATGAGCCAAAAGAAGTATACGACTGGGTTGATTACCTCAAAAAAGAAGCAAAAGGCAAAGTAGAGATTAGGACAGTTCACAATGATCGGAATACTGGTTCTATATATGATGATATTCTGGCTGCAGATGGATGGTTTGCAGGTATTCCCGTGTACACAAGGAACACAGAAGATAACTCAGATGGTATGAGTAGAAGACAGTGTACTGATCGTTATAAAATTCAACCAATCTTTAAAGAAGTAAGAAACATACTTGGCGTTGAGAACTTACGAGGACGTACTGTAGAGATGGTTATGGGTATATCTTTTGATGAAGTCCAACGAGCAAAATATCCACCAAACAAATGGCAGATCAACACATATCCACTCGTTGAAAATAAAATTACCAGAAAAGAATGTATGCATTGGATGGAAAGGAAAAGACTTCCTAAACCACCAAGGTCCGCATGTATTATCTGCCCATATCACAATAACAATGAGTGGAATAGAATTAAAACAGAACACCCAGAGGAATGGGAAAAGGCTGTCTATTTTGATGAGCAGTTAAGAGATCCTAAAGCTAAAGGTCAGTTTGCAAAAAGATTTGATTCAGAATTATATATACATAAATCTAGAGTTCCTCTCAAAGATGCAAGTTTAGAAGTTATCGAAGATCCTCAGTACTCATTATTTGATGATGAGTGTGAAGGAATGTGTGGAGTTTAAAGGTCGTTTATAAACGTATCTTGAAAGCTCTGTCTGTTCACTAACTCAACTACGCCGCTACTGGTTATTGCAATAACTCCAGATTTAGGTACGCGGTTATAGTTACTTGCCATAGCAAAGGTATATGCACCAGTGGAAGTAGACATTAAAATATCTCCTGACATAGTATCACTTGGCAACATGGCATCTTTTACTAATAAATCTCCACTTTCACAGTGTCTACCAG
>MDTC01222634.1_pt1 | contig 12749 bp, 9 predicted proteins | sample 811181 | NCBI WGS metagenome assembly MDTC01 (sample SAMN05326644, study PRJNA326480) | marine metagenome | isolation source: seawater | place: Pacific Ocean: North | collected 2011 | reverse complement strand
TTCGCACTCCCAGACGACGATGGTGCCCTCCCAGTCACCCTCGGCGGCCGAGCCACGGGTCAACGTGAGCTCGTTCTTGTTGGAGGTCGCGGACAGATCGCCCGTACCGAAGGGATCGAGGGTGCGGTTCGACGCGCGCAGAGCACCCCGCCCACACCGGGCCGGCGCTCGCCCGTGATTACCTTGGATTCCCCTCTTTTATAGAGGATCCGGTTCGCGTGGGCCCTCTGTCAGACCTCTGTGCCTCTGTGCCTCTGTGCCGAGCGGTGCCGCGAGCCGCCACGAGCTCCCGCGAGCCGCCGAGCGTGCCGCGAGCCGCGAGCCGCGAGCCCCGAATCACCACGACCCCACGCCTACACCCCCTCGATCTCCACCTCCCGAACCTCCCCGTCCTTCCTTCTCACCGCCACGATCCGGTCTGCCCCGGTGTCCGCGACCAGCAGGAAGTCCCCGGCCACGTCCAGCCCGCCCGGCTCGGAGAGCCCCTCCGCGAGCGTCTCGGTGTGGGCACCCGGCAGGAGGACCTGCTTGACCTTGCCGTTGTAGGTGTCGGCCACGTAGATGTGGCCGCGGGTGACGCTGACGCCCAGCGGGTGCTGCAGGAGCGCCTGGGTCGGTGGGCCGTCCTGGTCGCCGAAGTCGAAGAGTCCGCGTCCAAGCACGGTTCCGACCTGCTTCTTCTCGAAGTCGAACGCCCGGATGCTGCTGGTCTCGCTGTCGGCGAAGAACAGCACGTTGCCCCACAGCTGCATACCGCTGGGCTGGGCCAGGGCGGCCTCGCCGGGCGCGCCGTCGATGTGGGCCTCGCGGCCGCTGCCCAGGAATGGACCCAGGCGGTCCTGCTCGGTCAGGTAGATCCAGATCTGGTGGCTGCCGGCCATGGCGATGAAGACGACGCCGTCGGTGGCCTCGAGGTCCCAGGGGCTGCGCAGGGGCATGGCGGACGGCGCGGACGGCTGCAGCTCGCCGCGACCCAGGCGCCCGGTGCCGGCGATGGTCCGCACCTTCTCGGTCTCCAGATCGATGGCGCGCAGGGCGTGGTTGCCGGTGTCGGCGACGTAGACCTCCCCGTCGAGGATCGCCATGCCCTGAGGATCGCGGAAGGTCGCGACCTCCAGGCAGCCGTCGTCCATGCCGGGCGCCCCGGAGCCGAACGTCCGCAGCACGCTCGCGGTGGGCCAGCCGTCGTCCCCGAGCGCGAGGCGACACTCGAGGATGCGGTGGTGGCCGGTGTCGGCGATGAACAGGCGCGAGCCCGGCTTGAAGATGGGCTCGCCCTCGTACTGGGCGCGGGCGCCGGGGTGTACCAGCAGCTTGCCGGGGTAGCGCAGGCCGGTCGTGGTCGTCGTGGTCGGCGCGGCGAGCACCTCCACCGGGGCATCGGTCAGGGCCCCCCGGTCCCCCGCGTCCTCCAGCACATCCTCGACCGCGGCGATGAGGGTCTCCCGGTCGACCTCGCCGCTCTTCTGCCAGGCGACGCGACCCTCGGGATCGATGACCACGACGGTGGGCCAGGCGCGCACGGCGTATTGCTGCCACAGGGCGTGGGTCGGATCGAGCAGCACCGGGTGGCGGATGCGGTGCCGGGCGATCGCGTCGTCGACCGCGGCAGGCACCTTCTCGTGGTCGAACTTGGCGCTGTGCACGCCCAGCACCACCACGGGCTTGCCGTCGAAGTACTCTTCCAACGCCGCCAACTCGGGGAGCACGTGCATGCAGTTGATGCAGCAGAAGGTCCAGAAGTCGAGCACCACCACGTGGCCGCGCAGCTCCTGCAGCGAGACCGGGCGGTCGATGTTGCGCCAGTCCGCGGGATCGACCGACCACTCGGGCGCGCGCACCACGTGCGGCGAGCGCAGGGGATTGCGGACTGGGGCGCGCACGTCGCGGAGCTGGGCGGACAGCTCGGCGGGGTCGGTGACCGGCAGCTGGCAGGTGAAGCCCTGGCAGACGTAGGCGGTGGGACCGTCCAGCACCGGGCGATCGGCCATCCAGGCGACCGGGGGATCGGCGTCGGGCGCGTGCACGCTGGTCACGGCGAAGGGCAGGAGCTGGCCGCGGAGCACGTCGAGCAGGGCGTCGCGCTCGGGTCCAGGCGCTCCGACCACGCCGATCTCGAGGCCACCGTGGCGACGCCAGTGACCGGCGAGCACCTCCTCGCCCAGCGCGCGGGGGGCGCGGTCGAGAAGCGGAGCGTAGACGGAGAGGATGCGGTCGGCGCGCTCCCCCCAGGACGGCTCGCCGGTGATCGCCGACAAGCGCGTCAGGGCCAGGGCCATCGCGCCATTGCCCGAGGGCTCGGCCCCGGCGACCAGGTTCTTGCTGCGGGCGACAAGGGCCTCCGCATCCCGGCCGACGTAGTCCAGCGCGGGCTCGTCGTGGCTGTCGAAGAGGTCGAGTGCCGCCCGGGCGAGGCGCTGTGCCGCATCCAGCCAGCGCCGCTCCCAGGTCGCCTCCCACAGGGCGAGCAGGCCGTTCATCAGGTTGGCGTGGTCGTCGAGGAAGGCCGGGACCTTGGCCCGCACGCTGCTGTCCTCCCCGCGCGCCAGGATGCGGTGCAGTCGACCGTCGACGATCGCGTGCTGGAGCAGGTGATCGGCGCAGCGGCGAGCGACGTCGACCAGGGAGGGGTCGTCGAGGGCGCGACCGGCGTGGGCGAAGGCGCGAATGGCGAGCCCGTTCCAGCCGATGACCACCTTGTCGTCGCGGTGGGGGCGCACCCGCTGGTCCCGGGCGGCGAGCAGGGCGGGGAACACGGTGTCGACGAGAAACGCGCGGTCGGCGGCCTCGAGCTCCTCCAAGGGCTCGTCGAGGCGCAACACGCTCGCCCCGTGCTCGAAGGTGCCCCCGGCGGTGACCTGGAGGAGATCGCAGGCCCGTACCGACGCTTCATCGCCCAGGATCTCGAAGAGATCTGCCTGGGTGAAGACGTAGAACAGGCCCTCCTCACCCTCGCTGTCGGCGTCCTCGGCGGCGAAGAAGGCCCCGTCCGGGTCCATGAGGTCTCGGGTCAGATACGCCAGCGTCTCGCGAGCGATGCGTGCGTAGAACGCCTCGCCGGTGGCCACGTGGGCGTCGACGTAGAGCGGCACCAGCTGGGCGTTGTCGTAGAGCATCTTCTCGAAGTGCGGCACCCGCCACTGCCCGTCGACGCTGTAGCGGGCGAAGCCGCCGCCGAGGTGGTCGTACATGCCGCCCCTGGCCATCGCGCGCAGGGTGTCGGTCGCCATGCGCAGGGAGCGCGAGCGTCCGCGGACCGCGTGATCGGCGAGCAGCACGGCGAGGGTGCCGTGGGGCGGGAACTTGGGCGCGCCACCGAAGCCGCCGTCGGCCCGATCGAAGGACTGCTCTGCGGCGACGAAGAGGCGCTCGATCCAGTCCGAGCGGGTCGCGTCGCCCGCCCCCAGGTCGCCGTCGTCCTGCATGGCGGACACGACCCGGTCGTGGATGTCGGTCTCGCCGGCCTTGACCTGCTGGTAGACGTCGGCGGCGTGGGCGAGCACCTGGCGGAAGCTCGGCATGCCGTGGCGAGGCAGCGGCGGGAAGTAGGTGCCGCCGAAGAAGGGCTCGCCCGAGGGCGTCAGGAACACGGTCATCGGCCAGCCGCCCCGGCCGCCGGTGAACGCCTGCACGGCCCGCATGTACAGGTCGTCGATGTCGGGCCGTTCCTCGCGATCGACCTTGATGTTCACGAAGCTCGCGTTCATCTCCGCCGCGGTCTGGGCGTCGGAGAAGGACTCGTGCTCCATGACGTGACACCAGTGGCATGCCGAGTAGCCGACCGACAGGAGGATCGGCTTGTCCTCCGCCTTGGCCCTGGTCAATGCCTCCTCCCCCCAGGGGAACCAGTCGACCGGGTTGTCCTGGTGCTGGCGCAGGTAGGGGCTGGACTCGTGAGCGAGGCGGTTGGGCACGCGGGCTCCTGGTGCGGAGAGGCGCCGGTAGCGCTCCGCGACCGCGCGGGCCCCAAGCGTGTCGTGGTTCCGCGGTCCAGGTCACGAGGCCGGGGCGATCACCCCGAGCGCGCCTGCTGGAGCCACGCCGCCAGCTGGTCGTTGCTCCAGGGCTCGCCGGTCTCGGGCTCGAACACGCCCTGCTGCAGGCGCGGCCACTCGGTCGCCGGCAGGTCGCAGGCGGTCGGCCGCAGGGTGGTCCAGTTGACGATCCGGTCCACGTCGAAGCCCTTCAGCAGGGCCTCGTGGCGGTCGAAGCGCCCGGGGTTGACCACCAGCAGCTCCCACTGGGCGAGCTCGCCCGAGAGTGGAGCTTCCTTGCCCATCTTGTACATGCGGCGGCAGTCCGGGCACCACTCCGCCGAGAACGCGAGCAGCACCGGCTTGCCGCTGTCGACCGAGGCCTCGCAGGTCTGCTTCAGGGCGGCGTCCAGCTCCTCGTCGGTGCGCTTGACGAAGTAGGCCATCAGCGCCTCGCGCTCCGAGGCCGGCTCCTCCTGGCCTGCGGTCGGCTCCGTCGTGGGCTCCGTCGTGGGCTGCGTCGCCGGGACCTTGGCGGTCGGGTCCGTCGTCGGCGTCGTCGAGGGCGGGGTCGCGGTCTGGCAGGCCGCCAGCAGCAGGGCGATCACGAGCGTGCGCATGCATCCTCCGGCCGCCCCCTATCGCGGTCGGGCCAGACCTCCGAACGCCCCGCGGAAGCCCCGGAGCCGTCACGCATCCACAAGGGTTTTCCACAAGCCTGTGGATACCTGTGTACAACCGGCGAGAACAGCGGTCGATCCCGTCGAGCACGGACGCATAGCCCCCAGCTATCGCACGCACGGGTGTTCGAGGAAAGACTTTCTCCACAGCGTGTCCCGGGCGCCGGTGACAGATCCGGCTCGCCCGAAGGCCGTTTCCCCGGGCGGGCAGACGCGGTAGCCTGCGCTCGTGCTGAACCCTGGCGATCGCATCGGTGACTGGGAGATCATCCTGCCGCTCGGGCAGGGGGGCATGGGGTCCGTCTACCGGTGCCGCCATGCCCTGTCCCACCGCATCGAAGCCGCGGTGAAAGTCCTCAAACCAACGGACATCTCGGGCGCTCGTCAGCGCTTCATCCGCGAGGCCGAGGCCCTGCACGCCCTGTCCCATCCCGGCATCGTGCGGGTCCAGGGGTTTGGCCAGGACGCCGCCACCGGGCTGCTGTGGCTCGCCATGGAGCTCGTGCACGGCAAGAACTTCGAGCACCTGCTGGAAGACGGCGAGTTCCCCAGCGACCGGGCGCTCGAGATCTTCTCCACCGTCGCCGACGGCCTCGCCTACGCCCACTCCCGCGGCATCGTGCACCGCGACATCAAGCCCGCGAACCTGATGCTGCGCGCCGACGGGGGCGCGGTCCTGCTCGACTTCGGCATCGCCGTGCAGGAGGGGCACGACCGGCTGACCCAGGAAGGGGTGGTGCCCGGCACGGTCGCGTACGCGGCGCCGGACACGGTCACCGTCGGCGCCCACGACGAGGCGCTCGCCGACACCTACGCCCTGGGACAGGTCCTCTGTGAGTGCCTCACTGGCGAGTTCACCTTCCCTCGCAGGCCCGACGTCGACGACCAGCGCCGCGCGATCCAGATCCTCAAGCAGAAGCTGAAGATCAAGCCCCTCGATCCGGGCCCGAACGTGCCCGCCCACGTCCGCGAGCTGGTGCTCACCGCCACCGAGCCCGACGCCCGCCGCCGCGGTCCGCCCCTGTCCGAGTGGTCGCGGATCCTCGGCCATGATCCTGCACTCACCGAGGAGACGGCGATCGCGGTCGCCCCGGTGGGACTGCGCCGCAAGGATCTCGCCGGAGCCGCGGATCTGGGCGATCCCGAAGGCGACGACATCGATCTGGACGGTCCCAGCGTGGAGCTCATGCCCGCGCAGCTGACCCTGCCCGCCAGCAGCGACACCCTGGTGGACCTGCTGGAGGAGGAGACCGACGTCCATGACCGGGACGAAGGCGGTGGCTTTCCGTGGGCCTTCGTGGTCGGCACCGCGCTGGCGGTGGTCGTGGTCGGACTCGGTGTCGTCATCGCCCTGGGCGCCATCGCCGGCGGCGCCGCCTGGTGGACCCTCACCCCCACCCCCGAGGTCGAGCCCGCGACGTCCCGGCTGGGCGACGTGCTCTCTCCCGACGTCCCCAGCGTCGACGACAGCGAGCCAGGCGGTGCGGACCCCGACGTGCCGGCCCCGGACCTGGTGCCCGGCGTCGCCCCCACCGTCGTGACCGAGCCCAGCGTGCGCGTGCCGCCCCCCGCCACGAGCACGCCGACCAGCACGACGTCGGCGACCGAGGGCGCCGGGGACGCGAAGCTGGTGGTCGCCGCCGATCAGCCCGCCAAGGTCTACCTCGACGGCAAGTTCCTCCGGGCGACACCGGTGACCCGCCGCCTCGACGCGGGTGACTACCAGGTGCGCCTGGTCGCCTCGGGCGGTCGCGCCAAGGCCTTCCCGGTCCACCTGGAGTCCGGCGAGACCGCACGTCGAATCTGGGACTTCGGCAAGAGCGAGTGGCGCAGCTTCGAGGGTGGCATGAACGAGGCCAAGCTGCCCGCCCGCCCCCGCGTGAGCGGCCTCGACAGCAAGGTCGCGGCCATGCCCCCGGTGAAGGCCTGCCTCGCCGAGTCCCCCCCGGGCGAGCCCGTCACCCTGCGCTTCCTGGTCGTGCCCGACGGCAGCGTCGTCGCCGACGCCATCGAGCCCCGCAGCCTCGCCGGCGGCCCCCTGGAGCGCTGCTTGTTCCGGGCGATCCGAGGGCTCGATCTGGGGGCGAGCCAGGCCGGGGCGGCGGTGAAGGTGGAGCTGTAGCGGCGCTCAGTGCCCCTTCTTGGTCACCGCGTTCTGCACCGCGCCGGCGACGAGGGCCCCGGGGATGCCGCCGAAGAGCATGCCGGTCATGGTGGCGCTCGCAGCGGCGCTGCCGGCGGCCCGGGCGCGGGTCGAGCGGGCCCAGCTCTCGCGCATGGCGTCGTCCTTGGACTTGCGCTCCAGGATCCGGCGGTTGCTGCGGCCGTACATGAGCGCCGCGGTGCCGAGGTTGACCTCGTCGCCGAAGACGACGGTGTGCTCGCTGCAGCGGTACAGGGTGGCCAGCGGGGAGCCGAGGTAGCCGAACGCCTCCATCGCGCGGCCGCAGCCGGGGCACAGCGGGGCGAAGTCGGGCTTGGGGGCGGCCTCGATGGGCAGGTCGTCGTCGATCTCGTACATGGCGGCACCGGCGAGCGCCTGCATCAGCGGCACCAGCTGGTTGTTGGCGATGAGGGCGGCACCGCAGGCCTCGCACGCGGCGATCCGCGCTTCACCCAGCATCGTGTCCACGAGATCGGCCTGGCAGGCGGGGCAGTTCACGAGCACCTCCTGAGGCGAGTATACCGAGGCGCGCTCAAGGCAGGGGCCCGCCGACCGAAGCGTCGACTGCGAGGTCCGATGCACTCCCTCCCCCTCGACCAGCGCCTGCGCGGCCGCCGGGTGCTCCTCACCGGTCACACCGGCTTCAAGGGCGCCTGGCTCACCCTGCTCTTGCGTCGCCTGGGCGCCGAGGTGCACGGGCTCGCGCTCGGACCCGAGCCCGGCGCGCTGTTCACCCGCGCCCGCCTGCACGACGCGCTGGCCAGCGACGCCCGGGTCGACATCCGCGACGGGACCGCCGTGCAGGCCGCCTTGGACGCGGCAGCGCCCGATCTGGTGCTCCACCTCGCCGCCGAGAGCCTGGTCCGCCGCGCCTTCCACGCCCCCGCCGCCACCTTCGCCACCAACGTCCAGGGCACGGTGAATGTGCTGGAGGCGGCTCGGACCCGCGGCTTCCGTGGCCCGCTGGTGGTCGTGACGACCGACAAGGTCTACGCCAACGACGGCCGGGACTCGGCGTATGAAGAGCATGATCGGCTGGGGGGCGACGGGGCCTACGCGGCGTCCAAGGCGGCGAGCGAGCTGGCCGCAGCCGCCTACCGTCAGAGCTACGGCCTGCGCATCGCCACCGTGCGCGCGGGCAACGTCATCGGCGGGGGCGATGTGTGCGCCGATCGCCTGATGCCCGACTGCATCCGCGCCTGGGCCCACGGCGATCCGGTCCGCATCCGCCGCCCCCAGGCGACCCGACCCTGGCAGCACGTGCTCGAGCCCCTGCTCGGCTACCTGCACGTCGCTGTCGGCATCCTGGACGGGGACACCACCCTGTTGCGCGGCTTCAACCTGGGTCCGATCGAGCCGGCCTGGCCGGTCGCCCGGGTGCTCGACGAGGCCGTGCAGCACTGGCCAAACGCTCGATGGATCGGGTCGCCCGAGCCTGGCGCCCCGCCAGAGGCCAGCAAGCTCGACCTGCAGGTCCAGGCCGTGCTCGATGCGACACCCTGGCGCCCCCGCTGGGACACCCGCGAGGCGATCGCCCGCACCGTGCGGTGGGAGCGCGCCGTGCACGACGGCCTCGATCCCCGGGTCGCATGCGAGCGGGACCTCGACGCGCGGCTCGCCGGGGGGCGGACGGAATAGAGGGCAACGCTGGAGCCCCGATGCGTCCCCTGTTCGTCCGCACCGCCCTGTCCCTCGTCGTCGCCGGCCTCGCCGTCGCCGCGTTCACCGCGACCAGCGGCTCGCAGCGGTGGGTCACCTGGGAGGGGGACACGATCACCGTGCAGACCTTCACCGACACCGACGGCATCGACGACGGGCTCGTCACCGCCGTCGTGTTCGGCGATGGCTACGAGCAGGGCGAGCTCCGGATCATCGTGTCCGGTGACGAGGTCCGCCGCAGCCTGAAGGTCTCGGCCGCGGACGAGTCCCGGGAGCCCGACCGGGTGAAGAAGACCTACACGATCACCCGCGGACTGCCCGGCAGCTGCGAGGACGACGGCGACACCGACGACACGGACACCGGCCCGGGCGGCGCCTGCACGGTCGTCGTCCCCCTGCGCTTCGAGGGCAGCCCGGGCTGGTTCGACGACGTGAAGATCACGGCTTCGCTGGGGAACTACGAGGACACGCCCAGACCGCAGGGGGAGTGGATCGTCACGGTGGACTACGACAGCGATCCGCCGGCGGAGTGAGTGTTGGAGTCGCGGTGAGCGGGATCGCGGCGACGGGATCGTCTGGCGGGAGTCGCGTAGGTTCAAGCAGGGGAGTGGAGGGGCGGTCTCCAGTCTCCAGTCTCCAGTCTCCAGTCCTACGGCAGCGGATCCACCGCGCATGACACGGTGCCCTCCCCAGACCGACGCCACCGCGCACGAGACACCCCTCGAATCCCAGCGCCGTCGGGATTGCAGCCGCCTTCTTCCGTCGCGACCGCTCCCTGGCCGGCCGAAGCTGGAGACTGGAGACTGGAGACCTGGCTGGCCCGCCCACTGCCCGCAGCCACGCGACTTCCCGAGGGCGGATCGGCGACCCGCCACTCCCCGGGCCGCAGCCACGCGACTCCCCGCCAGCGGATCCGGTGACCCGCCGCGCCCTCCACGTCGCTCTCAACCCCCCGCCCGCCCTGCCGATGGCTCTGCGACCACCGCCCTTGCCTTGCTCGCGGAGACCCCCATGGCGTCTGAGCGCATCCTCGTCACCGGCGCGACCGGCTTCATCGGACGTCCCACCTGCGCCGTGCTCGAGTCGGCCGGCCACGCGTTGCATCGGGTCAGCCACACCACCCGCCACTGGCCGGGGGGGACCTGGCACCGGCTCGACCTGCTCCGCGACGACCCCGCCCGCGTGCTCGAGCGCGTCCAGCCCGACGTGGTCATGCACCTCGCCTGGGTCGCGCCGCCCGCGCCCTACCTGACCCACAAGGCCAACCTGCCATGGGCCGACGCCACCCGCCGGCTCGCCGTCGAGGCGCGAGACATGGGCGTCAAACGCCAGATCTTCGTCGGTACCGCCCTCGAGCTCGCGCCGCCCGAGACCGCCTACGCCGGCGCCAAGCTCGCCCTGCGCTACGCCCTGGAGGAGGACCTCGAGGGCACGTCGTGGGCCTGGGCGCGCCCCTTCCAGGTCTACGGTCCCGGCGAGCCCCGCGGTCGCCTGATCGTCGACGTGGCCCGCTCGCTGTCGGAGGGCCTGCCCGCCCGCTGCGGCGACGGCACCGCGGTCCGCGACTTCGTGCATGTCGAGGACGTGGCTCACGCGCTCGCCGCCCTGGTCGACTCCGACGTGACCGGCGAGATCGACATCGGCACCGGCCGCGCCTGCAGCGTCGCCGACGTGGTCACCATGCTGGGCGAGCTGGTCGGCCGTCCGGAGCTGGTCCAGCTGGGCGCCCTGCCCCCCCGCGACGAGCCCGAGTACCTGGTCGCCGACACCCGCGCCCTGCGCACCCTGCACGCGCTTCCCCGAGTCCCCCTGGAGGTCGGCCTCCGCGAGGCCGTCGCCCTGCACCGCAGTCGCCTGGAGCACGCGGCATGAAGCTCATCGTCGACACCGAAGCCCGCACCCTCACCCGCCTCGAAGACCCCTTCGAGCAGACCGTGCCCCTGTACAGCCCCGAGGCGTTCGAGACGCTGTCGGACCTGTGGGTCGCGGTCGGCTGGGACCAGCGCTACCCCTACACCTTCACCTGGCTCGGCCGACCGATCATCCAGCTGCCGGAGGACATGGTCCGCCTGCAGGAGCTGGTCTGGGCCACCAAGCCCGACGTCATCATCGAGACCGGGGTCGCCCACGGGGGCTCGCTGATCTTCCTGGCGACCTTGTGCCTGGCGATGGGCAAGGGTCGCGTCGTGGGCGTCGACATCGAGATCCGCGAGCCCAACCGGGCCGCGGTCGAGGCGCACCCCCTGGCCGAGCACATCAGCCTGGTCGAGGGCGACAGCGTCAGCCGCGAGGTCCTCGCCCAGGTGTGGGCCGAGGTGAAGCCCGACGAGCGCGTGCTGGTCATCCTCGACAGCAACCACAGCCGCGACCACGTGCGCCGCGAGCTGGAGGCCTACTCCACCCTCCTTGGCCCGGGCGACTACATCGTCGCCACCGACGGCATCATGAAGAAGCTCGCCGACGTCCCGCGAGGCGACTCCGAGTGGACCTGGGACAACCCGGAGCAGGCGGCGACCGAGTTCCTGGCCGCCCACCCCGAGTTCGAGCGGGTGCCGCCGCCGCGCTTCTTCGACGAGAGCGAGGCCCTGCCGACGCCGACCCACTGGCCCGGAGCGTGGCTGCGCCGGCGCGCGGCCTAGGAGGCGCTGTGAGCTGTCTGTCCTGCGGCGGAGACCGGGTCGAGCTCGTGCTGGATCTGGGCGAGACCCCTCTTGCGAACGCCCTTCTCCGCGAGCCTGCCCCCGGCGAGCCCCAAGTGCCGCTGCGGGTCGGCGTGTGCGGGGACTGCGCCCTGGTGCAGCTCCTGGACGTGGTCGACCGGGAGGCGATCTTCTCGGACTACCCCTACTTCTCGAGCGTGTCCGACACGGTCGTCGACAACGCGAGGGACGCGGTCGCCGCGGTGGTGGACACCTGGGAGGACGCCGAGGATCGCCTGGCCATCGAGGTGGCGAGCAACGACGGCTACCTGCTCGCCCACTACCAGGCCCGCGACGTCCCGGTGCTGGGCATCGAGCCCGCGGCCAACATCGCCCGGGTCGCCGTCGCGCGCGGCGTGCCGACCCGCTGCGCCTTCTTCGGACGCGCCCTGGCCGAGGAACTCGCCCGTGAGGGCATCGCCGCCGACGTCATCCACGCGAACAACGTGCTCGCCCACGTCGACGACCTGCCCGGCTTCGTCGCCGGCCTGCGCGCCCTGCTCAAGCCCGACGGTCGCGCGGTCATCGAGGTGCCCTACGTCGCCGACCTCGTCGAGCACGTCGAGTTCGACACCATCTACCACGAGCACCTCGCCTACTTCTCGGTCACGGCGCTGGACCACCTCTTCCGCGCCCAGGACCTGCGCCTCGACCGCATCGACCGCCTGCCCATCCACGGCGGCTCCCTGCGCGTGTGGGCCGCTCCCGGCGCCGGCCCCCCCGGCCCGACCGCCCAGGCCCTGCTCGACCAGGAACGTGCGAACAAGCTCGATCATCCCGCAGGCTACCGCGACTTCGGCCGCGCCGTGCAGCACCTGTGCACCACCCTGCGCGCCGAGATCCAGACCCTGAAGTCCCAGGGCGCCCGGGTCGCCGCCTACGGAGCCTCCGCCAAGGGCGCGACCCTGATGCACGCCGCCGGCCTCGGCCGGGACCAGCTCGACTACGTCGTCGACCGCGCCCCCGCCAAGCAGGGCCTGTACACCCCCGGCACCCACCTCCCCATCCTCGCCCCCGAACACCTGCTGGAGGACGCGCCGGATGTCGTGCTCCTGCTGACGTGGAACCACGCCGACGAGATCCTGGCGCAGCAGGCGGAGTACCGGGCGAGAGGCGGGAAGTTCCTGGTGCCCGTGCCGGAGCCGCGGTTGATCTGAGGGGCTGGGATTGGAGGCAGGCGGGGGTTCGTGGCGGCACTCGGCACAGAGACCCAGAGGCACAGAGGGATGCACAGAGAGGGCGGCGACGGGTCGGACGCTCCAACCGAGAGGCAGACCGTCGACCCGTAATGTACCTCCAAAGTCCCCTTTGCACCACACGCCTCTTACGGACGCCGGCCCCTCCACTCCCCTCTCTGTGAGATCTCGGTGCCTCTGTGCCTCTGTGCCGAGCGGTGCCCCGACCCGCCAATGCTCCCGGACGGGGATCGTGGGGGTTCGTGACTCACGGGGTCAGGACGTGAGGGGTTGGACTTCCACGCGGCAGGATGCAACCCCTCTCGTCCTGCCCCCCGTGGTCGTGCTCGCTGGTGCGGAGGAGCGGCTCCCGCCGGGGGCCCGACCTCTCGCTCGAG
>MDTC01187958.1_pt1 | contig 12751 bp, 6 predicted proteins | sample 811181 | NCBI WGS metagenome assembly MDTC01 (sample SAMN05326644, study PRJNA326480) | marine metagenome | isolation source: seawater | place: Pacific Ocean: North | collected 2011 | reverse complement strand
TTTAGTCGTCATTACTTGATTTACCTTCTTATTGAGTTCTTTTTCAAACCTAAGGTCTCTGTTAGTAACAATGCCTTTAAGTTTATTATCATTATCAACCACCGGAATCCCTCCAATTTTAAATTCTGCCATCAATTTTAAAGCGTCACCAATCAAGGCCTCTTCATCCACAGTAATGGGATCTAGAATCATACCGCTTTCAGACCGTTTAACTTTTCTAACTTCATTGGCTTGTGCTTGAATAGTCATGTTTTTGTGAATTACTCCAATACCGCCTTGTTGAGCAATTGATATCGCTAGCGCATGTTCAGTAACAGTGTCCATCGCTGCTGAAATAATAGGAGTATTAATAGGAATATTTCTAGAAAATCTTGAATTTAATTTGGTTTCGTTAGGAAGGATTTCAGAAAATGCTGGAACCAGTAAAACATCATCATATGTTAAACCCTCACCTATAAATTTGTTAGTATTTTCTATCATAGACTACTGAAAATTTTGACAAAAATAGTAAAATACTGAGATAAGAACTTAATCTAGGGACACTTTTAAGAATACTTTAACATTCAATCACTTTATATTATAATTTTATCATTCCTTTTTTTAATTTCGCGCTGAAGTGATAAAATGGTTTTACATATCAATTATTTTAATTTCAATTAACTTGAATTTTAGTGCTCAATCTGATGCACTTTACAGTCAATACATGTTTAACCAATTTACCGTTAACCCCGCATATGCAGGCTCAAGAGATGCTCTGAGCTCTGTTTTGTTATATAGAAATCAATGGACCGGAATAGATGACGCTCCAAAAACAGTAAATTTTTCTGCACACTCTCCTTTTCATCAAAAAAATATTGCATTTGGAGTGAATTTAATGATGGACCAAATTGGCCCTACAAAAATTCAATCTCTTCAAGGTACATATGCTTATCATTTGAAAACTAATTACGGCGATTTATCTTTTGGTTTAAGAAGTGGACTTATTTCACTTAGCTCCAATGAAAGCCTTCTCAATTTTTACAATGACCAATATGAATCTAATGGCTTGGTCAACATTATAATCCCAAATTTTGATTTTGGAATGTATTTTTTTACTGATGTTTTTTATGCAGGAGCAAGCATAAGCCATATTTTAGAGGATGATTTAATATTAAATAACAATGACAATAATTTATTGAATTTTGAATTGCAAAGATACGTTAGCGTAGCAACAGGTGGTGTAATTACAATTAATCGAAATCTTTTGTATAAGCCATCTTTAATGTTAAAATATACTCCTGGTTTTCCAATAAATTATGATCTTAACTCAAGTTTTTTATTCAATAAATTTCTCTGGGCTGGATTTTCCTACCGATCTACTAAAAACCTTGTTTTACTTTTTGAATGGAACATTAGTGATCAAATAAGAGGAGGTTACAGCTACGATTTTGACTTGAGTCCATTGAGGACTTCAAGAGCTGGTTCTCATGAATTATTTATTGGATATGATTTTGTGTTCAAGAAAAGTATACCGAGCGCATCACCAAAATATTTATAATTTATTGTTTTGAATTTCTATAAAAAAACCATATTATTTTTAGTTTTCATCGCATTAATTTCTTCAATTATAGCCAAACCTGGTGATTCTTTAAGAGTAAAAAAAGAGCGAATCTTTGAAGTTTTTAATACTTACGGAATCAACTCTAAATACTCTGAAATATCTCCTGTATTTTACAACTCTGAATTGGTTTTTTGCTCCAATAGAGAGTGGAATAAAAATACATTTGGTGAGTCAGATTGGCATGAAACAAAGCATTACAATATTTTTAGGTCATCAATAAATTTTAATTCTGTAGATTCTGTAGGATTTGAAAAAATTAAAGTTTTTAATCACTTTTTGGTAACTCATTTAAATGTTGGTCCTATTTCTTTTAATCAAAATTTCTCCGAAGCCATATATGTCGAAAACGAGTATGTAAGTAAAAAAAATAGATCGGAAAAATCACTGCATGTTCAGCTTTACAGTTTGAAAATTATAGATGGTAAGCTGAAAGACAAAGAGAAATTAAACTTTTGTGATTCCAAGTATAACTATTCTCACCCCTCACTTTCTCCTGATGGAAAATTTTTGGTTTTTTCTTCCAATATGCCCTGTAAGAATAAGGGGATAAATCTTTTCTACAGTGAAAAAAAAGATGGACTATGGTCAGTTCCTATCTCTTTGGATGGGGTAAACAGTGATGACAATGAAATATTTCCTGTAATTCACAACTCAGATCTATATTTTTCTTCTGATGGATACGATTCAAAGGGGGGCTATGACATATTTGTTGCCCATAATATTGACAGCATAACTAATTATGAAGAAAAATGGTCAGATCATTTTAATTTAGGGGAAGTTATTAACTCTGAAAAAGATGATTTTAGTATCATTTTTAACCCTAATGGAAAATCAGGATATTTTGTTTCTAATCGTGCAGATACTACTTTATCTACTGATTTGAATGATGATATTTACTCTTTTGAAATAATAGAAAAAGCAGTATTTAATAAAAATTATAAAAATATTTCAGGAAAATTTGAATATTTTAGATTAGACGGTTCGCCTAACAATATGGAGGTTATGCTTCTGGATGAGGAAGGGAACGTATTTGCTGTGACTACAACTGACGATAATGGTAATTTTAACTTTGATTACATCCCATCTGGAAAAAAATACACCATTAAGCTCAATGAAGAGGGTGAGGTAGTACTGACACTATTTCAAGGAGATGAAAATACGTTACTTCTTTCAAATGATAAAGGTGAATTTATTTTCCGTAGGCTGGCTCTAGATAAAGTTGGAACGATGTCGTTAATCGATGAAGGAGATGTGGATTTTGAGCTTGGAACCTATGACTTTAGAGGTCAGCTAGAATTTCAAAAAATAAGCGATTCTTCTTTCAATAAAACTACAGTGTATTTAGTTGATGAAAATGGTAATATAGTCATGCAAACAGAAACAGATGAGTATGGTAATTTTGTATTTGAGCAACTACCTTACGGCTCTAATTATATGATAAAAGTTGAGGAAGAAGATGATTTAGTGCTTAAAATTTACAATAATGTTGATCATATAATGGCCACTTTAACCAAAGACGTAAATGGAAACTTTACCTACCGATTATTAGATTATAATCATACGACCAATATTTCACTTCTTGATGAAAATTTTGAAAATTTGTCTTTTGCTGAGGAAAGAATGTTAATTACTGGAATTTTTAAAAGTTTGAATGGTATTAATCAGAAAATTCCTTTTGAAGTTTTAGACAAAGAAGGTAATCTGTTAATGAGGGCTGAGACGGATGAAAATGGGGTATTTAAATTGCAAAATCTTCCACTTTTAGAAGATTTTATTTTCAAGATAGATGAAGAATCTCCCTTCTTTAGTGCTGATTTACAAATAAGTATTATTACAAGAAATAAGGAGGTGTTAATTACACTTGAAAAAGATGAGTATGGGATGTTTGAGTTTAAAAGATTGGTTTCTTCAAAATACAATACTACTGCAATGGATGATTTACAGGAAGATGATATTGTTCTAGCAAAAGAAGAAAGAGAATTAAGAATTGAAAATTATGTGGTATATTATCCTGTAAATTATTACAAAATAGGTGATGAATTTTTATCTAAGTTAGATACAATGATGATGTCTTTACATGAGTTTCCTGATGCCAGACTTCAAATACATTCACATGCAAGTTCAACATCTACAGCTTCTTACAACATGAAATTATCAATCAAGAGGATGAATGAGTTAGTTAATTTCTTTGTATTGAAAGGTATTCCTAAAGATAGAATCTCTTTCAAGGCTTATGGTGAATCAAAATTGCTCAATAGTTGTGGTGATGATGAGGATTGTGAAGATGCAATGCACCAAATCAACAGAAGAACGGAGTTGAGGATAATTACCCAAAATTAATTTTCGTAAACTAATTCTCCACTAACAATAGTTTTAAAGACTTTGGTATCAAGAATTTCATTTTCATTTGCTGTAAATAGGTCTTTATTTAAAACCACCATATCAGCAGACTTTCCAATTTCCAAACTGCCTTTTTCATTTTCTTCAAAATTGGCTAATGCTGCCCAAATAGTCATCCCTTTTAAGGCCTGCTCTCGTGTTAATGATTCATCTTTTTGAAATCCCCCAATTGGTAAACCTTCAAAGTTTTTCCTAAAAACTGCAGCATAAAATGTATGAATTGGGTTGATTTTTTCAACTGGAAAATCAGTCCCTAGTGCAATTAAAGCATTCTGCTCAAAAAGAGAGAAATATTGATAGCAATTGGATAGCCTATCCTTTCCTAGTCTTAAAATTGCCCAATTGAAATCTGAAGTAGCATGTGTGGGTTGTACAGATGGAATAATATTATATTTACTAAAATAATTTAAATCTCCTGGTGAAATGCATTGGGAATGTTCTAATCGCCACCTTTTATCATTGTTATTTTCTAAAACTAATGCATAGCTTTTAAGAATTGATCTTGTAGCAGAGTCACCAATTGCATGAGTACAGGCTTGAAATCCTGTTTCTTTTATTTTTTTTAATTTGGCTTCAAAATCAGCTTTTTCTTGTAACATAAATCCGCTTGATGAGTTTAAATCAGTGTATGGTTTTAATAAGCAAGCTCCTCTGGAACCAAGAGATCCATCGGCAAAGAATTTAAATGAACAAATATTTAATTTTTCATTTTTTATTGGTTCTCCAATGCTATCAACATAGTAATTGAAGTTTTCAATATTATCACTTAACATGGCATATATTTTCATTTTTAATTCACCAGTCTTGTGTAATTTTTTAATTAGTTCAATATCTACAATATTTAACCCAGCAATATCTACAGTAGTTAATCCTAATGAAAAGCAATCTTGTTGAGCTTTTAAAAGTGCAGATTTTTTTTCTGCTTCATTTGGAGATGGAATTTTAGAAGAAATTAAATCCATTGCATTATCAATAAATAAACCAGTAAAGCTATCTTCTATTTTTTCAATATATCCACCACTCACTACGGTATCCATGGGGATTTTTGCTGTCGTAATGGCTTTGTTATTGGCCATTATTGCATGCCCATCAATTCTGTTCAATACAACACAGGTGTTAGGGAAGTGAGTATTTAGAATTTCATTATTTGGCCATTTTTTATCTTCCCATTGGTTTTGATCCCACCCATATCCTATGATCCAATCCTTTTGTTTTTGATTTTGGTAGTCATTTAAAATACCAATTATCTCTTGAAAAGATTTTGCTTTTGAAATATCAACCATTTCTTGTTGTAGTCCGTAGGTAAGAAAGTGACAATGGGCATCAATAAATCCTGGATATACATATTTACCCTCAAGGTCCAGCACTGTTTTAGCCTTGTACTTATTTAGAAGCTGATTATTTTTTCCTAGGGCAATTATTTTTCCATTATTTATGGCTATAGCTTCAAAAATATCTTTATTGTCATTAAGCGAGTACAAGTTGGCATTATGAGCAATCAGGTCAATTTCTGTTTTGCTAATACATGAAACTGTATGTAGGCAAAAGAATAATACAATTGAATAACCTAAAGTTTTATTTTTTTTGAATTTGAATATGGTCATAAATGATATTTAATGAAATAATTATAAAAATAAATCCAGGTATTTTATATCTAACTAGCGCTCCTATAACAGGTGTGCTCATGCCGATAAGTGTGAAAAGAAGCAAGCAAAAAAATAATGAGCAGTAAATGATGTTTTTATTTACAGAGTTGAGTTTTAAATTAAGCTTTCTGCTTTTTGATAGTAACATAAAACCAAAAATATATAAAAACAAATTTTCAATCATAGGTAAAAAATGGATGGCTTTTGTAATGTTATTGGGTAGTGGTCTAAAAAATCCATTAAAAAATCCAGTTGGAATTGATTTTAGAAAACTACTGATATTGTTTTCCATCTTATAAATACTAAAATAACTGCCCGAGTTATAAAATTCAGCTAAACCAATGAAGTCATTTTGCTTTCTAGATAATAAACCAATTGGACTGTAATCTGAAAAAATATAAGAAAATGATATGATCAAAATAAGAATTATAATACATGATATGTATATAGTTTTTATTGGATTAAAGCCCCATTTTAAAATTATTAATAAAACAATAAAAGATGGGAAAAAACACACAAAAACATAAAATTTAACCATAAATAGAAGATAGCTCCCTGCAAGAGTTAAAATAATACTTCTTGTAATATGAATTCTATTTATAAACGATTGAAATCCATAAATAATCATACCAATTGACAAAAAAGTTATTGGTTCTTTTAAAATTCCAGAAGTCCACAAAACTATAGATGGAAAAAGTATAATGCTCCACAATAAAACTCTACTACTTCTAATTTTAATTAAACTCAATAGAGATTTAATTATCATAATAATACCAATGTATCCAATCATTAGAAAAGAAATTACATTGAAACTATAATGGTTAAAACCAACCACATTAAAAAGAGCATTCAGTTTAATTATTAGTCTTGATTCATTCATCAAAACAGTTTTGTAAGACGTTTCCCAATGATTCATATTAATGTAATAGTTCATTTCGAAATACTTTTCATTAAAGTCTAAACCAAGAATAAGTGTGAAAAAATCTTTAGGTTTGGTATAAAAAGCATCACTTATTACCTTGCTGTCATCATAAAATTTAAATATGTCTGCTAAATGTCTGTCTCTGTAAAATTCAGTGTAGATATAATAAAGTGAAATAGCAGCAAAAAGCTTAACTACAAATGCTAAATGAAAATCAATTTTTCTAATTCCTTCAATTTTGAAGAAATTCCATTTTTGGATTATCCAAAAAATTAATAAAATATAAAGAATTGTTACTACCAATATTTATTATGAAATTGAAGATTAAAATAATTTAAATCCTCTAAAAAAAGCTAGTAAATAAAATTTAATTTATTATAGCTGTTATTTAATAACAGATTAATTTTCTTTGACCCAATTAAAAGCATTAACAAATGCCTCAAGCCAAGGAGTTATTTCATCGTTTTTTCTACTCAAAGGATAGTGAGCACATTGCCATGGAAAAATTGCTCTTTCAATATGAGGCATCATTGCTAAATGTCGTCCATCTGATGAAACAACACCAGCAGTATTTAAAGCTGAGCCATTTGGATTTGTAGGGTAATCTGAAGATGTGTAGGTCATTGTTATATTGTATTCACCTTCTGAAATATCAAATTTTCCTTCTCCGTGAGCTACATAAATCCCTAGCCTTGAACCACTCAAAGAGCTAAGCATTACTGAATTATTTTTTGGAATGTTTACAGTGATGTAATTGGACTCAAATTTTCCAGAGTTATTGTGAAGCATAGGTTTTGGTCCTTTTGTTTTGTCAATTAATCCTAATTCCATCATTAACTGACAACCATTACAAACTCCTAATGATAAAGTATCTTTTCTTGAATAGAAATTTTCTAGTGCTTCTTTTGCCTTTTGATTGTACTTAAAGGCACCAGCCCAACCTTTGGCTGATCCTAGAACATCAGAATTTGAAAAACCACCTACAAATACAATAAATTTTACATCTGTTAGATCTTCTTTTCCAGTTGTTAAATCAGTCATATGGATATCCTTAACATCAAATCCAGCCAAAAACATAGAGTAAGCCATTTCTCTATCTCCGTTTACTCCCTTTTCTCTAATTATTGCGGCCTTTATGCCCGAAGAATTAGCTCTTTTGTGTTTAGCTTGGTATTCCGATAGAGAACCTTTGAATTTTGATGGAAAATGGTATTCCATTGGGTTGGAAGAAAAGCTTTCAAATCTTTCTTTTGCAAGAAGTGAAGTAGATTGTTGTTGGTCTAATAAATAAGAAGTTTTATACCAGTTATTTCTTGATTCATTTATATCAATTGTCTTTTTCCAATTCCCTAATTCTAAACTTATATTTCTTTGTTTACATGGTGATCCAATATTAATGGCTTCAATTCCTTTTTTAGCTAATTCATTAATTATATTTTCTGAATTTGATACTTGAATTATTATTGCTGGCTTTTCAGAAAATAATACTTTAATGGCATTTGTCTCTTTTAATCCGTTAAGATTGATTTTCATTCCTCCATTGACGTTGGCAAAGTTCATTTCAAGTATAGCAGTTATCAACCCACCTTCAGAAATATCATGACCAGACAATATTTGATTTGATTTAATTAACTTTTGGATTGCATCAAAGGTTTTTGAGAAATAAACATTGTCTTTAATTGTAGGAGTTTTTTTACCAAGTTTATTTAAAATTTGACCTAAGGTAGATCCCCCAAGTTCAAATTCATCTTTTGAAAAGTCAATATATAAAAGACTTGTTTTTGGGTTTAAAACTATTACTGGTTCTACAATTTTTTTGATATCATCAATTTCACCTGAAGCAGAGATGACCACAGTTCCTGGAGAGTATACTTTTTCATCATTTGGATATTTCTGAACCATAGACAATGAATCTTTTCCTGTAGGAATATTAACCCCTAGTTCACAAGCAAAATCTGAAATGGATTCTACGGCATCGTATAATCTTGCATTTTCCCCTTTATTTTTGGCTGGCCACATCCAATTTGCAGAAAGTGAAACTGATTTTAAGTTGTTTTTCATTGGCGCAAAAACAATATTTGTCAAGGACTCTGCAATTGCTAGTTTTGAACCTGCTACAGGGTCAACTAAGGCAGGAATGGGAGCATGTCCAATAGCTGTTGCAATGCCTGATTTTCCTGTAAAGTCTATAGCTACTGCTCCAAGATTATTCAAAGGAAGTTGTAACTCACCTGCGCACTGTTGTTTTGCTACCTTACCTGTTACAGATCGATCTACTTTGTTAGTTAACCAGTCCTTACAAGCAACGGATTCCAATTGGAGAACTGCTTTTAGGTATTGATCAATATGATTTATATCAGTTTCAATTTCACAGAATTCTGTTGTTGATTTTGAGTCTTCTAAGATTGTTTTAGGAGGATTACCAAACATGTCTTCCAATTGTAAATCAATTGGGTTTTCTCCTTTTCCTTCAAATGTGAATTGATGATTACCCGTTACATTGCCTACTACATACATTGGTGCTCTTTCCCTGCTACATATTTCTTGCATTAAAGGGATATCTTCATTTCTTATTACTAATCCCATTCTTTCTTGAGATTCATTACCAACAATCTCTTTTGCAGATAAGGTTGGGTCTCCGACTGGCAAAGCTCCTAAATCAATTTTACCTCCAGTTTCTTCTACAAGTTCTGAAAGACAATTTAAGTGTCCACCGGCTCCGTGGTCATGAATAGAAATAATAGGATTTGAAGAAGCTTCAGAAAATGCTCTTATTGCATTCATTGCTCTTTTTTGCATTTCAGGATTGGATCTTTGTATGGCGTTTAACTCAATCGATGATGCCATTTCGCCAGTGTCAACAGAAGAAACCGCAGAACCACCCATGCCTATTCTATAATTATCACCTCCAATTATAACAATTTTGTCACCTTCAATTGGTGTAGCTTTTAAAGCATCTTCATGTTTCCCATATCCAATTCCACCAGCGAGCATGATTACTTTATCAAATCCATATTGCTTTCCACTTTCAGTGTGTTCAAAAGTTAAGACAGATCCATTAATCATTGGTTGACCAAATTTATTTCCAAAATCAGATGCACCGTTGGAAGCTTTAATCAATATATCCATGGGAGTTTGGTACAACCACTTTCTTTCTTTCATTGCTTTTTCCCAACTTCTATCATTTTCTAATCTTGAGTAAGAAGTCATGTAAACAGCAGTTCCAGCCATGGGAACTGATCCTTTCCCTCCTGCCATTCGGTCTCTTATTTCTCCTCCAGAGCCAGTTGCAGCACCATTGAATGGTTCTACAGTGGTTGGAAAGTTATGAGTTTCAGCTTTTAAGGATAGTACAGTGTCAATATCTTTTGTTTCAAAGAAGTCTGCTTTATTTTGTGTTTTAGGAGCAAATTGCATTGCCTTAGGTCCTTTAACAAAACTCACATTGTCTTTATATGCAGAAACAATTGTATTTGGGTTTTTTTTTGAGGTTTTTCTAATCAAATTGAAAAGAGAGGAAGGTTTTTCTTCTCCATCAATAATAAATCTACCATTAAATATTTTATGTCTACAATGCTCTGAATTTACCTGAGAAAACCCAAAAACCTCGGAGTCAGTTAATTTTCTACCAATTTTACTAGCTACACTTTCTAGGTAAGCAACTTCATCATCATTTAAAGCTAGCCCTTGTTGATCATTGTATTCAGCTATATTATGGACTTCAATAATTGGTTCTGGCTCAACGTCAATTGTAAATTGGTCTTGTCCCATTGTGGTATACATTTGTTCCAACATGGGGTCATAAGGATCGTTTAATGAAGATTTAATCTGATATTCTTCCATCCTAATGATATTTGAAATACCCATATTTTGTGATATTTCTACAGCATTTGTTGACCATGGTGAAACCATTTCTTTTCTTGGTCCAACAAAAGCTCCATTTACACTTTGCTCATCAGATTTTTTTCCAGCTACTAGCCATTCGAGTTTTGGTATATCTTCGGAATGAATCTCTCCTTTGGATTTTAAAGCAATCATTGTGCCTTTTGTCGTTTTAAAGAAAGATATCATTGGCTTTGTTTTTTAACTTTTTAAATCCTTGCAAACATAATAAAATACAAAGGATTTGTGTTACTGATTTGGATCAATTAATTTGATATTTTTTGTCTATTTATCCCCAATTTTTTAATTAACTTTATAGATAATTTTTAAACTTAAACTATGGACTTTATAAATCTTATTCTTCTACTTCCAATAACTTGGCTTATTTTAAAATCGGTGATGATAATACCCGAAAGGCAATCTTGGGTAATTCAACGCCTAGGAAAATTCAATAGAATATCTCAACCAGGTTTTAAATTGAAAATTCCAATTTTAGAGTCTGTTGCTTCTAAAGAAAATTTAAGAATTCAGCAGTTGGATGTTGATGTTGAAACCAAAACCCTTGATGATGTTTTTGTTATTTTGAAGATTTCAGTTCAATATCGAATTATATCCTCCAAAGTTTATGAAGCTTTTTATGAATTGGATGATCCACACGGACAAATTGCTTCCTACATTTTTGATGAAGTTAGAGCTGAAGTTCCAAAATTAGGTTTAGATGATGTCTTTGGTAAGAAAGATGATATCGCTCTGGCGGTAAGAGATAATATTTCATCTCAAATGGATAAATATGGATATAAAATTGTAAAAACACTAATTACAGATATTAATCCCGATGAATTGGTAAAAGCATCAATGAATAAAATTAATGCTGCAACAAGAGATAAGGAAGCTGCAGTTCAAGAAGCTGAGGGAGAAAAGATTAGAATTATAAAAAGAGCTGAAGCTGAAGCAGATTCTAAAAGACTATCAGGTGAAGGAATTGCCCAACAAAGACTAGAGATTGTTAGAGGCTTTAAAGAGTCAGTTGAAGATTTTCAAAAAGCTTTGCAAGATGTTGATCCACAAGAAATTATGCAGTTTGTTTTAATGACTCAGTACTTTGATACATTAACTGCAATTGGTGCCAATGAAAACAACAACACTGTAATGGTACCTCACACACCAGGTGGAATGAAAGATTTTCAGCAGCAAATAATTGAAGGGACATTTGTGGGCAAAGAATTGGCTAAAAACAGAAAAAAATAGAAAGAGTTAAAAGCAACCCATTCTTTTTTACTACGTTGTATTAGTAAAATTAATGTCTTATTTTCGTTCAATGACCAGATTATTTAGGTTTATAGGTGTTTTTGCCTTCTTTTTGTTTTTTTCTTTAAATGCCCATGCTTCTCATGTTCCTGGGGGAAATATTACTTACGAGTGTGTTGGTCCAAATACTTATGTAATTACCCTAACTGTTTTTGAAGATTGTGGAACTGCTTTTTATTCAAATGGTCCTGAATCTATAAGTGTCACTAATTCATGTGGAATTTCTTTTTCTTCCACTTTGAGCCTTCCAAACATCACTTTTCAACAAGAGGTATCTCAATTGTGCCCAGCTGTTATCGCTCAAAATCAAAGTGAGTGCAATGGTGGTAGTTTCCCAGGAGTATACATGCATGTTTGGAGAGATACAGTTGTTTTGCCAGCTAATTGCGATGGTTGGACTTTTTCTTTTGATGATTGTTGTAGAAATTCTTCAAATAATCTTACAGGGTTAAGTAATGATTATTATTGGGAATCAGTTTTAAATAGCACCACTGGTCCATGTAATTCTTCACCAGTGATAACAGCTCAACCAATTCCTTACAATTGTGTAAATCAGCCTGTAACATATAATTTTGGTGTATATGAGCCAGATGGCGACTCATTAAGCTTTTCTCTAATTGGTGCCTTGACAGGTTCTGGAACAACAGCTCCCTATCAAGGTGGATACACTGGAGCCAGTCCAATAACAGGCATTAATATCGATCCCAACACTGGTGAAATTACTTTTACACCCACCATTACTGGAAATTTTGTGGTTGCGGTCTATATTGAAGAATTCAATTCAAGCGGAAATTTAGTGGGTAGTATTATTCAAGATTTCCAATTTGAAATAATTACTTGTACAAATATTAATCCATCTCCTCCTACATCTGGTTTGACCAATTTTACAAGTACTGGTATTCTTACCGGTCCTTTTGATATCCAAGCTTGTGAGGGAGATAGTATCTGTTTTGATATTGAGTTTACTGATACCAATCCAACAGATTCTTTATC
>MDTC01147990.1_pt1 | contig 12751 bp, 9 predicted proteins | sample 811181 | NCBI WGS metagenome assembly MDTC01 (sample SAMN05326644, study PRJNA326480) | marine metagenome | isolation source: seawater | place: Pacific Ocean: North | collected 2011 | reverse complement strand
TACGTTTTGACGATTACTTAGAGATGTCAATGGTTGAAGGTGTTAAATACACTGGACCAGAAGTTGGTTTCTCATACGGAAACAGTGGTTCTTCAAAAGTTAAAGGTACAGAAGGTTTGTTTGCGGCTATAGAAGATAGAGGTAATATTTACTCTGGATTCTCTGGAGCTGCTCAACCAGGTAACGGTGCTTTAGCTGACTTTGACGAAATACTTAAGCAACTAGATAAGCAAGGTGCTATTGAAGAAAATATGTTATTCTTATCAAGATCTACTGCTCTTGATTTTGACGACATGATTGCTGCTATGGCAGGTGGAGGTTATGCTTCTACTGCTTCTGCTTCTTATGGTCTTTTTGACAACGAAGAAGAAATGGCACTTAACTTTGGATTTTCAGGATTTAGAAGAGGTTCTTATGACTTCTACAAAACTGACTGGAAATACTTAAATGACGCTACAACAAGAGGTTTAGATAAAGAAATCGATGGTGTATTAATTCCTGCTGGAACTACTACAGTATATGACCAAATGATGGGTGTTAATATCAGACGTCCTTTCTTACACGTAAGATATAGAGCTTCTGAAACTGAAGATAGAAGATATAAAACATGGATCACTGGATCTGTTGGTGGTGCTTATACTACTGATTTAGATACAATGAGAGTTAATTTCTTATCTGAAAGATGTTTAGTTACTCAAGCTGCTAATAACTTCGTGTTATTTAAAGGAGCTTAATTATTGTTTAACATTTTAAAGAATAGAAATTATGGGATATTTAAAAATCACAGATGCTAACAGCAAAGTTCATGCTATTGCTGCTGACGGTGTTAAACTAGTTATAGATGGAACTTCTAGTTCTGATATAGATTTAGTTTACATTGGAGACACATCTAAAGTAGAAGTTAAGGTAACAACTGCTGGAGACAGAGACACAGTTAAAGAAGCTATTAGAGCTGCTTTAGTTGCGTATCAAGGAAATCCAGAAGGACCTGCTATAGAGGCTAACGGAGGTAAATCAATTGCTTCAGTTCTTGCTGCTTAATAGCAAACAATAATAAGATCCCGCTTTGGCGGGGTCTTTTTTAATTATTATATTATATTATATTATGGAAACAAAGACAAAGAAAAAACCTGCTCCTAAGCAAGAGGTTAAAAAAGATACTTGGGAATACAAAGATAGAAATTATTATTTAGTAGGTAGTAAAACACCTTTAACTCATACAATACCTAGTAAACACTCTGTTCGTTATCCATTGGTTTGGTTTGACAAAGATAAAGGTTATGAAAGAGAATTAAGATATGCTACTAATCAAAAGTCTATTTTTGTAGATGAACAAGAAGGACAAGTGACTTTAAAACATATTGTTTTTGACACTGGTCATTTATTTGTTCCAAAAGAAAAAAGAAATTTACAAGAATTTTTAGCACATCATCCTCATAATAATGTTATTTTTAAAGAATTTGATGCAGTTGCAGAAGCTGTAGACGAATATGAAGATTTAGAAATAGAATTAGAGGCAATGACTGCTGCTAGAGAAATGGATGTAGATCATCTTGAAGCTATATTAAGAGTTGAAAAAGGATCTTCAGTTACTTCTTTAAGTACTAAAGAGTTAAAAAGAGATGGTTTAGTGTTTGCTAGAAAAAATCCTAGGCTATTTATTGATTTAGCCAACGATGAAAATGTGATGTTAAGAAACTTTGCTATAAATGCCACTGAATTAGGCATATTAAGTTTATCACAAGATCAAAGAACATTTATGTGGGCTAACACTGATAGAAAATTAATGAATGTACCTTTTGATGAAAACCCATATTCAGCTATGGCTGCTTGGTTTAAAACTGATGAAGGTGTTGAAGTTTACAGATCTATAGAGAAAAAACTTAAATAACAAGTGATTATAATTAAGGGTGGTTTACGCCGCCCTTTTTTTTAAAATATTAAAAATGGCAATAAGCGTAAATAAAGTATATAAAACAGTATTACTTATTTTAAATAAAGAACAAAGAGGTTATATGACACCTGAAGAATTTAATAAAATAGGTAGTCAAGTACAAAGAGAAATATTTGAAAAATATTTTGAAGACCTAAATCAATACGCTAGAATGCCTCAGAGTGATATAGACTATGGTAATAGACTATTGAACTTAAACGAAAAAATGAATATATTTAAGCGTGACGCCAATGCTACTTATGCTGCTGGACCACCACAAGTATTTTCATTACCAACTGGTACTCATATAATAGGATCTGTAACTTATGAAGATTCAAATAGATTACCAATTGAAATGCAAAGAGTAGATAGAGGTGAATTTTACAATTTAAGAATGTCACCATTAGTCACTCCTAGTGAGCAATTTCCTATATACTTATTAGAAGAAAACAAAATACAAGTATATCCAGAAATAATAAATACAAAAGCAGCTGCTGGTACAGCAAACGTAGCTGTTCAACATATTAAAGTTCCAGCAGACATCAACTGGGCTTACACAGTAGGTAACTTAGGTCAATTTATATATAACGCTAATACTCCACCTACTGTTGACTTTGAATTACATAACTCTGAATTTACAGAAGTTGTATTAGCCATATTATTATATGCTGGTATAGTCATAAGAGATCCTCAAATAGTTCAAGCTGCAGCTGGTCAATTACAAGCTGATAGGACTAATCAAAAACAATAATAAATGAGCTTAATTAATCAAACAAACGAAGAATATTACGCTGGTGAAAAGATAGTAGCTGTTACTGCCGCACCTCAGACGGTGTTTACTTCTACATTTGAAGTTAAATTACAAGTAGAATCACCTACAGCACCAGCTAATTTTGATTTAAAAGTAAGTACAGATGGTGGAAATACATTTAACAATTATGCAGGGAATATAGTATCTGTTGTAAACAATAATGCTACTACTCCACCTTACAATACTCAAACTATAACTGTAAATCCAGCTGTTCCAGCTACAGCCAATACTTTGTTTAGAATAGGTTTAAAAGCTACAGCTCTTTGGAATAATTATGGAAGCTATAAATACATAAAACTTAATGACATAGTAAATAATTTTTTAATAGCGTATACTGGAGTTGGTAAATTAATACCAATGGTAAAAAGAACTGATGTTATATTCCATGCTAAAAGAGGCTTGCAAGAGTTTAGCTATGATACTTTAAATAGTATAAAAGCTATGGAACTAGACTTACCTGCTAGTATGTCTGTAATAATACCTCAAGACTATGTTAATTATGTTAGGATGTCTTTTGTAGATGAATTAGGCGTCCTTCACCCTATATATCCAGCTAATAATTTAACCACTGATCCAACATCAGTACCTTTGCAAAATAATGATGGCACTTTTATTCAAGATAAGTATGGGGAAAATACAGAAGCAGATCAATCTATAACTAGAACTAGATGGAAAGACGCTAATGATCGTTTGATAAACGGAGCATATCAAGAGTATTATTACAATGCTAATGTTTACAACTTTAGTTGGAGAAAAGAAACTTATGGCAGAAGATATGGTTTAGATCCTGTAACTTCACAAAGCAATGGTTGGTTTAACATAGATAAAAGAAAAAATTTAATATCTTTTTCTAGTGATTTAAAAGATAGACTTATAATATTAGAATATATATCAGATGGCTTAGCATCAGATCTTGATACAAAACTACCTAAAATGGCAGAAGAAGCTATGTACATGCATATAGCTTATTCAATACTAGCTGGTAGATCAGGTGTGCCAGAATATGTAGTACAAAGATTTAAAAGAGACAGGTCAGCTCAACTTAGAAATGCTAAAATACGTTTAAGCAATATGAAACTAGGTGAAATGACACAAACTATGCGAGGCAAATCTAAATGGATAAAGCATTAATATGGCAGAAGTAAGAAATGTATTCGTCAAGTCTAAAATGAATAAAGACTTAGACGAAAGACTTTTACCTCCTGGTGAATACAGAGATGGAAGAAATATATCTGTTAACAAAAGTGAAGGTCCTGATGAAGGCGTTGTTGAAAATATTATAGGTAATAGTTTATATTCTAACTTTAATTTTGGTGCAGGTGTAGAAATAATAGGTGCATATGTCGATACTGATAGAGATAGAATATTTCTATTTGCTACTAATCACACTGATAGTTCACCAACTCAATTAGATGCTAGAGCAGTTGGTGATGTAGATACAGTTTCAGGTAGATTAACAAAAAGTGCTGTTTGTGTTATAGCTTATATAGAAGGGCCTACGTCTTCTAATGGTAATGTGCCTAAATTTGATAAATTAGTTGAAGGCACGTTTTTAAATTTTTCTAAAACACATCCTATACTAGGTATAGACATGATAGAAGATTTGTTGTTTTTTACTGATAATAGAAATCAACCTAGAAAAATAAATGTACAAACAGCAATAGGAGCTTCTGCTACTAGTGGTGATCCTTACTATACTACTGAAGATCAAATATCAGTAGCTAAATTTTCACCTGTAGAACCTATAAATTTTATACATAAAGTAGGCGGAGCTTGGATTTCTGGCTTAATAGATGAAACAAGTGAATATTTACCTGCTAATTCAACAGGTATATTTAGCTCAGCTGGTACGCCTGGTCAAGTTATATGTAACGCTAATATACCTCAACTTGCTGCTTCTTTAAATAACACTGTTAGATTTAAAAATTTAAATTTTCCTGAATTAGGTTATTTTTTAATGACAAGTTTTACTAGTAATGCACCTGCTACTTTTACTTATAAATATCCTATTAACTCTAATAATACAGCTGCTCAATCTTACGATGCTGCTTTAGAAGCTGCTGTTACATATAAAGGAGGTACTAGTGGTCCACCTGTACCTACTAGGTACCCTTTTGTTGCAGGTGATGTTTTACAGTTTGAAAGACAAAATCCTTTATATAATGCTAGTTATTCTGGTGATAAAGAGTATTTAAGAAATAAATTTATAAGATTCAGTTATAGGTTTAAATATGATGATGGTGAATACTCATTAATGGCGCCGTTTACTCAACATGCTTTTGTCCCAAAACAATTTGGATATATACTAGATAGTCCTTATCAAGCTAGTGGGCCCAACTTAATGAAAAGAGATGAAAAAGATATAGCTGAAAGCGGAGTTAATAAAATAATGGAAAACCAAGTTACATCAATTAAGTTAAGGGTACCTATGCCTAACTTAGTAACTGGCGTCCAGTCTCAAAAACAGACTTTTAAAAAGTTTTTTAAAGTAGAAACTATACAGATTTTATTAAAAGAGTCTGATGGCTTAGCTATTAAGGTTGTAGATGAAATAGATGTAAACGACGTTAATGGCTTTGGATCTGGTATGACAGATAAATTCTATGAATATGATTATAAATCTGAAAAGCCATTTAAAGTTTTACCAGAAGCAGATACCACTAGAGTTCATGATAAGGTACCTGTAAGAGCTTTAGCTCAAGCCGTTAGTGGTAATAGAGTTATATACGGCAACTTTATAGAAAAAAATGAGTCACCTGATTTTTTACAGTTTGATATAAGTGTTACAGATAAACCTGATAATAGTTCTACTGTATTTGACCAAAAAGAATATCCTAATCATACTTTAAAACAAAATAGATCTTATAAAGTTGGTGTAGTATTAGTCGATAGATATGGTAGATCATCCAATGTTATATTAAGAAAACCTAGCTCTTCTGTAGCTATTGGTGGAGAAGCATCTTCTATATATGCACCATATGAAAATTTAAGCAGTACTTTAAACTGGCCAGGCAATAATTTAAATATATTATTTAATAATACAATACCAGTAAATAAAACAAATACTTACCCAGGCACTTTTTCAGTAAACAACCCATTAGGATACTATAGTTATAAAATAGTTGTACAACAAAAAGAGCAAGAATATTATAATGTTTATGTACCAGGAGCATGTTCAGGTAAAATAACTTTTAAAGGTAAAACTGGCGCAGGTAATTTACCTACATATCCAAGAGCTAACACTACTACAAATATAGTTTTATATGGCGACAACATAAATAAAGTTCCAAAAGAATTAGCAGATGTTGGTCCAACAGAAGAAATATATGGTAGTGAAACTTTACTTTACCCTAGGGTAGTTACTAAATACATAGTAAGTGCTAGTAATGCTACAGCTTATAAACCAACGTTATCTAGTTCTAGCTCTTCTCAAATAAGAGAATTAAATGAATTTACTGTTACCTCTATAATATCTTTTAACGATTTAGGTAAATGGACTGCAGATAGAAATGATGCAAATGTTAGTACCTCTTCTTATCCTAATGATGGGACAGACTATGTAGATCCTTTGTATTTAGAGGCATCTACTAATCCTTTTGTGGCACAATTAGCTACTAATTTTTTAGTAGGTTTTTCTCCTATTGCTCAAGAACAAAATACTTTTTCAAAAGAATTAAATGTTTTTGAAACAGATCCTGTAGTATCTAAAATAGATATATTTTGGGAAAGTAGTTCTGCTGGTTTAATTTCTGATTTAAATTATGAAATAACAAATGGTACAGCAGGTTTACCTGTAGGTATAAGTGAGCCTAATTTTAATATGTTAGAGTCTTTAACTCCAGGTATAAGCGCTTGGATTTCAGATGCTTTTGATATAGTTGATGATACTGGTGGTGCTATAGCTGGAGCTACAGCTACTTTAAATGTCACTAATGGTTATAATTCTTCTATAGATATGTTTGAAATGATAGAAAGTCCAGCTGCTCCTACATATAGAATTAGATATAACCCTACAGATGCTGGTGTTTATTATGGATCAGATGCTAATTTAAGAACTTTTAATTTTAACGTAACTGCTACAAACTCAAGTGGTGCTGTAAATACTTCTACACATGAAATGTTATTAAGTAATGTAGCACCAAGCTTAACAAATATACCTGTTTCTGGATATGGAACTAACAATGGAGGATCTGGGGTAGTAATGTTATTTGTTGGTGACAATGGAGCTACAACTGGAAATTCTGGAAGTTGGGACACTCCTTTTTATATACAAGCTAACACGCTTCCAAATACAGGTCAAGGTTTTCCAGGGTGTCAAGTAGTTAGATTAAATCAATATTCAGATGTTGTCAACGGATCTGGCTCTGCAGTAAGTGGTGTAAATCAACAAGAAGTTTCTATATCTAATGTAGCTGGAAGTGTTAATTCTCAAAGGTTGTTTATAAAAACAACAGATCCTCCTAATGTTGATTGGACAATAACTAGCGATATAAGCGAATTAAATAATTTGCTTTTTGCAACTGGAGATGCTAACCCTAATATACCTGGTAGTGCTGTTAATGGTAAGTTTTTACTAAAAGTAAATGTTGTAGATGCTGGAGGAGTAGGACAAGGAATAACAACTGTATATTCATCATGGTTTCAAATATTAAGTTAATATGGGTTATAGATTAAATGTTAAGTACTACAACTCTTTTTGGTTAAAGAAGGCAATATATGTAGGTAGTTTAGATGTTAATATTGCCACTAATAGAGGAGGTTATGGCTCTAACTTTCCTGGTTTACCTTGGAATCCAACTAATTTTCCACAATTTCCTTCTGGAGCAGGTGATAGTGAAAATAGTAACTACAATGAAGTAGAAAACTGGTTTATAGAAGAAGCAAGGTATCAGGGTGGATTTAACGATGTTTCTACTGATTATGGTGCAAAAGCTTATTTAAAAGAAGATAATAACTCTCAAGAGTATAGACCAAACGCTTTAATATATTCAGGTGTTTATAATTCTAGAACTGGCTTAAATGATACTAATGTATTTTCTGTAGGCGAAGCAATAACCAGAGCTGTTGATCCTCATCAAGGCAGTGTTCAAAAACTTTATGCAGAAGATACTAACTTAATAGTGTTTCAAGAAGATAAAGTAAATAGAGCTTTAATAGATAAAGATACTTTATATACTTCTGAAGGTGGCACGCAAACATTACCTCAAGGTGTCGTTATAGGTCAGTTAACCCCATATAAAGGTGAATTTGGCATTAGTAAAAACCCAGAATCATTTGCTGTATATGGTTTTAGAAAATACTTTGCAGATAAAGATAGAGGCTCTATAATGAGATTATCATATGATGGTATGACAGAAATATCTGAGTATGGTATGTCTAATTTTTTTAGAGATCAATTAAAAAATATTAGCGAATTACCTCAACAAGTTGATTTTGTTAAAACTTCTAATGGACAGTTTTCTACGCCAAGTGGTAGTTTACCTGATCCTAAATGGGTTAGATTAACTACATTATCTAGTGACGTGCCTACAGGCGCTGCTTTAATAGTGGCTGGAGTTGAATATCCAATATACGTTACGGCTGTAGAAGCTGACTATGTTTATTTAACTAGTCACTATAACGATAACACTAATAATCCTATAACTAATGGAACTGTTATTACTTTTAGAACTTATATAAAAGATAAAATACAAGGCGCTTGGGATATATACGATAGAAACTACACTATATCTTTACAGCAAGAATCTCAAAGTGATTACCATACTTTAGCTTTTGATGAAAGCGTTTTAGGTTGGCCTACTTTTTATACATATAGACCAGGTGAAATGTTTAGTTTGAAAAACACTTTTTTCTCAACTAATTCAGGTGAAATATATCAACATTATTTTGAAGGTGGCGGTAATAATAGAAATACATTTTATGGTACAGCTTCTAAATCATCAATAACTTTTGTATTTAATCCTGTGCCTAATGTTAATAAAAACTTTTTAACTATAGGTTATGAAGGTAGCAATGGTTGGCAAGCTGAAAGTTTTATATCTGATTTACAAGGATTACAAGAAGTACCTAGCAACTATGTAAATCCTAATACAGCTAATCCATCTTATGTAAATTATAATGATAGTAGTGTAATAGTAAATAGTTACTACGAAGGTGCTTACGATAGCCAAGGAAACGAATATCCAGCTGCATTAACAGAACCTATATTTAGAGCAGGTTTTCATTTAAAAGAAGGTAAGTACGTAGCTAATCTCAAAAGTAATAGTGTAGCTAGAGCTGGTGAAGTTGTATTTGGTCCTGATACTTATGGTGGTTATCCAGTAAGTGGTATTAAAGGTTATGTAGCTACAGTTAAATTATCTACAGATACTAGCACTGACGCAGGTGGACAAAAACAAATATTTGCAGCCTTCACTAATCAAGTAACATCGTCTAATTAAATTAAATTGAATATACGTAGACTTACAGATAAAGACTGGGGTACATTAGTATCTTGGTGGAGTAATTGGCCTAAATGGCAAGCTCCAGTAAAAGATTTTTTACCAGAAAATGGTAAAGGTGGTTTAATAGTTGAAAAAGATAATAAGCCTATAGTAGCTGGATTTATCTATTTAACTAATTCTAAGACAGCTTTATTAGAATGGATAGTATCTAATCCTAAATACAGAGAAGCTGACAGAAAACAAGCTATAGAGCTTCTTATAACAGGTGCTGAAAACCTTGTTAAATCACTTGAATATAAATATTTATTTGCAGTAATGCAACATAAAGGATTAATTGAAACACATGAAAAACTAGGGTGGAATAAAGATAAAAAGCCCTCATATGAATTAACAAAAGTATTATAATATGGCAGTAGCAACAAGTTTAGCAATAGCAGCAGGTGTAGCGGCAACTACTAAGTTGGTTAGTGCTCAAATGCAGAAAAACCAAGCTAAAGAACAACAAAAGAAACAAGATCAAATTGCTAAAGATAAAAAATTAGCTCTAGAAGAACTTGAAAAGAACAGACAAGAAGTTATTAATCCATATGAAAACATGGCTAATGAGTTTGAGAATATTGGAGTTGCTACACAAGCTTCAAGATTTCAAGCTGAAGAAGCTGATATTGCTTTAGCTAATACTTTAGATACTATTATGCAAACTGGCGGTGGATCAGGTGGTGCAACTGCTTTAGCAAGAGCTGCTTTAGAATCTAAACGTGGTATATCTGCTGACATACAAAAACAAGAACAAGCTAATAACGAAGCTAGAGCTGAAGGAGCTAATCAAGTTGCTCAACTAAAAGCATCAGGTGAAGCTTTTAAATTCCAAGCTCAAGAAGATAGAGATGTTGCTAAGTTAAATAGATTACAAGTAGAGCAAGATAATGCTAATATATTATCACAGCAAGCTCAAAACGCTAAAATGGCTGCTAACCAACAAATGTTAGGTGCTGTAGGTAGTTTAGCTGGTAGTTTAGCTGGAGGTATAGGCACTGGCGATGTAACATTTGGTGATGGTAAAGCTTTTTTACCTAAATAAAATATAAATTATGGCAGTTAAATATCAAAGAAGAAGAGGCAGTGGAGCATATGAAAATCCACAGTTAATAGTAAATCAACAGTTTGATAGCTATATAAATAGAGCTCCTAATGTAGCTCAAGAAATGGATCAAATGGTAGCCAGTATAGTTGCTAATAATAGAATAGAAAGAGCTAAACAAGAAAGACTATTTGCGGAACAAAACAAAGAGCAGCTAGCTAGATTTGATAAAGTAGCAGGTATAAAAGAAACTGGCTATGGCACTTTCGATCAAAACATGAATAACTTCTTTGATGCTCAAACTGAAAAATATTTTAAAATAAAACAAGGTATTAAAGATGGCACTGTATCTCAGATGGAAGGTAACAGAGCCTTATCTTATTTAAATAATCAAGTCACACAATTTAGGGATGCTGTTGTACCTATTATGGCACAAACTAAAAGATTAGCTGAAGCTTTAAAAATACCACCTGGACAACCTGGTGCTATAAGTTCTAGAGTTCCTACTGCTCAACAAGAAGTTTTATTAGAACTACAACAAGGTGGCAATGTAAACTTAGTTGATAACAATGGTGAGTTAGTTTTATTTAGACCTGCAGGAGATGGTAAAGAAGCTGCTATGGTAAATGTTAATGAGTTGTTGCAGTTAGAGAATAGTGGTATTGAATATTTTCAAACAGTACCTGATTTATCTGAGTCACTTAAAACTGTTTATGATAATACTGTAAAACCAGGAGGTAAAGACAATGCTGACTTAGTTACGTTTGATACTAAAATAGTAGGCGATCAAGAAGTTACTACAAAATCAATGACTACAGAGCAAAGACAAAAAGCTGCTCAATCAATGGTTAAGTCTAATCAGTTTAAAGGTATACTAGATGACGAAGAACGTATGAAAAGTGTTTGGGCTGATATGATGAACAAAGATACTGACTGGATGGTATTTCCACCTAATGCTACAGCAGAACAAATAAAAGCTGAAACTCAAAAACAAAGAGATGAAGCTGCTTTGTTTCTAGCTAATAAAGCTTTAGAAGATAATGCAGCTGCTGATGGTGTAGAAACTATAATTGGTAGAAGAAAGTATCAACCTCCTACATCTCAAACTTCTAGTACTAAAAAAGAAAATGTATTAAGACTAGAAACTAAAGAGCAAATAGCAACTTATGGAGACGATTATCAAGCTATGACAATAGAAGCTGATCAGTATGTTGGTAAGCCACAAGAAATAATAAACAGATATGAGTTTTATAGTGGCGGTTTAAAAGACTACAAAACTAAAGCGCAAATTTTAGCTGAAGACGAAGATTTTAAAGATGCTGATTTATTAAAAGATGATAGAATATATTATATAGTAGATGAAGAAGGAAATATAAATCCTAATGTATACAAAGAAACTTCTACTCCTGAAGACGTTGTAGAAATATTTGCCATAGGTAAAGGATTAAACGATGCTGCTATAGAGCAATTAAAAAAGAAATACCCTACAAAACAAAAACAACAACAAGCTAATACTGAACCTGCTAAAGCTACTAAAAGAAAACCTTATTAATGGAGCCAAAAACAGAAACTCTACAAAGGCTATATGATAATGCTTTACCGTATTTTGATATGCCTAAATTTGACGTGTTTGTAAAAGACTTGCAAGATGATAATAACTTATCTAATTTTAGAGAAAGTATGTCAGAATATTATGACATGCCTGAAATAAAAATTATGAAAAGTGATTTATTTGAAATACCTGAGGTAAAAGAAACAGGCGAGAAAGATACAGCACTAGAAAGAACTTTTGGTAAAAACGCAGTCACAGATTTTTTTGGAGATATAGCTAGAGCTTGGACTCAAGGCGTTGAACAAGCTAAAACTGTTGATCCTAGTTTAGATTTATTTTATGAAGGAAGCGAAGCAACTGATGAAGAGGTTTTGAAATTTGTAGAAGCTAATAAAAATTTAGCTAAAAAAGATATGGAGTCTGACGAGATGAAGTCTTTTAATAAAATATATGAAGAAGAAGGAGGAGGCTGGTGGGGCTTTATAAAAGGTGCTGCAATGAATCCATCTACATTATCTTCTATGTTAGTGAGTTCTATATCTAGTCAAGTTAATTCTTTTTTAACTTCAGAACAAGTTGCTGCTGCTGGTGGTACTGCCGCTGCTGCAGGCGCTGGTGTTGGTTTAACTGCTTTTGGGGCAGGCGCTATTCCAGGTGCTATAACAGGTTTGATGACTGGTAGTATGACAGCTATGGAAACTGGATTAACTTTTGCTGAGTTACTACAAGAAGAAGTTGGTGGTGATCTAACTGCTGAAAATGTTAGAGCTATATTAAATAATGAAGAAAAGTTAAGTGAGCTAAGAAGAAAAGCAGGTGGAAGAGGTTTAGCTATAGGAGCTGTTGAAGCTGCTACTATGGGACTAGCAAAAGGTGTTGGTGGTAAAATAGCATCAGCAGGATTTAGAGCTGCACCTGCTGTAGCTGCTGG
>MDTC01001637.1_pt1 | contig 12751 bp, 9 predicted proteins | sample 811181 | NCBI WGS metagenome assembly MDTC01 (sample SAMN05326644, study PRJNA326480) | marine metagenome | isolation source: seawater | place: Pacific Ocean: North | collected 2011 | reverse complement strand
GCTATTCGTTCCTCTATGATCAGGCTTACTATCAGCTGAGAGAGCATTTCCAAGTGCATTCGTTAGACGGCTTTGGTTGCGGCAACTTCACCGCAGCCATTGGCGCAGCCGGTGCCTTGTTGCATTACTTGCAGAATCAGTTGCGCCGTAATATCTCGCATATTCTTCAGCTGCATCCGTATCATACGGATGCTTGCGTGTTGATCGATCAAGCCAGTCAGTTGAACTTGGATCTGGTGAGCAGTCGCGCGGGTAAGGAACACACCTTGTTGCATGCGCTTGACCAGACCTGTACACCGATGGGCGCCCGCAAGTTGCGTGATTGGTTGCTGCATCCGCTGCGCGATTTGGCCGCCTTGCAAGAACGCCAGGATGTGGTGGAGGCCCTGTTGCGGCAGCCGTTTATTCTGTCAAAGATCCAAGAGAGCCTGAAAGGAGTGCGGGATGTGGAGCGCACTCTGGGGCGGTTGAGCCAAGGCTCTGGCAACGCACGTGACTTGAAGAGCTTATCCAAAGCACTTCAAGCCGTGCCCGAGATACGGCAACATTTGCAGTCAGTGTGTCCGCCAGAGCAGACTATTGCTTTGATTGAGCAGTGGTTTGAATTGCTGCACGATTTCCCCGAGTTGGTTGCAAAATTGGAAGCCGCCATCGTGGATGAACCACCGGCAACGGTGAAGGAGGGCGGGGTGTTTCGGGATGGTTACGACGCTGATCTCGATGAGATTCGTGCCGCCTCTCGGGAGGGCAAGCAGTGGGTCGCGGATTTGCAGGCAGGTGAGATCGAACGCACAGGGATCAAATCGCTCAAAGTACGTTACAATGCGGTCTTCGGCTACTTCATCGAAGTCACCAAGTCGAATTTAGCGCAAGTGCCAGACAGCTATCACCGCAAACAGACGACGGCCAATGCGGAGCGTTTCATCACGCCAGAGCTGAAGGAGGTGGAGAACAAGATCCTCGGTGCCGATGAACGTTCGCGCGCCTTCGAGATGGAGGAATTTCAAAGGCTGCGTCATGATGTCCTGGCAGAGTTGCGACGTTTGCAAGCGATGGCCAACGGGGTCGCGGCGCTTGATGTGATGGCGGGTTTGGCAGAAACCGCCAGGCTCTACTGCTACTGTCGGCCTTTGCTGAATGAGTCTAAGAATCTTTATATCAAGGAGGGACGACATCCGGTTTTGGATCAGAATCTGGCGGAAGAAAAGTTTGTGCCCAATGACACTACGCTCGATGCCAGCAATAATCTGCTGTTGTTGATTACTGGGCCGAACATGGCAGGTAAATCGACTTACATTCGCCAGGTCGCCTTGCTGACGGTGATGGCGCAGATCGGCAGTTTCGTGCCGGCAACGCAAGCAGAGATCGGCTTGGTGGATCGCATCTTCACGCGAGTCGGTGCCAGTGATGACCTAGCCAAGGGACAATCGACCTTTATGGTTGAGATGAACGAGACCGCGACCATTATCAACAACGCCACTGACCAGAGCTTGGTAATTCTGGATGAGATTGGACGTGGCACCTCGACCTTTGATGGGCTCTCAATTGCCTGGAGTGTGGCGGAGCATTTGCATGATCGCATTCAAGCACGAAGCATGTTTGCCACGCACTATCATGAACTCACTGCCTTGGCAGCGAATCGGCCAAGCGTGCAGAATTATAATGTGGCGGTGCGCGAGTGGAATGAAGAGATCATTTTCCTACGTAAGATCGTCGCCGGAGCAGCAGACCGTAGTTATGGCATCCAAGTGGCCAGACTAGCTGGCTTGCCCAAAGAAGTCGTCAAGCGTGCTCAGGACATCCTGGAACACCTCGAATCCAATGCTGCACAGCCGCAACTGGGCGCCAAGAAACGCGCTGCCCGCAAGAGCAAAGGCAGCCGAGCTGCCGAAGATGTCAAACCGGATGGTCATTCACCGCAGATGTCCCTGTTTTTGTAGGATCGCTGACGGCATGTGTGAAAGTATGATTCGTGAACCAAACAATATGGATTGTCGACTCGGCTTGACTTTGGAGCCCTTGAGCGGTGGGTAACCTTCCCGCAACTTGGTCGATTGAGTGAGAATAGGGAGTTTCTCAATGCTTCCTGGCTTGTTGCTGGCAATTAAACGCTTTTTTACGTGATAGAATCGTTATGGCATTGCAATTAATACCCGAGTTCTAGGATTCGATCTCAAATGGCATTGTCTGAAGAGAGTGCTCATAAGGCCAAGTTGGAGATCCGCCACCCCAAGGGAACCATGTCTTTTTGTATGAATCTATTTGTGCTCGTGCGCTCAGAAACTGCGTTTTTTTGGCACGCTATGGTGATGAAAAGCGAGCTCTCCGAACGTAGCAAGGAGGTTTGAGCAATGGTGGTGAATGTATGAAATTGTCAGGTACGTTTGGTGAAATGATTCATGACTTCTGGGTTGCTGATGACTGGTTATGCTGGTAGGGACGGAGTCCGGGACTTGATGGGTTTCCAGGCATCACTTGAGGCGTGGAACCATCCATCACTGAGTTTACGACGCTTGTAATTATCGCGTGCGGTGTTGTTTGCGTAGGTATGTGCAGAATCAAATGTTTCTTTGATTTGAGTACATGGGAGAATGTGTAGGAGCCCGATATTGATGTGGCTGGGGAAGTCTCGGCGGTGGTTGGACTTCCTGACAAAGACACGGGCGCGACATTCTATCGATTGTGTCGGCGAGCTTTACGGAAGCTTTACATTTCCGGGGTGGCGCTGCCTTTACAGCGAGCAAGCTTCTTCTACAGTAGTGCTCAGCTCATGTCTGACCAGTTTGCCAAGAAGCCGCTGCTTATCATCGATGATGATCGGAAACTGTGTCGTTTGATCAAAGACTATTTGGATCCGTTAGGCTATGAAGTGGCGGCAGAACATAGCGGGCCTGAAGGGCTGCGGCGAGTATTGGAGTATCACTTTGAAGCGGTCATTCTCGATGTGATGTTGCCCGGCATGGACGGTTTCGAGGTACTGCGGGAGATGCGCAAGAAGACCAATGTTCCGGTGTTGATGCTGACGGCGCGCGGAGAAGAACCAGACCGAATCGTTGGGCTTGAGATTGGCGCAGATGACTATTTGCCGAAGACCTTTTCTACTCGTGAACTGTTGGCGCGTCTGCGGGCGGTGGTGCGCCGCTCTAGCATTGCAGTGCCTCTTGATGATCCGGCGGAGCAGGATATGCACTGTGGAGACCTTTGTGTGAACGAAGCCACGCACACGATTACTGTTAACGCCCAAGCTCTGGTGCTTACGGCTTTGGAATTTGCCTTGTTGGCGAGCTTAATGCGATCGAAGGGGCGGGTGAAGACTCGGGAGCAATTGTTAGAAGATGTGGTCGATCGCGAGTTTGAAGTCTTTGACCGATCCATCGATGTGCATATCTCGGCGCTTCGCAAAAAGTTGCAAGATGATCCCAAAGCGCCGCGGTATATTCGTACCATTCGGGCCGTTGGTTATCAGCTGATTAATCCAGATTACGAGGCGCTCAACGCTTGATGAATTGGCGAATCCCACTATATGCGAAGATCGTGTTGATGCTATGTGCAAACCTCATGGTGGTGGTGCTAGCATTTGTGCTTTTCTTTAAGGTGCAGCTTAAGGTGGGCTTGGACACACTGTTGAATGGGCGCACTGGAGATCGAATTCGTGCGGTGACAGATGTGATGGCGGGTGAATTGCGTGAATTGCCGCAAGAAAAATGGGATGGGACTTTGGAAAGGTTTTCCAAGGCCTATGAACTGGACGTTGCGGCCTTTCGGGACCCCAGTCGACAGTATGCGGGCCCGGCGATGGAGCTTCCTTTGGAGGTGAAGGAACGGTTGCGGCGACGTGGCCGGGGTGGTCGTCGCCCTTCAGAACGAAAGAGCGATATAGAGCGTTCAGAACGCCTGTCGATCGAAGGAGGAGGGGAAGGGGACATGCATGCCCTATCAGATCGTGCGAGAGGCCGGCCGCCTCACTCACGTTCAACGCCAGTGTTTCTCCTACACACTCAAACTCCGGACGCTTATTGGATTGGCGTGCGGGCACCGACGCATAATCGAGATCTGAAACCCCCGCCGATCGTCACTTTAATCTTGAAGACTCCTTCTCTCACGAACAATGGGTTGTTTCTTGATGTGCGGCCTTGGATCTTCGGCGCCCTCGCGGTGGTCTTGTTATGCATTCTCTTCTGGCTGCCTTTCGTGCGAGGTATCACTCGTTACTTGCGGCAAATGACCGAGGTAACGGAGGCGGTGGCGCGTGGATCATTCAGTGCGGAAGTGAGTGGGAAACGTTCGGATGAATTGGGACGCCTTGGTGGGGCGATCAATCGCATGTCGGACCGTCTGCAAGGCTTTGTGACCGGTCAGAAACGCTTTCTGGGTGACATTGCCCATGAGTTATGTTCGCCAGTGGCGCGCATGCAATTGGCTCTTGGGGTACTGGAGCGCAAAGCCACAGGCGACCAGAAGGACTATGTGGAAGACGTGCAGGAAGAAGCGCGCCACATGTCTGAGATGGTGGATGAGCTACTGGCCTTTTCCAAAGCATCGATCAAGCCAGCCAGTTTACAGCTGACGGTGGTGGACTTGAAGCGAGTGTCAGAATATGCACTGCGGAGAGAGGCTGGCGACAGCGTTCAGACGGAAATTGATTTGCCGGACCAACATCAGGTCTTGGCCGATGAGGGTTTGCTGTTTCGTGCCCTGGCCAACGTCATTCGCAATGCTGTTCGTTATGCTGGTAGTGCTGGTCCGATTCGGATTCGTTCGATGGTTAGTGACGGATCTAACAAGGTGACGTTGACGGTTACTGATTCTGGGCCTGGGGTGCCCGAAGACGTTGTCGATAAACTCTTTGATCCGTTCTATCGGCCTGAAGCGTCGCGGTCTCTGGAGTTCGGTGGTTCAGGGTTGGGTCTTGCGATCGTAAAGACCTGCGTGGAGTCCTGTGAGGGCGAGGTTAGTTGTCGTAACCTGGAGGAAGGGTTCGAGGTTCAGATTACTTTGCAACTGGCAAGTTGAGTTAGGTGCCGACGGGGGAAATGAATTACCGAAGCTAGAGCAGAGAACTGCGCAACCAGTTCTCACTCCTGAGGCTTCAGCGACCATTTTTCGGTCCCTCGTTATAACCCCCCCTGGTAGTTGCGACGTAAGAAAGTTAGTGAGTCTGTAAGGCTGCGGCTGATCCATGTCGTGTCATTTGGCTACTACGGAAATCGGTGAGAGATGTGAAAAACTTTCTCTAGATTCTGAATGGTTTGTCTCAGACGATCGTGTTCCTGCTCATAGGTGCCCTGGTGCTTAGAGCGCCGAGGTCACTGCCTGTGAAGCTTTTTTGGCTTTCGCCAAGGCCTCATCAAGATCGTTGCCACGTGCAATAGCAACGCCCATGCGACGACGGCCATGGACCTCTGGTTTGCCGAATAGACGCAGTTGGGTATCTGGATCGACCAGGGCTTTATCCAGTCCGCTGTAGGACACTGCTTGAGAATCACCTTCCACCATGATGACGCTCGAGGCAGATGGGCCGTGTTGCTGAATGTTGGGTATGGGCAGGCCTAGGATTGCGCGAGCGTGTAAGGCAAACTCCGACAAGTCCTGCGAAATGAGTGTGACCAAGCCGGTGTCATGAGGACGGGGCGAGACTTCACTGAAGTAGACCGCGTCGCCTTTGACGAACAGTTCGACACCGAACAGACCGTAACCGCCAAGTGAATCGGTGATAGCTCGGCCGATACGCTGGGATTCCGCCAAGGCTGCATTGCTCATGGGCTGTGGCTGCCAGCTTTCGCGATAATCGCCGTCCTCCTGACGATGACCAATTGGGTCGCAGAACGCTGTGCCACCGGCATGTCGGATGGTTAGCAAAGTGATTTCATAATCGAAATCGACAAATCCTTCGACAATCACCTTGCCCTTGCCTGCCCGGCCACCTTCTTGAGCATAATGCCAGGCTTGATCGATGTCTCCTGGGCCCTTTACGGTGCTTTGGCCTTTTCCAGAAGAACTCATGATCGGTTTGATCAAGCAGGGGAATCCAATTTCGGCGATGGCAGCACGGTAAGTATCTTTCGTTTCGGCAAAGCGATAGGGAGAGGTCGCCAAACCAAGTTCCTCGGCGGCTAATGTGCGAATACCTTCCCGGTTCATGGTCAATTGCGTGGCTTTTGCCGTGGGAATGACGGTGGTGTAGCCATCAGCCTCCAACTCGGCCAACACATGCGTGGCAATGGCTTCCACTTCAGGGACAACCAAATCGGGGGCTTCTTCGGTGATCACGGCACGCAATACCTCAGAGTCTAGCATGGACACCACGTGGGAACGATGAGCGACCTGCATAGCAGGTGCATTTGGGTAAGCGTCGACTGCGATGACTTCCACGCCAAGGCGTTGCAATTCAATTGCGACTTCTTTGCCGAGTTCGCCGGAGCCACAAAGTAGGACTTTCTTTGCCGTGGCTGTGAGAGGGGTGCCGATGGTAGACATGATGCTTTAGGATGTTGCATGAGGCTTCGGCTGGAAAGAGCGATTTCGCATTTTGATGTTTCGACGCCGTGTTTGCTGGTATCTTGAGCCGCATGAAGCAGGGCGATTATCAGTTTTTAGCGGACCCTCATGTCTTGCCTACGCCGGTTTAGGCGGTTGCGATTACGTTTGGCGTGGAGAAGCTGGGGTTTATCTTGGGCTTTCAAGATGACAGGGAAAGACCACCCTATGAAGTGGTTTGCTGGCAGGGCGTGGAGTTGCATTTGTAGTAGGACGATGATACAGGGTGGTCGCGTTTTGAGCGGCCGGTGTTGCGATTTGTTATCCTTGACGAACTGGCCCCTGAAGAAGCCTTTCACAGTCAGTCCACGATTCACGAAGCGGGGTGGGGGAATCGCGAATTTCCATTCTATTATCTCGATAAGTATAGACTAGCGTTTTGCCAGGACCTATAACAAAAGCGGGTTCGTTTTAAGTAGATCGGGATAATGCCTTTTGATCGATCTTCACCGATGGGCATGGTGAGCATCTTGCCGGACTTGTCGTGAGTGTTGGCCTCGTCACTCCTTTTGATGCTTAGCCCTAAATAAAGCGTCGTTCTGGACACAGATTAGCTCAAGGCCACGAACGAGGTGTTGCCGTCTGTATGAATGGATATCGCGGCAGATTTCGTTCATAATCTCACGTGTGGAGCTTCCAGAGCAGGCATGACCTCAGTCTGGATGGAAGGTGTCCGGCGTAAGGAAAGTGCCAGAAATCAACCTCGGGTGCAACCGATAGGTTCGCTTGGTGGGTTGTGGAGTGGGCTGCAGTTGGTGTGGAATAGAAGAACGGGCAGCTTAGAGATTGAGAGGGCTCTCATGGCTCGGTGTGTGAACGTGATTGAGAGCCCTGCATTGTTGCAAACAGGTAGGGCGAAGCTAGCTTTCTTTCTGGGTCAAAAAATCCAAGTAGATCTCGGCGCGGCGATTGCGTTCTCTGCCTTGCGGATTGTCCTTGCCGTCTGGGCGCAAGTTGGGACTCAAGGGCACACGTTCACCGAAGGACTGCAGTTTAATTTGGCTTTGCCGGACGCCTAGTGAGTGCAGGGTGGTTGCGACACGTCGGGCTCGGCGCTGGGATAGGGCGTCATTGTAGGGGACTTCTCCCAAAGAATCTGTGTGGGCTTCAATGAGGATTTCGTTGTTGCCAGTTTTCTTGAGAATGGAGGCGATAACCGAAAGCTGCTTGAGTGATTGCGGGGTGAGTTGGTCTGAGTCGTATCCAAAGTATAAGACAACGGATTCCCCGCCACGTGGGTCCTCGACCAAAGGCGCTTTCAGGGCGTCACTTTCTTTGGCGATGTCGAGGAATTGGCGCATCAGGGTTGAGACATTGATGCGTTCGATGATCCACTGATAGGCATTATCTTTCTTTAGTTCTAGGCCAATTTCCGACTTCAGTTGGTAGAGGTCGGACTCAACGTTGGCGATGACCCAGGCGCTGACATCGGTTGTATTAGTAACACGAAATGCGCGGTCTTCGATGGGTTGGAATTCGCCTTCCTGGAATATCAAACCGAGAGCGGCAAGCTTCTCGTTGGGCAGCGCATCTTCGGTGGCGATCTTGGCTAGGGATTCGAAATCTTGCTTGATCAGGGAATCGACCAAGACGGCGGAGAGTTCGATGACTTCGCGATTTGATGGTGTTGATGTTAGGTGATCTGGTAGAGTTAGTTGTTTGGGGGCCCAACTACCTTGGCTATCTAGCGCAAGGTCTACTAGCAATTGTCCTTTGGTCTTGTCGGCAAGCCGTTGCACATTGATCGCCCAACGATGCAGTCCGCCTTCAATAAAGCCGATATTATTGACTGGCTTTTGCGGGTCGATGGTGATTTGGCGACTGTCCAATGCCTGTGATAGAGTAGACGCTGTGTGGGCATCCAAATTTACTCCCATGGCCACGATCTGGTTGACGTCGCGGCTGAGTAGGCCGCGAATGAGTTCCTTCAACAACGCGGTGGGCTCTTGGGTAAAGGTGACGTCGATCGGTCTGGCCGCTGTCTGGTCGCCAGCCACGGGTTCAATGGGCACGACCAAAGGTGGTTCGGGTTGTTCCTTGGTGTTGTTTTTCAGAGCCATCCAGCTACCAATGCCACCAAGCAAGCAGGTGGCGGTGATCAGACTCGCGGTGGCTGCTGAATTGGGTGAAGAGCTTCCGGCGACAAAATAGGCGGGCATTTCAGGGAGCGCCGGGGAACTGGCGCTCGTTTTGGGGCCAGGAATGTGCTGCTTGAGCTGCATGAATGAACTAGGTTGAGTGTGGTCGCTATAGCGTATCCAGTTGCAATCGCAGTGATCCCATAAGGCCGCGGCTGTCATCGGGGTTTGGCACGCTGACTTTCAGCGTAACCTCTGTCTTGGAAGTGCTGGCGAGCACGGAATAGAAGGCGGCGTGGGTGTCGGTCGGGTCGTGGTCAATGTAGTGGATCAGGTAGCCTGGCTGCACAGCAGCAATGGAAGCGGGAGATCCTGGCCGAACGTCAACGATCTCGACCATTGGGAATGATGGCTCATAGCCAAGTCGACGTCGGACATCGGAGGTCAGATACTTCGCTTCCAAGCCGGCAATGTCCCAAACACGCTTGACCTCGGCTTGTAGAGGCTCGGGAACTGCCACAGATCCTTGGTCCTGGATGGTGGCGGTAATGAGTTCTAGAGTCTTTTCGCGCCAGATTTTGAGATCGACGGTCTTCCCAGTGGGTGTGGATTGAATGAGGTCGAGAAGATCCTGTGCGATCAGCACCTCGTGACCGTCGTAGGCCAGAATGACATCGTTCTTCTGCAGACCTGCTCGATGTGCTGGAGATCCTGCTAAAGCCCCGGTGACAACACAGCCTTTGGTACTGGGTAGCTGTAAGGCGAAGGCATCGACGGGAGCCACGTCGGCGACATAGACGCCAAGGTAACCGTAGTCCGGCACTGCTCGGTCAAGAATGTCGTTCATGGCAGTGCGCACTTCGTTGACAGGAACTGCCAAGCCGTAACTCTGTGCCTGGCTATTCTGGTTGTTAGGGCCACGGTAGAGGGCGCGATTGATACCGATGATTTGGCCATACACATTCACCAAAGGGCCGCCGGAGTTGCCCGGATTGAGCGCAGTATTGGTTTGGATTAAAGGTGGGCCACTATCACTGCTGCGACGCGGCCGTGCGCTGCTGATTACGCCATTGGTGAACGTGCCGTCTAGACCAAAGGGGCTGCCGACCGAATACACGGTCTCGCCATCGCGGATCTTGCTGGAATCGCCCATGGCCAAGGGCGGAAACTGTTGATCGGGTTCGACGTCGATCTTCAATACAGCGATATCGACAACCGGATCGTAGCCGATCAGACTGGCAGTGTATTGGATGCGGTCACGTGTGGTGACTAGAATGTTATCCAATCCATCAATGACATGATGATTGGTAAGCACATAGCCTTCCTTTCTAACGATAACACCTGAGCCTTGGCGAGTCACAGTCTTGGACTCGGGCACTAAGTAGCCACCCGAATCATTACGGCGGTAGCGTTGATTTGGGGTGGATTTATCACGTTTACCTGACACGACCACCACCGATGGCTGCATTCTTTCGGCAAGATTGGCTCGCTCGTAGCTGAGCTGTGCGTCCAAGGACCTGCCTTGCATTGGCGCGAAGGCATGCGGTTCTGTAGAGGCCTCAGGTGGCAGTTCCTTGAGTGGTGGTTCTGCTGTGATTGGGAGAACTTTGGGGGTTTCTCGCTGGGGTGGTGAGGCTTTTTCGCCGCGTATTAGGTCAAATAGATCGTAAATGTTGGGTTCTCCACGCACCAGGTAGGTCGCGAGGAGTGCCACGCAGCCTACGATCAAGAGGGCACTGAGCCGCCGAACGCCGTCGTACATAAGTTCTGTAGATTAAGGAGGAAATGCGGGCTGCCAATGGTCAACTGGCAGAAATTGATGCCGGCTTGCGAGGCGAAGTTCGAGTTGGGAACGCATTTACGTGAATTCATTGATCGTTTATGTTAGGGTTATTTGACTGAAGAAGATGCATTCCTGGTAGCTCGGACAGTCCTGCAAGTAAGCAGAATGAGTATGGCAAAGTGCTTCAAGGCCATGTTTGGCTGCAAGGCAATTTCCTGATGCTCAGTGGCTACCTGCTGATTTCGCGGTTGTTCAAGTTCATTGCCTTTGACCAAGCGCCCGCCGGGGTCATGGCTGCGGCTTTGGGCTGGGAGTCCTTGGTATTCCGATCCCTGGGTTAGGGCAAGAATACCAAGATCATTGGCCCCCTCTTACATTTGATCTTGGGTGTCGCTGGGCTGTGCATCCTGGTCTGATTGTTGGGGTCATTAGCTACTGGTCCTGGGCACAGTTTTCTGAAGAATGATCATGCAAACGAACGCCAGATCATTGAGTTATCGAACCTTGGACTGAAATCATTGGGAGTTTTTGACGTGGCGGACGATCCTCTCGACTGGTCTACGTTCCGGAAACCGAGAGTTTGCTTGTTGAGGGAATAGTTCGGCAGGATGGTGCATCAGTTGCTCATGAGAAACACACTGATTCTACTCCTTGCAGTGGCAACCCTAACCGGGCTACAATTCATGATGAGCGAAACCCTGGTGAACGAGGATGGCTCTGTCATGGCGACGTCGTTGCCGTTGGACAAGCAGACTTCAGAGGTGGCTTATGAATCTGCGACCTTTGGCATGGGCTGATTCTGGGGCCCGGATTCCGAGTTCGGAAGCCTAAAAGGAGTCTTGCGCACCCGCGTTGGTTATTGTGGCGGCACCAAAGAGAAGCCTACCTATTATAGAATGGGTGATCATACCGAAGCCATCACTATTGATTACGATATGAAGCTTCTGAGCTATGACGATTTGTTAGGCTACTTTTGGCGTGGTCATCGATGCAGCAGTGTTAATAGCAGTCGGCAGTATCGCAATGCAGTGTTTTATCGCAATGACGAGCAGCGCAGGTTGGCTGAAGCGTCACGAGCGTTGGAGGCCAACCGTCTTGGCATTGCAGCGGACAAAGTCACTTCCGATATCGTTGCGATGGGCACCTTTACCTGCGCCGAAGGCTATCATCAGAAGTATTATCTAGCGCGTCATGATGATATCCGGAAGTTTCTCAACACTACGTATCCCACAAGCAAGGCCTTGGCCGATTCAACGGTGGCGATGCGGCTCAACGCGTATTTGGGCTCGGGCATGCGCCTGAATTGGAAAGCTTTTTTAGAGGAACTGCCTTCGTATGGCTTGCCGGAGCAGATCATAATGACGCTGTCTCAAGTCGCTGAGCGTTCTCTCAAAAGGTAAACATTTAAGTTTACAGCTCGGCTAGAATGTCGGCCACCATGGGCCGGGACGGTTCGACTTCTGGGCCTAACAGAGCAATGGAAGTCTTATTGGGCTTAAACAGGTCGTTGGCTACGCGTTGAATGTGGGTTGGCGTGACGCCGCGCAGAGCTTCAAGGTAAATGTCTGGGTGGAAGTCGTCATCATCGCTAATGAGGCAATCACCGATCCAGAACATTTGAGCGCCTGTTTCTTCCATGCCCATCATGTGCTGTCCCGCTTCGTGCTGAAAGGCGCGGTTGAGTTCGCGTTGGGTAGGTGGCTGATCTTTCAGGCGCTGACATTCTCTTCGAATGACTTCGAGCGTTTTCTGCAGGTAGCGTGGATCAAAACCTGCGTAGATATTGAATAGCCCCACGTCACGATAGAGATCGCGTTGGGTGCCGACTTGATAGCAGTAGCCGCGCTTTTCTCGGAGCTCTTGCGAAAGGCGGGAACTCATGGTCTCGCCCATGAGCACGCTGAGAAGATTGGTCACTGAGGCATCTGGATCGTGTCGACCATTAGTGCGGAAGCCAATGGTCATTTGAGTCTGTTCGATAGGCCGTGACTCGCTGATCAGTGCTGGTTTCGTTTGGCGTTTGGCAGGGCGAAAGAGCTTAGAAGGCAGTCGAGTGCCCCGATGTAGGCTGCCAAAGTGCTTTTCGACCACGGTCAACATCTTGTTGATCGGCTGAGGACCAGCTATTGCTACCACGGTGTTACGCCCGCCGTAGGCGCGTTCCACATAAGCAAAGAAATCTTCCTGATTGAGGCGGGCCAAGGTCTTGGGCGACCCAAGAATGGGTTTGCCCAGCGGATTGCCCTTCCAAGTTAGGCTCGAGAGCAGGTCATCGACGTAGGTAGCGGGTTGGTCGCGATACATCAGGATTTCATCCTCAATGACGCGCCGTTCGCGATTGATCTCTTTGGGG
>MDTC01225723.1_pt1 | contig 12752 bp, 14 predicted proteins | sample 811181 | NCBI WGS metagenome assembly MDTC01 (sample SAMN05326644, study PRJNA326480) | marine metagenome | isolation source: seawater | place: Pacific Ocean: North | collected 2011 | reverse complement strand
GCTTGTTTTTGATACAAGTTTTCCATCTTTTACATTTAAATTATCAATACCTAGTTTTTTCATAATATCTAAGATTTCATTGGATGTTTCTGATTTTTTTGCATTTCTTTCCTTTAATCCTTTACGTAATGCAGCAATTTGTTCATCTAGTGATAAGTATTCTTTAACGGATTGTTGGAGTTTATTTTTAAAAAATTGAAATTCTTCGTCGTTCATACTTACAGCATCCTTCTCTTGGTCACTCATATTATATTTATTATCAAAAAGAGAAAAAAATGAGTTCAAATAACCGAGACCCTAATTTTATTACAGGTGGATATAAAACTATTAATAAAATTGTAAAAGAACAGAATAAAAGATTACTAGCTGAAATTGCTAAATTTAAAGAAATGGATAGTGAAGAAACAAAAGAATTTATCGAAGAATATTTGAAACCAAACTATTATATGCTAGAAATTACGGCATCTTATAAAAAGGAACAACAGCAGCGAAATTACATTTTTTAAAAATGTTAAAAGAAAATATAGTAAAACACTAGAATACTACAATGAGTAAAAGAGTTAAATTAAACATCAATAAAGAAAGCGATCATGGAAAAATAAAAAAAAATTTAGAAAATTGGGTTCATATTTATGATAGACATTATCATTTAATTCCGGTTTTTTCTCGTATTCGGTATATTGATCGTGAAAGTGGTGATTTTTATTTTGGTGGTATTATTATTCAAAATAAACTAGATAAGATTGTAGTTCGTGGTATTGGATTTGATAGTACATGGGCAATTAAACCAACAGATTATACTATATTTGTTGAAGATCACCGAACACGAAAGCATATTAAAAAGGAGAAAAATAATCTATACCAGCTATATTGTGATGGTAAACTACACTTCAGTTTTAACGAAAATTAATTCCTCTTTTTTTTTATTTCTATCAAGTAATATAATACATTAATTACAGAACAATGGCTGATTACAAAGACACTATAGAAGAAGTTCTTATGTCTATCAATCCAAAAGAAGTCCGCACTATGTCTCATATTAAACAACAACGCGAAGAAGCAGTTGATCTTGTTATGGAGGATTTTATGTGTTATCCTAAAAATAAAGAGAACATTCAAAAAATAAAAAAAGATTTAGAAAATTATGAATTAGTTCCTCGTGAAAATCTCTACAAACACGATACAATTCTGTTTTTAAATAGTTACCATTTTTATGATATTTACCTAGAACAAGCAAAAGTAATACGATTAGAAGATGGTGATAATATGCGTCTAAAAATATTTACAGATAACAATTCTAATCTGTATAAAACAAAACCAGTAAAATATGCATTTCGTAAATTAAGCGATGAAGACAAAGTAAAGATAAATCTAATAGAAGCAATCTATTCTATGGATAAATAAGATAATAGAATATCTTAATATATAATAAGTATAATTGATTATGTATATTTATTATGACACAGAAAGTTATTTTTTAGATAAAAATCAAAATGTAATTGATAATTTTGAATTAGGACACAAATATTCAGCAGAAGAAATAAATAAAGTATCACATAAACCAGGATATAAATATTACATTTGCTTAAAAGAAAATGAGTCAATCAACGATATTTCCGGTTTAACCGAAAAATTAGAATTACCATTAAAAAAAATTTCCGATAAATTTGATAAAAAAATAGTATCAAATCAAAATTACATCACTTTCTGTGTTTCTTTTACAAGTAATATGAAAAAAACAAAAACAGAAAAGATTAGAACTAATCAATATGAACGTTATCAATTTAATAATTGTAGATTCAGAGTAATCTTATCTAAAGAGGCTATTATTTACAAGGTATATTCTGGATATGATGATTTTGAAACACTTTTTAAAAGATTTTTAGATGTTGATGTTGTATCTGGCGGTTTTCTACAATATTGGAAAATTCTAGCTAAAGAAATGTTTAAACAATATAGCAGTTTTCTATTTACAATTGTTCAAAATTTAAATAAATTATCACTACAATTTAATTCATTAGATTACTATAAACTTCAAGATGTTCGCAAATTAACAATAGAATACAACGTATTACTTGATACACTTTATAACGAATTACAAAGTTTCTTATTTACAAATAGCAGTCTTAAAAATCAAGTTCTCTTTTTTCCATTTCAAAAAGGATTAGATCGTTATATACAAAAAAATAATAAGGATGATCCATGTGCTTGTAGTGATAAAGTATTCTGTATTGATGATTATCCTAATTTACGTGAAGCTCGTGAATTATTAGGTTTATATGGTAATTTAAAAGACGGTAACTGCTTTTATGGTTGCCAAGCTTTAGAAGAAGTGAGTAAACAAAATAAATCTCATTGGTGTTATGTGAACAATCCCGAAAAATGCGCGTCTAGTAAAAAATCAAATTATATTGATACCGAACAATGGAAAACTTGCTCTGTTCCTGATTTAGATTACAATAATTATGTATTTAAAACATCTTTAGATGAAATTGAAGTTTCAGCCTTAGATCAAGTAACGGAATTAGAACAATGGCGTGAATATACTAAAAATTTAATAGAAGGTATTATGAACGCTATTTCATTTTTCGATTCTAAAAGTGATAAAATATTGAGTATTGTTTCTTCATTCTTTTTACCTATGGGCGTAGCTGTAGGATGGTATGGAATGAACTTTAAAAATATGCCCGAATTAATGCATCCAGGTGGTTATAAAGGCTTTATTTACATTAATATCTTAATTATTTTAGTCATTATGTTCAATTATCGCGATGATATTATTTTCTATATTCGTGATACATTAAAAATAGTACAGGAAAGACAACAAAAATTGATTCCATTTAAAAAAAATAAAAAAGAAGAATTCGTAAATTACAGAAAAACCCTAGCATAATGAATGATACTAAAGTATCTAGGAAAACACTTGTAGCATTAGAAACAAATTCACGATTAAATTGGAAGTCTATTCTACTTGAAATATGGATTACAGAATTGAAACCTCGTGGAGTTACATATGACGAGTTTATACAAAAAATGAATCTAGCATAAACGCTCAAACATTATATTAATCTACTTCATAAACAATATCTTTTTTTATAATATAGACTAAATATGAATAATTGTAATTCATGTGTAAGTAATTCTTTTTCTATGATGAATAATGGAATGCAACAACCTATGCCACAAGTTCGCACAATGCCCTCAAATACATTAACACAAAATATGAATAACGCTACTGCTAATACAAATAATATTCAAAATACACCAATGAATACTGAAATAAATACTACAAAAGAACAAGTTGAAAAAGCCGTTATTGATGCTGTTTCTAAAAATAATGGTGTAAAAAAAGACGAATTAAATATAATCTCCAATGAAATAAAAAAAGATGTTAGTATTAGTGCCGATTTAACCGTTCATGCTATATTAAGTGCTTTAACATTAATAGTTGCTCTTGGATGGAATGAAGCTATTAAATATTATATCTCAAGATATATTAAATTTTATCAAGGTTCATCGCACTCATTACTTTTTTATGCACTTACAGTTACATTACTACTTGTATTATATGTAAAATTATTTAATAAGAAATTAATAAAACCTTCACCTATTCCCTTTGTAAAATTTTCACATTAAACACATGTTTTTCTTGGAATATTTATATTATCACTCATTAATCCTGGATATATTTTAGGGTATAATAATGGGTCTGTTTCTTTTTTAGTATCATCATTACTATTGCTACTACTATTGCTATTGCTATTTCTACTATTATTTACACTAATAGTTGTATTTACATCATTATAAAGACTTTCATTTTGATAATTATCGTCATTAAATATATTATCGTTTGTATTATAACAACATCGAATACAACAGTATTTAAGTCTACATTGAATATCTAAAAATGTATATAAAAATAACAAACTAGAAACACCGCAAACTACGGATAAAAATGGAATTAATACTTGACTATTGTTTTTAAGAAATGGTTTATCTTGATTGTCGTGTATAGTTAATGATAATGTAGCTGCTGATGCTGATAAAAATATAAAGGATACAATACTAAGAACAGTATTTCCTTGCTTACATGGTATTTTAAACATATTAATTTGTCTATTTTATATTCTTTTTAATTCTAAACTTTAAACTAAAAATATAATCTATTTGTGTGAATAAATATAAAAAAAAAATTATTGATTATTTTAGAAGTATGAATCTATTTGTAACAGAATTTATAAACCCGATTCATAAAAATATACAATTACCCTGTCAGCCAAAAGAGACAGAAATCGGAAATAAAGAATACAAACGTAGAATTATGTTTGATAAAAACATTTCAAAAATGATTGAAAAACGTAGAACCCAGATGTTATATAGACTCTATGAAGGTTATGGAACAGCATATTATTTTATTGGCGTAGAAGATAATGGTGAACCTCAAGGTATTACCGTACAAGAACTGTCTACTACATTTCAAAATTTAAAAAAAATTTCTGATGGATTACAAAATACTAAGTGGCACTCTGTAGAAATTTATAAAGGATTACACAAAAATACATATACAGCTATTGTAAAAATAGAAATTATGGATGATACCGATATAACTTTTTCAATTTATTGAATATTAAAAATATTTAATGATATTATTTTGTAGTATTTCTTCAAATGGATTGGCTGGTTTCCATTGTTCCCAATGGTCTGTCATATTATGCATAAGTCTCACAAATTCTTTATCATTACTATTTAGTTTTAGTATTTCTGATTGAGTTAATCTACACCAATTACGAACCTCTTCTTCAATTTCACTATCTGGAAGAGTCAAATTAGATACAATATCTTCTCCTTCACCCTCTTCTTCCTCTTCACCATAAATTTCTTGTATATACTCTTCTTTATGTTCATTAAATGCTGTTTGTAAATCTGGATCTTTAATAAATGACATAATTTCTCGTTTCATTCCCATACTAATATCCATTTTTGTAATAACATTACGATTACAAAGTTTCATATATCGATGAGCATGTTTAAGACCTCTTGTGATAAAAAGAGACATAAGAATATTAATTTCTTCAAGTAATTCTAAAGAAATTGTGCCTTCAGGCTGCACGGAATCTTGTCCTGTTTGCATAAACGAGTAATCACTCATAATTTGATATATAAAAAATTAGTATGTATTTTGTTTAAATCAATTTTTCTTTAATTTAAAAACTAGAAGAAGATGACGAGGTTTCAGTATAATCAAAATTGATATATTTTTCTTTACCATCTTTTCCTGCAATTAACTGTGAAACAAGATTGGCATCGTCATCAAATTTACCAGTATCTTGAATAGATTTAGTTATAGCATTTAACTTTGGGTTTACTTCTTGTTGAAGCTTAAATTCTTCTTTATTTGAATAACCACGATGCTGGTCTTTTAATAACTTCTTTAAATTATCTGTAATTATACGTTTCACTTTCATAGAATTAATTGATGGGTTGTCTAAAAGTGTTTTAAAATATTGTTTATTTTCTAATTCTTTACTAACTAATATAAATGTATATAGATCAGATATAAATCTATCTCTAGGTTGAATACTAGAACTTATACGAGAACTGTAAGTACTTATATTGTTTGAATAATTACTAAATATAGTTTTTAATGATTCTTGTATTTTTTTTGAATCTTCACTAGTTCTTTCTTTTACTACCGTATTCATTTTTTCGTTTAATTTTCTAAAAATATCAAATAATAATCTTTCGTTTTCACCAGAATATAAAATATCACGAAAATGTTCTTTATAAACGGCTTCATCCTTTAATGCTTCAAATCTTTTTTGATACTCATCTAATTTAGATGATAATGGAGCAAAATAATTCTCACCAGGTAAAGCCTTATTAAAAGTATTAAGTAACTTCATAAGTTTATTCACTCTAGTCTTATCTTTTTCGAATTTATCGTTATCTTCATATGGCTTATTTGGTTTTTGTTGTTGTAAAGCTAATTGACCTGCGTCTCTAGTATCTGCTTTTTGAACGTTTGCATTAGCTTGAATTTCTTCACCAGCTTTCTCTGGTGTTAATACAAGTTCTTGATTGACTTCTTGTTGTGTAACAGAAACACCCTTAATAATCTTATCACTTTTTGATACCCAATTTGAAACAATTGTTAATAGTTGTGATAATTGAGGATTTCTAGCAATTTCTACATAATTTAATGCACTTTGAAGTGTCGCCATAAGTTGATATCTGTTAAAATCTTGTTTACTTTTTGCATTATCGTTCATATAATCAATAATAAATTGAATTGTATCGTTAGTATACGAATTATCTTTATCACTTTTAATTATTTCACGAATTCGTTCTGCTACTTTATCTTTTGTTTTTTCAAATTTTCCTTCCATTAAAGCTGTTTCTAAAAGGTTTAATTTAGATAAAACAAATTGATATTTTTTATGTGAATTTTCTGCTTTGCGTAAAAAAAGACCAAAAAGACGGCAATCAAATAAATTTGGATCATATTCAAATTCATCACTTCCACCACAACCACACGTTAATTTACCACTTGTTTTCATTTCGACGTTTAAATCATCACATTTAGAACTAACTTGTTTAGCCTTATCAAATTTATTAGACATAGTTGTTTTCTATAGTATCAATAAACATAAAATTCATAGCATTTTTTTCCTATTCTATGTTAAACTGGTTCAAATGGATAAAAAAACTAACGGGTTTGATGTAATAGAAACATTATTATCCTATTTACAAAAAATAACAAAACATACTACATTTCTAGTTGGATTTATTATCATTTTCTATTTCTATTATTTGCGTAATCGCTCTTCTAGTACAACTAATGTTACTTCTTCGCAATATAGTTATTCAAGAATGATTATTTTAGGCGTATTACTTGTATTTTTTCGTAAAGATATTATGAAAATAATAAATAAACCATCAGAAAAAAGTAAAAACAATACAAATGTTAAAAATAACAATCCTATATACGAATATGGAACTCAATTATTTGAAGGGAACGTTAAGTCTTCAACCTTAGAAAGAAAACCACAGGAAATATGGAAACAAATAAAAAAATTTAAAAAGACTTCACCAGAACTTGTAAAAGATATATATTATCATTTACAATATTTTCAACATGAAATTAAAACAATAGTAAATAAAGATACATTCTTATATCAGCATATAGATAAACTAAACGATAGAAAGGATGAAATATTAAAACTAGTAGATAGCTTAGAGTATACAGAGAATACTGATTTATCTAGGTTAAAGAAAGAAACAAATGACTTCTTAATTAAAGCTTTAAAAGAAGCTAAATCAAAAGTAAAAGATAATCGAATCAATGCAACTTGCAGTACAATACATATCACTGATGATGTATATGGTATTGAATAATCTATACAATCTAATATAAGATTATCTAGGTCTTGTATAGCCTATACTAAAAATTGATTGACTTATTTTCAATATCAATCTGACATTACACACATTTCAACTGAGTATACAGATACGCAAACAAACACAACAAACACATTTCATTATGTCTAAGGTTAAGACCGCCATGATTGATGCTCTCAAGCAGATTGGTTGTATGAATGAGGATGGGAGTCTTCATCTTACAAAGGAGAACCTAGACCAGTTTCTCACGCGGGGTCGTCGTGGGACAAAGAAGACCAAGGGTCCTAAGCGGCAGGTTGCTCCTAGTGCATATCGCCTCTTTATGGCTGAGAATCTAGAGAAGATTCGTGGTGAGCATCCCGAGGCTTGCGAGGGTCGGGGCAATCTTCTCAAGAAGGTTGGTGAGATCTGGAAGACAATGAAGGAGAACAACGACCCAGCTGTTGAGAAGTATGAGAAGGAGTCCACGGATGCTAAGGAGAAGATGGCTGATGAGAAGTCGGGGGCATCTGAGGAGGCTAAGGCTGAGGAGCCCGAGGAGGCTAAGGCTGAGGAGCCCGAGGAGGCTAAGGCTGAGGAGCCTAAGCCCAAGAAGAAGTTCGGGGCTTTCAGCGAGCGTTCTCCTCCCAAGGTTGAGCCAGTTTCGGAGCTAATTGCTAAGGAGATGAAGGAGAAGAAGGAGAAGAAGGAGAAGAAGCCTAAGAAGGTCAAGAAGGAGAAGAAGGAGAAGAAGGAGAAGAAGGCGAAGAAGGAGAGTGGTAGCGAGTCTGAGAGCAACGAGTAAATAGTACAGTAAAAAAACAAAATTTTAAAAAAAATAGAAAACAAAAATCCTTCCTATAAAAATCGTAAAAAATAAAATGAAAATAAAAATTTTTCTATTTTAATAAAGCAATATCTAATATTTCTTTAATAGTTTCGACAGACTTCAAAGAAACCCGTTTTAATAGATCAGGGTATTTCTTTAAAATCAAATCAACATCATCTTGATTTTCAACAGGATATAATACCTTTTTAACACCAGCATGAATAGCTCCCTGAATTTTATGTTCTAATCCACCTATTTTTAATATTTTTCCATTTAAATCTATTTCACCAGTCATAGCAATTTTATGATTAATTGGTGTTGATGTTAATAAACTATATATAGCTAATGTAATTGCTCCACCTGCACTAGGACCATCCTTTGGAGTAGCTGCTTCTGGACAGTGAATATGAATACCCCAAGAATCTTTCGTCCATTCTTTACGTAATTCCATTTTTTGTTCCATTGTAAGTAAATTCCACGCAATAGTTCTAGCACACTGCATACTTTCACGCATAACATCGCCTTGTTGACCTGTTAATATAAGACTCATACTTTGGTCACTCATTGTCTTATATGCTTCAATCATAATAAGTCCACCTGTTCCTAGAATAGTAGCATATAACCCATTAACAATACCTATTTGTGATTTAACCGGTATTTGTGTGCGTTCTATTTTTGATCGGGTTTCAAATATTTTTTCTATAGTTTCTTTCGTAACTTCAATAGTTCCTTTTACGCTTTCTGTTCCTAGAATAACATTTAAGTTATATTCACGAACAATTTCAAATATTCTTTCTTTTAATTTACGAACACCGGCTTCACACGTGTAAGTTTCAATAAGCCATTCTAATATATCATCACTAAATGTTAATGCATCTTTATTAAATCCTACCATACTTAATAATTCAGGAAGCATATAATTTTGAACAATATGAATCTTTTCACGTTTACTTAAAATATCAAATTTAACACGATGAATACGATCAGCTAAAATAGGATCAATTGCTCCAAAATTATTGTATGAAAAGATAAATAAAACACGTGATAAATCAAATGGAATACCAGCAAAATATTTATCGGAAAATTGGTCGTTTTGTGAAGGGTCAGTTAAGTGTGTTAGTATACCAATGATTTCGCGACCTTGTTCGGTTGAACTAATTTTATCTAATTCATCAATATAAATAATAGGATTCATACATTCCGCGTTCATAAGGATATCAACAATTTTACCCCATGTTGAACCTACATATGTATATGAATGACCTTCAAATGTACTTGCATTAGCAGAACCACCTACAGCAATAAATGCAAATGGTCTTTTTTCACCATTTTTATCAACTAAACATTTTGCAATACCTTCTTTTGCTAAAGATGTTTTGCCTGTGCCAGGAGGTCCTTCAAATCCAAAACAATAACCACCATCTTTTCCTGAAATCCATTGTGCCATAATTCTTTCAATTTCGTGTTTTGCTTTATCTTGTTTGTAAACAGCTTTATTTAATGTATTCCTTACTTGTAAAATGTAGTCTTTACTTCTATCTTTGTAATCATACCAACGATTTAATAATATTTTATGTTCTTCAAGTCCAGCAAATTCTGGTAAAGGAATTTGTAAAATATGACTCCATGTTCTCTTTTCTTCAGTAGAAAATCCTTCCCATTTCTGTTTTAATTCAGCAATTAAATCTTTCTTTTTTAATGAACAATAATGATCGGCATCATATACTACTTCCTCTTTTTTAATATTTTGTTTTACATCTTTGATTTTTATTGTTTTTAATGATGGTAAAATAGATTTTGTTGTTGATAAATATTGTTCACAAATATAGGATTCGCAATTCATTATTAATTTAACTATATCTTGTAAAGACGCTGTATGATTTGTTTGTAATTGTTCATCGCGTAAATTTAAGAAAATATCATCTTCATACATTTTTTTTATAACCGTTAAGAGATGTAATATAGATTCTTTACGATAGATTCCAAATGGAATTCTAAGTAATCCGTCTAAATATTGCTCTGCTTTTACTGAATGATCACCACTTTTATTTTGTATTTCCTTTAATTTATCAAACGCTTTTGCTTTAATTTTATCAGTTGTTTTCAACAAACATATTCTCTTATCATATGAAATATCTTCTAATTGAAAGCTTTGATGTTGATTTGAAAATTTAGATATTTTTTTGATTGTGTGTTTAAATATTTTTTGTATCGACCAGTGTAATGAATCATAAACACGTTCTGCTAGAGGTTGAGGTTTTAATAAATAGCTTTCATTTGATATCATATCATACATCAAATATGCTAAATATTGTATTTCAATATCATCTCGCATAAGTAACAATAAAGTTAACATATCACGTTGTTGCTCTATATTTTTAGATAAAAAGTCCTTAACAAGAACAGATATAGGCTTTTCTCGTAACATACATAACTCATCATAAAAACGTTTTATTCTACCTTTTATTTCTTGAGACGTAAATACAAAGAAATCGCGAATAGACAACTGTTCAATATAACCATCAATAAAGGTTTTTGGAATATTCATATTTTCTACTCTTTTACGAATCAAAATGTTTTTATCTTTCAAATAGCCATCAATCCTAGATATATTTAACATATCTTTCTTAAAATACCCATTAACAAGAATATGATGTTTTTCATTGTAAAATGGAAGGAATATGCGACAACCTCTTACGTGTTCAATGATTGATAATATGATTTTCTTTTGTGGAAAACAATGAGGCAATTGTTTTTCTAATAATTTATAATCATGAATATATTTATTTTTATTTGTTATCATTTCACAAGATGTAGGATGAAACATTCTATTTAAAAAGCTTAGTAAATCATAATATCCTTCATTCGTTGGTAATGAGACTCCTAGAAATAATATATAATCACGGATTTCCATAATTCCACATTCTTCAATTACAGAAATTATCTTTTTTCTAGCAATTTCTAATTCTTTTTTAATCGTAAGTAAATTACTAGTAATCGTTCTTATAGAACATAAATCTTTTACAGCATTACATCTATGCATTATTTCTTCGCATTGAAGTAACAAATGATTCACACGGTTTTGTGAAAGAATCCCATTTGAGTGTGACATATCAATACGTTGTGTAATAGATAGTAATGTATTTAAATAGCATTCAACAATATCTCTCTTTTTCTTTGTTACAGAACTTAAAAAACGAAAACGCTGTTGAATAAAAATAACACTAGACATTTTACTTAAAATAGATAAACAAAATTATATAGAAATCTTTATTTACCAATATATTTAAAGGAAACATTATTCATTTATATACTTAAGGAAATTATGCCTAAGAATTCAGGAAAGGGAGGTAAAAAACATAGAAAACAAAAAAATCAAACTGTTGTAAAACGTGAAATGATATGGAAAGAAAACGATCAAGCCTATGCAATTATAGAAAGAATGCTTGGAAATGGACGTGTACATTTATCTTATTTTACACGTGACGAAGATGATCGTTTAAAAAAGAATCAAGCACTCGGTATTATTCGTGGCACAATGAGACGTAAAAAAATATGGATTAAGATACAAGATGTTGTGCTTGTAGGTCTTCGTGAATTTGAAGAAGGAAAAGTAGATATTTTACATAAATATGATTATGATGAAACAAAAAGCTTAGAACTTAATCAAGAAATACCCTTGATTGAAGAATTAAATCCGGATAAACAAGAAAAACAAAATGATAAAGAAATAGTTATAAAAGAATATCCCAATGAAATTATCTTTTCTAATGAAGTTCATTTTGAGGAGAATGAAGAAGATTACTTTGCAAATATTTAATTTCAGTCTAAAGACAAAAAAATTGATATTACTAAATAATTATTGGTAATTATTACCTACATACACATACAATAGCATTATGGGTATTCCTCTCTATTTTAAAACAATTTCCGAAAAATATTCGGATATTATTCAAGCCCATATTGATCACCATCAAACTACGAGGCTCTTTTTAGATTTAAATGGCGCCATCCATCCAGTATGTCGCAATTATTTGAAACTAATTGAAGAATATAATCCATTAGAACGTTCACAAATAGAGCGAGTTATGATTAATAATCTTTTAGATTACATTCAAAAATTAATTAATTTTAGTCAAGCAGAATCGGTATTTATTGCTATTGATGGTGTTGCACCTCTTGCAAAAATGAATCAACAAAAAATGCGGCGTTTTAAATCAGCATGGGAGCGTGGAACATCAGGCGAAAACAAACCCTACTGGGATACTAATATGATTAGCCCTGGAACACCTTTTATGTCTTTTCTTCAAGAGGAAATAAAAAAGGCTATTGATACAAATCGTATTCATCCGTTTTCAAAAATTAATGGAAAGATACAAAAGCAAATTTTATTGAGTAATTCTAATGTTCCCGGAGAAGGTGAACATAAAATCGTAGCATATATTCGTGATTTACCAAAAGATTCTGATGAAAATATTGTTATTTATGGTTTAGATGCTGATCTCATGATGCTTTCTATGGCTCTTCGTCGTCATAACGTATTTCT
>MDTC01016199.1_pt1 | contig 12752 bp, 11 predicted proteins | sample 811181 | NCBI WGS metagenome assembly MDTC01 (sample SAMN05326644, study PRJNA326480) | marine metagenome | isolation source: seawater | place: Pacific Ocean: North | collected 2011 | reverse complement strand
GGGGAAGAAAAGCGGAAAGAGAAGCGCCGAGCCCCCTCCTGCCCCATATAGAGATTAGATTTTTTTTTTGAGGTGGTGTTGTTATATAGCATTTTTTCCCGTGCAACAACATTACGCAGTTTTTTTATCTGGTCAATTACAAATGCCACCTAAATCCAGATCAAGATCACAAGCGCCGCCCGAAGATTTGCGTTTTCCAATGAGGTTTCTTCAAAATTCTGTAGAATATCTACAGAAGAGATTTATAGGCTATGATGTAAAAAATGTAGGCAAGTGTGTTGGAGTTGTTCAAGGTCGTAAATTTTTTGAACCAAGGATAGGAGAACATTACGGTGGACCAGATTTTCTAGTCGAACAGATAATTGATGACGACGATAGTGAATTTTTTGATGATGACGATGAACTTTTGGACGAAGTTGTTGACGAGGGTATCAGTAGAATAAGGAGATTTTCTATGATGGATACATATCTCAGAGCTATGGATGACGACGATAAAAGAAAATTTAGGAGAACATTTGATCTTGCTCCAAAGAGATGAAAATTTTTATATGGCCAATTCCAAATGGAGTTAATTCGTGGGGTACCTCTATGTACATTTGACAAAAAAAAAAATATAAACACAATAAAATGAAATTTATACATTATGAAAATAAAACAAAATATTTAATTATATTAACGTGCTTAATTATATTTATATATTTTAATTGGACATGCAGGCCCCGATACCTGAAAACCGTGCCAAGAATCCTTACGAAGGATTAACCAGAAATGGATTGTTTATAGTCGACAATTTTCTACCGTTCAGTGAACATTTAAAATATAAAAAACAATTTGTAAAAAAATACACTTCAAACAGTATTAATATTGATATAAATGACACTTTTATGGGATCACCTAAATTTGTATCATATATGAGTAAAACTACTGGGTATGATTTGAAACCAGTAGAGAGACAAAAGGGAATAGTAAGTTGGCTTAGATATTATAACGAAAATGTTTGGAACCCGTTTGAAAATTGGCATTTAGATATGAAAAGACATAGGTGTAACGATAGACAGTTTAGGGCTGTTTATTGTATCGCGTGTGATGCTGATGCATATTTTTCTGCACAAACTGATGATGGGATTATAAATATCAAAACAAAAGAAAATTCATTAATTATAATAGAAGCTGAAAATTTGTTACATAAAGTAGTATTTAAAGGAGGGGAACGCTTAATGATGATGACGGATTTTGCCACAAGTGACAAAAGAGGAATACACGGATCTTTAGTATACCTCTGGGACTTCGTTTGGTGGTACATACAAAAACTGTACATCAAAATTTAGTCGGACTGGCATCGCATTTAAAATCTAATTGTACATAAAATGATTACGGAACTAAGAAGTTTCATTATGAAAAATAATTTGCAAAATTTAATTGCTAACACAATTATGGTAATATTACTAACAATGTTAATAGTATCCTTTTACTTAGCTACCAAAACACGACGCAACAGAAAAGCTAAAACTTACAAGATGGGAGAAAAAATGTGTAAGGTCAATCCTCAAGGCTTTGGAGTCGAATTTACATGTCAAAGAGACAAATGCAAACCAAACGATCCCTCTGCTTTTTCACGTGGTCTATTACCAGATGAAGGAGGAAATTGTTAGCGTTTGTCGCGCAGAAACAAAAAAAAAGTAGTAAATGCATTTTTTTTTCTGACTCTAAATATAATGGCAAAGAATTCTAGAAAAAAAAAAATACAAAACACCATCATCTTCGTTTTTTTTGTACTGATCGTAATTATTGCATATTATATCCACCAGCAGCACAGCATAGAGCTCCCAGTGAAACCAGTACAAATTTACAATGAAGAAAAAGTACATGATTTACGTTCGCAAAAATTTAAATTGAAATTACATAATGATAATATTGAGAATATTTTAGATACAAATTGTAAAAATCACAAGGCACACCAAATAACCGCAAAACATTACAAAGATAATTATCCGAATAATAAAATCGGAATGGTACTAGCAGGAAATTCAGGTGTACCGGGGGGATATATTGGTAAATTTTATAAATTGCAAAAAGATACAAACGACGACAAAAATGAAAAATTATTTTGGGATTCACTCACAAAGCCCACCGACACTCAAGAAGAAAATGTCTTACAAGATTGGATTCGTGCATCTACAAGATTGGGTAGAAAGGAAACTGATACACTTGATTTGATAATAAACGAATGGGGTTTTGAAGATCCTTCACAAAAGGACACTGAGGAACCTGATTTTTCGACTAAGCAATTAAAAAAAAGAAATTTTCCGACAAATTATTATCACGCGAAAAAAGATGATTCAGAAATATTCAGAGATGCATGGATTTTGGAAAACCAACCAATGCAAGCGAAAGAGGGAATCTCTGAATCTGAACCTTTCTTAGTTGATCTAATTTTTGTCGCCGGGCCTAATGTTAATGAAGCTCTCGGTCTAAAATGGGGTTCTATGCAAAAAACATTTGTAAATTCAGTTTCCCCAGATGATCAATTTGATTATTTTAAAATAATGGTAACTGTTGCCTATGAATCTGCATTCGATATAGCAATAAAAAACGGAGTGGATATATTGATATTACCAAGGATTAGCGGTGGTATATATGGTAAAAGCAAAGGACAGAGCGATTGGGACACACAGTACAATTACTTGCTAAATTATCGAAAGATTACTCAATTTTACAATAAAATTGACGACATCAAAGAACAGGCCGAAAACGATACAGTACGCATGTTAGGTCATTTGCGACCCCAGAGCCACGCTGACAGAATGAATGAAAAAGATGATCAGGGGAAGAATGAATACATACGTATCGTAGAAAGTCTCTTGAGTGAATCTCCTAAATTGAATTATCCTGACGAAAATGTTGAATTTACGCCAGCGCAGAGAAAAAATTACTTTAAAAAAGTTTGTATATATTGAATGGCGGAAGTTCGCGATGCCCATCTTGACGAACCACAAGCGACGGCAGCAGCGGTACCACCAAGCGATGTTCGGCGACGGGCATCTGCCACTTCTTCTCGAGCATTTGCGAATCATCGTACGTGCATTCGATTAAAAAAAAATCTAATACATACTAAATGTCATTCACCATTCCTACTGTGAACATTAAAAAAAATCAAACTTTCTCTTCGAAAGTAGATATTAGATGTTTTGATGGTAAATTATACATATGCAAAATTGAGGACGACGGTAATGTTTTCCAAGGTGCCGAACTCGTTCTTGACGACCTACCAGCCGCTTCAATTTACGGTACTAATGGGTCTATTGAAGCTTTCGTTCTAGAATCCGAAGTTCAACTTAACATACCCCATGATAGTTTCACCGACACAGATAGACAAGCGTTTGAAGCTGCTGTTCTGAATGGTATCAGTGTCAATGATGCGATTGTAAAGATTAAAGAAATTTTACCGGTTGGTTCGGGCCAAACTGAATATGCCATTAATAAAATAAATAAACAAAACGGCACCACAACCGTGGAAGTGACCACAAGTGGTAATCATACACTATCTGTGGGAGACATAGTAACAGTCTCAGGAGTCACAGGTACCGATGAACTTTTATACAATGGTACCCACACCGTTACTAGTATCAATTCAGCTGGGGGATATAATAATATATTTAACTACAATGTTGAATCTGAACCCTCTGAAAATGCGACGAATGCTGGTATTGTGTATACTATTCAATCATGACATCAATGATTGATGTGCCGAGCAGCAACAGAAGTAGAAAAAAAAAATATATCAATTTATAGATGTCACGAATAGCGTATGAAATTATTTTTGCTTCAAATGTCCAAGAGAGCGATGTTGAAGCAGCTGCGAATACACTTTCAGATGACAATAATATTACCACCGCCTTAAGCGACCAAGGTGGTATTTTTACAGACGTCCAGGCAAATGTTACAAGAGAACCAACCACTGCTTCCAAAAGAGTTGCTACTCAATTCATTAATTCTAATATTATTGCCGGTTCAGCAGGGGATGCCTACGATTCCATTGACGAGTTCAATGCTATCGGGGCATTTACCGAGTGGAATAACATAAATCATAACAACGGTTTTCATCATAACTTATTTCACGTCGATACATCCGGTGATATCTACCTGGGTTCTGCTGGAGGAAATCCAGCCCCTAAGCCCGGTGACGGCAATTTCGTTATCAAAATCGATAAAAATAATGCAAATGGTAAAGGATGTGTACTTGCAACTTCATGGAACGGCGCTACGGATTTCGGTTTTCCAGCCGGCAGCCACGACATGAAAATGATGCCAAATTCGATGCAAATTTATAATGGTGACGCGTATTTTTTCGCAGGATATGTAAGTGCTACTATAATTAAAGTACCTAACTTTCCTAATGGAGAACCCGTCGCACTTAAAACGTTTGATTCCTCAAATAAACCAAGTAATACATTACTTTGCGTAGCGAATGACAAAATTTTCTACGCTGCTCAAAAAAACTCGTGTAAAGTTGAAAGCATGAACTTGGACGGAAGCGGAACACAAGTAATTATGACTGGTGGTAGTCACTCACTGAGCGCTCTGATGACGGACGGAACCGATGTGTTTGTGGTTGCTTCACGATACAACTCTGCACTTACAACGGAACGCATGTTTAAATTTCCAGTAGATTTCGACGCTGCAAATAACACTATTGATTTGGGTGATATGTCAGAAAGTCATCCTAACTTTGTATATACATTCGACGAATACCCCACAATAGTAGCGTATTATCAGCAGCGATTCTTGGTCTTATATAATAATGCTCTATACTGGCCCAGTGATTTTACAGAAGGGCAATCATTCGACATGCTTAAATTGGATTTGAGCACACTAACGAAAGAAGTTCTGTTTACGACTGATACGGTAACTACGTCTGTGCACAATAACTATGGCGGTGGTATGGGAATTGCAAACAATAAAATATATTTTCTTGTGAAAAACACAAGCGACGAAAGAACTGGTAAAATTATTGAGTGGCCCCTACAATCACCTAGTACATATCAAGTCAATTTTGTGGGTGCATATACCAGTTTGGTTTATTCGCTTGACGGAGGCACCGAAACATCCTTCGCTCAAAAAACAACAACATCCGGATCCACATCTATTGACCTTCCTGCCACCTATAGTCTTACAGCAAAGCTTAAAGGCACAAACGGCTCAGTTTTGCATGAAATTACTACGTCAGCTTAGTACTATTTTTTCTAATATAATTATATTATAATTTAAATATTTATTTTCTTTTTTTTTTTTCTGATACATGTCAATATGAATGATACAGAATTGGATGAAGCTTCTAAGACTATACTAAACCTCAACACCATTGAAGAACATTATAATTATTTAGAAAAACTACACGATGAGTTAAAAAGCATACCGCAGTCAACAAAAGATGAAATCAGCGACAAATTGGAAAAATTTTTACTGGAATATTCAAATATTTCAAAGGAAAAATATGATAAAATAGTTACATCTATAGTATCAACTATTGAATCGATTAATGGGTGAAAAATGACCCAAAAAAAAAATATGTATACAAATAAATGAAGAAGGTAAAAGATTTAAGAAATAAATTATATGCAAAAGACGAAATTTTAAATAATGAAAAAATAATGTATAGCTGCGATTGTGATTTGGAGTACATATTTGGAGATGATGCCGAACAATATTTAGCACCATATCCAGAAGGGGAAGAATTGGACAGAGAAGTGCAACTTGATGAATTTATTTCAAGACATTTTACGGTAGAAGAATTAGAAGAAGTTTGTCGAGTAAAATACGTACCCAGAAACGACGGTTTTATTAATTATGACGATATGCTAGCTTCACCTAGTGTTTCTAATATTATAGATAAAATAAAAGACGCCTTAAAAGGTCCACCTAATTATGCGATAATTTACGCTAGAAGTAAATGTGGAAAAGAAAACTTAAGCGGACCGAATGGTAAAGGTGTCTTATGCGGTATTGTAATTGTACATATAAGCGAAAATTTACAAAACAATGACAAATATACAAACACAGATTTTCCCATAATTAATAATGTTTTCACGACTTTAGAATTTATTGCTCTTCGCGCAGCATATTATTTCCTATGGTGGACCCATTTTGAATTCATCAACCAAGAAAACGAAACCCCACCAAAAGGTTTTTATACCAAAGATGATTCAGAAAATTGGTCATATCTTCTAAATAAACTCGACACAAATTCTGATAGGATTCAGGATGAAATTGATCGTGTAATAGAACTGTTTAAGATGAAGATTTCTCGAGGAAACAGAGAATATATACTGCACAGGAGCGTACAAATTATTTTAGACACGTGGACTTTGTACCAACCAGAGAATGAAGATTGGTATGAGAATCAGGATTTTTTTAAAACAAATAAACTTGAGTACTATGTTAAAGTAGAACATTTGAAAAAAAGCGCATACTATAAAAAAAAAGAAATAAATAATAGTTTAGACGCTTATAGATCTTTAGAAGATTGTATCAAAGAAGTGCCAGCTTATTACGAAAGTGGTTTGCGTACTGCCTTAATTTCACATGTGTGTTCACGTCCAGCACGTCAATTTCGAAATGTTGGAAAGAGATTATTGCATCGTGCATTTGATGTATCTAGAGCTAATCATGCTACAAATGCCGTAGTCAATTTGGATAATGGCGACAAGATGTCTTTTGGACAAGATTGGTGGGATGATTATTTTAAAGAAATGGGTTTTGTTGATGTCTATAACCCATGTGCCGACCCGGAGATAAGTCGTATCAGGTATAAGTACATCAGGGTATTTTGTCTTAATCAAAAAATTGGAATCAATCCAGAGACTAAGGAATTATATTATGAGTTTCACAATCAATATCTTGCTATTCGCGATACCCAGAAGATGATTGACAAATTAAGTAATTATGATGAAAAAATGAAAAAAGATTATGACGACTTTCTTTACGAAGAGCATCTGCCTGCTGAAATTGAAAGATTACGAGATGAAGAAGAAAAATTTTGGAATGATTATCAGATTAATTTAAATTATGCACCAATGAGACAGAAATTACAGGAAAAAATAGATAAAAGAGATATTCATTATGGAGGAATATATTTACCGGCTGCTTTCCAAATTCATAATCGTGGAGGTGAAAAACTTAGAAAATCAACTTCGCAAGAAACATGTCAACAAAAATATATGGACACTATTGTACATATATACGACGAAAGGGGGAAGATAATCCCTGAACCTACGGAAGGTTTTATCATCAGAAGAAAGCGTTGTTTTGGTGAAAAACCTGATTTTGGAAAATACGATCTGAAACGTTTTCGACGTACCATACTTGAAAATTTCATGGAATATATTCGGAAGAATCAAGAAACTTTTGTTGAAGAGTATATTGATGATGATATCACCAAATTAAAAAATATGAAAAATAAAAAATGGAACGATATTTGGCAAGAATTTTCGAAATTTAATGATGGTGAATATTTAAGAACTTTTTTAACTGATGAAAATTTTGAAGATAAAATAAGCTTTGAAGAACACACTGAAAGAATTTACAATGATCCAAACAATTGGGAGAATAATGCTAATATAGTTAAATTACCCTTCTTAGATATTGGAAAATTTACAAAAAATAAAAAAAATAATAATAAGACTTTTGCTTATTTTACTTTTGAAGAAGCTAGTGCTGCCAATGAAGGCATACCCTATGATTCAACCTTGACTATACATAATAAAGGAACAAAACGACAATTCAGAACTAAGGAAGAACGAGAAACTTATATCATGTATGAATTGGATAGAGAAATTATGAGAAGATTTTGGAAAGAGAAGGGACATGACAGTATGAGTATTAATAATTTTATGGCATATGATGATAGTAGTAGACGTTACAAAGAACAGAATTACAAGAAAGAAGCACTACGACCAAAAAAAGGCGAACGAGAAGAAGAAGCGGAAAGAGAAGCGGAAAAAGAAGCGGACCAAGAAACTGAAAGAGAAGAACCGGTTGAAACAGAAGTTCAAAAAGTGGACCAAACAAAATATTATGGTAAGGTAGGTCAAGTAAGATATCAAATGATGTATGACAGGAAAATAGGTGAGGAAGTTGGAATTAAACTATATGAAGAAAATGTTCAACTTGGAACTGTTGAATTTAGTGATGAAAAGCGTGGTTTGACAATTTTTAAAGAAATGTCAGGAGTAAAAATAAAAGAAGTAAATATTCCGTTTCATTTTTATCCTAATATTGCCACAGAGCCAGGTATCCCAAAATGGTCACGGAATCCTGATCTAATTCCGGTCGATGGAGATATAATTTATGCAGTCGGTGGTGACAACATGTACAGTGATGACTTTAACGTTAACAATTTCATTGTAGGGGCAAAAAATATAAGAAAATATATTGAGAATAGCATTGGACAGGATTTGACTATCAACATATATCCTATAAGAACAGACGCTCGCGAAGAATCCGAGATATTCGATTCCATTCAATTCGATTCAGCACAGGATTCAGCAAAGGGTCCAGCAGCGGATTCAGCAGCGGATTCAGCAAAGGGTCCAGCAGCGGATTCAGCAGCGGATTCAGCAGCGGATTCAGCAGCGGATTCAGTAGCGGATTCAGCAGCGGATTCAGCAGCGGATTCAGCAGCGGAACCAGCAGCGGGACCAGCAAAACCAGGCAGGTATAATTTACGTTCTCGAGGATCAACCGGCGTAGTTGGTTTCTGGCGTTCGCATAAAGATCTTTGGCAGGATGGATTGCACTTCAAACCAGGACTTTATAATATAGAACTTCGATTGTATAAAGAAAAAAATGATGCAGAACAACAAGACATTAATAATTTTATTGATTTTGTCGATATGGAGAAAACTTTTCACCAAGACAACAAGTGGCTTTTAAGAGAAGCTTTTATGAAACAAATTAACCAGAAAATTAATGGAACACGCAGAATTCCTGTCAGAGATAATATTAACAATGAATTTGTTGAAGCATATTTAAGCAAATTAACCGTTAATAAACGATTAAACCGTTTGGAACCACCGAAATGACGATCCTTTAAAAAATGAACTTTCATTACATACCCAGACTCTTCAAAGAATATAATCCCTTTCTTTTGACACTTATTACTTCATCTTCGTATGTATTATCTAAATTTTCAATAGAAACTTGACATATAAAATCCAAGAAGAGCTCTATAAGAGCATTTTTCTTTTGTGATATTTCAAACAAATATTCATCTGCACTTGGTCGAGGTATGCTAAACATTTCTCTTGGTATTACCGATAACCAATGATATACGTTCACGAATCGTTCTTCTACGGGTAATGAATGGTGAGATTTAAAACGTATTGCCCGGCCGATAACTTGATCAACATTCGCTTTATTCCAAGCTGGTTCAGTGATGTGTACCTGTTTCGTATTTTTTAAATCTAAACCATAGCCTGCAGCACTGGAGATGAAAAGTATATCTAATCGTCCACTATTGTATCTATCAACTATGTCTGACACTTCACTGTCTTTTGTTTTTCCTTGAATAAGTTCGCATCGATATTTTACACAAAGAATATCTCTCAGGGGAAGTACGCCCGCTTCAAGAAAAAAACTGTATATTACAATTGGAAATCGATTTTCTTTTTGTATATGTTCTTCAATCGCTTCAAATTTAGGAGTTTTTGACAATGTTCCTTTCTCGTTCATATGATCGAGTGTATTGGAAACACTTCGCGTCTTATTCAAAAATGTATTCAATGCATTGGACTCACTTTCCTGACTCTTACCCAGTATTTTTTTGGCATTCGCATCTAATATTTCATCTTCTAAAGACTTATACACCATATATTGTGCACTTGACATTTCAACTTTTTTACTTGTAAAATATGCTTTTGGAAAATTTTCAATATCCGAAAAAACGCAAGATATTTTCGGTGTGTATGTGAACCAATTTTGTAAATCATCGGTGTTTTTTAATTTAATTTCTTTAATTGCCTCTGTAAAAGGATAGAAAAAACCCTTCTTATAAATGGTATCAACATATCTTCTATCCCAAACTGCTTTACTTGTTGGATATTCACCACCTGATACTAAATTCATTAAAGTTGCTATATCACTGTGCGAATTAACCATAGGTGTTGCTGTAAGAACAATCACACGGAAACAATTATTAGCAATTTTTAGAATACTTTTATATTTATTTGAGGAAGCAGTACGTAAAACATGAGCCTCATCTAAAATTAATACAACATTTTTATAATGTTCTTTTCGAACTTGTTCTTCTAACTTCTCTATTTTTTTCTCTATCTCTATTTTTTTCTGTATATCTTTTTCATTAACACCTGTAAACATTTCACTAAAATCTGGAATTATGTTTTTATCTGCTTTTATCGTACTATCATAGGATAAAACTGTATAATTATTATTTTTTAAGGATGGCAAAAAATTTTCTTTTGCGTTTGTTAACTCTTTCTTGTAATTACCAATTAGTTTCGCTGGTACAGCTACCATTGCTCTCAATTTTGATTTTTTATCATGTAAAGCTTCAAACATAACAATTGATGTAAGAGTCTTACCTGTGCCTAATCCATGATTTAGGATAAGTCCTCTATTTTGTAAAATAAAATTTTTACACACTATTTGATGATCCAACAACTTATTCAACTGTTTTTTTTCCATTATTAGTAAAGATATATATTTTTTTTTCTTAACTACAGTTAAATGCAACGCCAAAGGTCACAAACACCAGAACCTGAATTTAGAGGATGCCAAACGGGCTCTGATAGTGAAAACGATTTTACTCCACCAAGGAGATTTTTTGTAATACCTAGTGCTCTTAGACGACGATATCGCGAGAAACCGCCGTGGCGGAAGCCCTAGTCATACAAGTTCTAGTTGAAAATATCATTAACTCTTTTTCTTGCTCTTCTTGCGCTTATAACTCCTGCTTTTCTTCTTGCTTTTCTTTTTGGTCTTACTCTTCTTCTTGCTCTTACCCTTTTTTCTCCTACTCAAAGAACGTCTTAAATCTTTTAAATGGTAATGAGTCAGTCTCTCACGAGTCACGTCCTGGTATCTCCACACAGCCCAATTCATATCCTCGTACAGATCTTGACCACGCATGTACTCTCGGAATGTATCTGAAAGATTCATATGCTTTGGTGTTTTCTCTAACTGCACTGTAAGCACGAGCATATCTTTTTTCGTCTCGATGTTTGAAAAGCTCAGATGGTCAAGATCCTCTCTTAATATACGTAATAGTAGTTCGCTGTCTTGAGGAGGCTCGCCCAAATCATTATAAAAACCCCAGCGCGTCTTCAAATTACTATTCTGCTTAAATTTATAGAACCACGGAATCTCTTTAGGAAAAGCTGGTGTTACAGCCCAAAATTCTAATTCTCTCTGCCTCCGTTCTTTTTCCCTCCGTTCTGCCTCATATACATCAATTTCTTCCAAATGCTCATATATTCTCCCATTTCGTATTGCGTTCATCCAAAAATTTAGAAAATTTGGACGTGGAGGAGCTGGGGGAATGTTATTATTCATTTATTTAACTTTATATTTTTATTTTTTATCTATATGGTATATCTGATTCATATGCAATCACCGCAATATATAATGAATAAATTCGATTGACTGCCTTACTCCTTGGTAATGACATTTTGTTAATCACTACAAGATTACAAATTATCGATGTCGTCGTCACTAGAGCCATTTGTCGTCTGGTCGTCGTCAGGAGGAGATGGAATAGGTATACCTTCCTCAATTAGCCGAAGTCTAGCTAATATATAGTTTCTGTGAACATGTAATGAATAATCATAAGCATGTCTTTGTAAATCCACCAAAGATACATATTCTTGTAAATGTTGGAAATCTATATAAGCATTGCGAGTATTATCTATCATATTATCGAACCTTTTACATTCCGCTAGCACTATTATACCGCGATCTACTAATTTCTCGTCTTCGCTTTCGTGTGTTTGAGTTAAGATGCCAATAGCATAGAAATTCTTTATACTTTGTAAATATTGTTCAAAAGATCTGATTTCGTCTCTTAGTGAGGCACGTATAGTATTTTCATAAATCTCCATATGCAAATTGTAAATGCGTTCGTCCATTTGTATTTTCGAAGAAAAAAACTTTTCACACAGCACGTACATTTGAAAAAATAATGTGCACACTTACAATATTCTAATTACATGCATGAATAAATTTCATTTGCAATTACCGCAATATATATATTTGCGGTAACCGCAAAATGTATATTTGCAATCAAAATCGATGACCGCAATACGTATATTTGCGGTTACTGCAAAATATATATTTGCGGTACAAAGTGCTTAGTTTTTTTTTTTTTACGCGCACAGCTCGCTCAGCGACCGCAATACGTATATTTGCGGTTACTGCAAAATGTATATTTGCGGTGGAAATTGCTTTGTTTTTTTTTTTTTAACGAGACGCGCGCACGCACGACGCGCACAGCGACGCGCACAGCGACGCGCGCAGCGACGCGCACGCACGACGCGCGAACAGCGCCCAGCGACGCGCCCAGCGACGCGCACGCACGACGCGCGAACAGCGCACAGCGACGCGCCCAGCGACGCGCACGCACGACGCGCACGCACGACGCGCACAGCGACGCGCACGCACGACGCGCGAAAAGCGCCCAGCGACGCGCCCAGCGACGCGCCCAGCGACGCGCGAACAGCGCACAGCGACGCGCACGCACG
>MDTC01006157.1_pt1 | contig 12752 bp, 5 predicted proteins | sample 811181 | NCBI WGS metagenome assembly MDTC01 (sample SAMN05326644, study PRJNA326480) | marine metagenome | isolation source: seawater | place: Pacific Ocean: North | collected 2011 | reverse complement strand
TGTCTCAACATGTAACTATGCTGCAAGAGAATATGGTGTTCGCAGTGCCATGGCAATATCCGAAGCTTGGCGTCGTTGTCCAGGTCAACCATTGGGTCCAGCATTGTATCATCGTGGTGCACATCGCTTGTATCGAAGAGCCTCAAATCGTGTCATGCGCATATTATCTGCACATGCAGATAAATTTGAGCAGGCAAGTATTGATGAAGCATATTTGGACGTAACCGAAAAATGTCGAGGTGATTGGAATCAAGCGGAATCACTATGCCGAGAGTTGCAACAATTGATTCAGGATGACATTTCCTTGAGTGCATCTTTTGGAATCGGCCCCACTCGAGTCGCAGCGAAGATGGCGAGTGAAGCAAGAAAACCAGGCGGTATATTTCTGGTTCCTCCGGGTGGTTTAAGAGAATTTTTCTCAACACACGAATGCCGTGCTGTCCCTGGAATTGGTCCTAAAGCGGCTCAACTTCTCGGTGAAATGGGTGTCCTGACTTTGGCAGATGCTTATGGCGAAGGTCCAGATTTCTTGTCGGATGCTTTTGGCCGAAGAAGAGCTGAAGCTTTATGGAGGATTTTAGAAGGAGAATCGTCCAACGAAATTAGTCCACTGCGATCAAGAAAAAGTATTGGTAAAGAGCATACATTTTCACGTGACATTGCAGAACCAGAGGTTGTTTTTGAGATGTTGGGGCTATTGGTTCAAAGAGTCACAAAAAAACTGCTTGACTTGGAAATTACAGCTAGAAATATCGAAGTCAAATTGCGTTACAAAGGGTTTGAAACTCTCTCACATGCCCGCAGCTTGCCTATTTCACTGGATGATGATGAAACATTTGAGAGAATTGGGTTTCGATTATTGGCCAACATTTACGATACAAATCGACCGGTTAGGTTGGTCGGTTTCCGCCTAGGGGATCTAGAGGCGCCCCCGAATCGTCAGTCATCCTTGAATGCCTTCAGTGAATGATGCATCAGACTAAGTTGTGCATCGTAACCAACTCATCTGTGAATTCCGACAGTTCATCAGGAATTGCAATTCCTTCGACCTCAGCGTTTAGGCTGAGGCCTGCTTCCTTCTTTGCCCGCCAGGTTTCACTATTGAATTCAGACAATGAAATTGTCATACTTCGCATCCTCTTCGCTTCATCGTCATTGTCCAAGGGGCTCGGTGGATAACTTCGAATATCCACAGCACTTTCTCCATACAAAGTCTCACTAAGGTGGTGTGTAAAGAAAGGACAAATTGGGCTGAAAATTGTCAGCAAGTCTTTCACGATTCTATGAATCGTCCAGGCAGCATTTACATCGTCATCGTATAGTCTACGCTTGGCCATTTCCAACCAGTGACTAGGCAAAACGTCAGTGCCAAAATTCTTGATTGTTCGTGTTGCTGAGAAGATGTCAATATCATTCCAGGATTTGTTTACATCTTCGAGTACCTGAGTAAATTCAGAGAGAATCCATCGGTCCCCTGCACACAAATCGCTGGGAGTTTGTGTCAAATCTTCAGGAACCGGGAATTGTGATGCAAATCGAGCAACATTGAAGATTTTGGTCAATACACCGAAGTATTTCGCTTCAATTTCTTCAGGGTTGATGTGGAAATCATCACCGACCTGTGCATCACAGGCCTTCCATAAACGAAAGCACTCACTACCAATTTTGTTGGCCTTGAGCTGAACACTCTTGTCCGGGCCTTTGACCTTCCATGATCCGGTTCGGCCACCAGCGCCACATTCCAGCACACTATCTGCATCGATACCATTGCCCAAAGATTTGGACATCTTTCTTCCCCAAGGATCCATGCCTAGTCCATCAATCCAAACATTTTGGAATCCTGGTTTATCCATCAACAGTGTACTCTTGAGTAAAGTGTAGTATAACCAAGTGCGCACGATTTCTTTACCTTGGGGTCGTATTCCAGTCGGGAAGGCATTCGCAAATGTTTCCGGGTCATTCAGATATCCTGAAACAAAGAGATTAGAATTCGAGGAATCCATCCATGTGTCGAATACTTTTTCCTCACCAGAAATAGCACCTAGGCTGCTTTGTAATTCTTCAAACGACCCTAAATCTTCTCGCGTATCACGATTCAACACACGGCTGTTGGAGGGTGGGTTCTGACACCAAGGTTGAACATATTCTCCGGCGGGGGGTACGATGACTTTCGATTCATCTTCGGAATACCAAATTGGGATTTCGGTGTGGTACCACCGACGTCGACTGATGGGCCAGTCAATGCTGACATTCGCCATCCAATCGAGCAAGAACTGCTTGTTGCGAGTAGGTATGAAATTGATTTGATCAACATGCTCACGCATTCGATCTTGGATGTGCGTTTGTCGAACATACCATTCCTTGAGCAGAATGATTTCAACGGGGTTCTTACCTCTTTCAGAAACTGGGACTTCTTGCTCTCTTTCCTCGATATTTACAATCCGCCCTTGATTGTCCAAGAACTCGATGATTGAAGCACGAGCATCCTTAACTGGCATGCCATTGAGTGGCCCGGAAATTGAAGTCATGCAGCCATCCAAATCGATAGCTTGGAAAGGTGACAAACCCATCTCTCTGAAAACCGAAACGTCATTTTGGTCACCAAAAGAACAGACCATTAGTATCCCTGATCCAAACTCTGACTTGACCGATGGATGTGTTCGTATTTCCACTTCAGGCGTACGGCCTTCAACTGGTACGGGTAGTACAGCCTTCTGTCCAACTAAATGCGAATATCGCTCATCATCAGGATGCACGACCACCACGCCACATGCACAAATCAATTCGGGTCGTGTTGTAGAAATGATCAATTCATCTCCACTTTCAGTTAACCAACGAACATCGACCAATTGTGTTCTTCTTTGCAGTCTCTCGACTTCCGCATCAGCGATGGTAGTACCTTCAACTGGATCATAGATATTCGGTCGTAAATCCTCAATAATTTCACCTCGCTTGAATAGATCAACAAAAATTGCCTGCGTCACTGCTCGATAATCTGGAGCATCTGTAAGGTATTCGCGTGAAAAATCGCAAGAGAGACCAACGCGTGAGGCAGTTTTTCGCATGGCTTGTGTATATGTTTCAATCGTTTGTTCGCACAACCGCAGAAATTCAGCCCGGTCATATGTTTTCATCTTACGTCCAGTATTTTTTTCTACAGTGAATTCGATATTGATTCCATTCCGATCTACGCCCCAAGGGAAGTAGACCTCTTTGCCCAAAAGGCGCTGACTACGAGCGATAACATCAATCATGCTATATTGGGCGACAGCACCGATGTGCCAAGTTCCACTAGGATAAGGTGGGGGTGTATCGATGACGAAAATTTCCCGCCCACTTTTTGGGTTGAAACCGTATCTTTTGTTGTACAAATCGACATCCGCATAATGCGTTTCTTGGATTCGTTTTTCAAGGTCAATTGACCAGCGTTTATCGGTAATGGTTGGCTTTGCCATGTGGTGTCCCCACCTCGGCCCTTGTACGGTGAATCGTACAGGTCCGGCTCGCGCTCAGGTCACTTGGTTTTCAAGCCTCCCGTATACAATTGGGCATGAGGAATTAAAGGTTGAATGCTGAGAAGGCGCTCTAGAGGGGCGTTCATGGCTGACGAGGTTGAGGTCGATGATACCGGTGCTAAGGCTTCCGGTGTTCAGGATTTCGCGTCCGATGTCCGGCGTCGAATTACCGAGTTTGAGTCCCGTAAATCATTCGGATCACTGTTGTCAGCCCCCAAGATGATTCGTCGCGAGCTCCAAGAAATGTCATTCTTTGGAGTACTTACAGCTGTGCCTGCATTGACTGTCGTCCTATGCTTGCTCGTCACAGCATTCCTTGCATACCATTCTGGAATCGTCGACGGCATGAAGGATGAAGCATCGATGAATGTCAATGGTGACTTGGCTGCATTCTTACCTGAAGATAGTACAGTCGCAGACAATATTGCCGAGGTTGAACGTGATTGGACTACAAATGTAATGATTATTTATGTCGAATCAGGCAAGGACAATATTACCAAACGAGATATTTTGATACAGATGGATTTAGTAGAATCAGCACTGAATTCTGTTCCTTCAGATGATGGAGTTGAAGATGACATCAAGTATATTCTCAGTATTTCATCTGTTGTCAAGGAAATCAATTCTAGTGCACCCCGTGTTGCTGATGCCTTTGTGCGTAATGCTGGTCAAGCATGTCCGGTTGGTGCATGCGATTGGCTTGCAGAAAACACCAGCGATTTAATTTTGGATAACGCAGAATTGATTGGCGATTACACAATCCCTGACTCTCAAGATCGCATTGACCAAATCATCGGTGAATTGCCACCAAATGCGCAAGACAAATTGGTTCGAGATGTCGGTGAAAAGAAAAATGGTACTTTCGTCGATACTGAGGCCGGTTACTGGAACCGTGCCGTGATTATCGTAGGCGTTGCAGAAAATGACAAGAATGGTGATGGGAAACCGGATGTACCAACTTCTGAGTTGATTGAACGTACACAAAACAAGATTCTTGAAATTTCAATTGCCAATAACTGGGGCGGGATTGATAAAAATGGGAATTGTATTGAAGATGAGACTACACTTGAAGAAGAACTCTGTTTGATGATGACGTTGACGGGTCCAACTCCAATCACCAATGCAGTGACTCAATATACATTCATTTTGTTTTGGGACATTTTCCCAGTCGGTGTCGTCGCTGTAGCCGGCGTCTTGTTCTTGTTCCATTGTGATTTATTCCAGACCGGAAGAATCCGTTGGGAGCAGGGAATCAAGGTTGTCATTATTGCAGGACTGCCTACCCTTTGCTCAGTTTTCGCAACATTGGGGTTGATTGGATTTACCGACTATGAAGTCACGATGACTGTGATTATTGTAGGTCCAATTATTCTGGCTCTCGGAGTTTCTTATGGGTTGCACATTACGAATCGATATGCCGAATCTAAAGGAACGCCCAAAGAAAAAATGGCGCTTGCATTACAGTCGACGGGTCGTGCAGTATTCCTGTCTGCTGTGACCACTGTAATTGGATTCGTTTCACTCATATTGACACCGATGGCCCCCATCAAAACAGTCGGAGTTTCATTGGCTGGTGGAATTATCATCGTTTATTTGTACACCATGATTATGGTGCCAAATTTAACCATGTTACTTGATTTGAAAAAGCCATCTCATGACCCACCCAAGGTATTCATCCTCGCCGTTCGAGCTCCAATTCGATGGAGTCGAATTGCCTTGACAGGTTTCATCATGCTGATGCTTGTTAGTGCATTGATCTACCAGCCACAAATCAACGAGAATGTCGATTTATTGGAAATGGCTCCTCAAGAGGATACACCCGCTGTTGAGAAGATGATTACCTATTCGGAGGAGTTTGAAGGTGGTCAAGTTGGGATGATTTTGGTCAAATCCGATATTGCGGCTGAACCAGAATTTTTGACACCTGGTGACAATGAAGCTCAAAAAGATCCGTTCGATAATTTGTATAAAATTGAAAATTTATCAGCCATGGTCAACAATGTGGATAGTACAACTGCTGTCTCTATCGCGTTCTTGATGAAATCTGTTGGCGCTTCACTCAATTTCTCTGGTTCAAGTACGATTGCTGAATTTTGTTCAGATCTACCGGATGTTCCAAAAGAAGTCTGCAACCTGCTTTTCGCGGAAGAATACAATGCTAGTGCCACATTCTGGACTGTTTTGATGGAGTTAGACCGTGATCAATCTGCAGGTACTGAAGTTCAAAGTTTCTTGATTTCTGTATTCTATGATGGTTTGTCACCAGAGTTACGCCACTTCTTTGTCTCGAAAGATTTCCAGCGTTCACTCATCTACATTGATATGCCATTCATGGATGTGAAGGAAACTGAATGGAGACAGGCTACGATAGATGGGTACGCTGAAGATCGCGATGACTTTGATTTCCAACCAAGTGGTCTTATCGGCGTTGCGGCTGTAACAATTGACGTCAACAATTTGATTGTCGGTAGCCAATGGCAATCACTCGGTTTCGCTCTTTTATTCACCATAGTCACCTTAGGATTCGTGTTCAGGGATGCAAAATATGCAGCGCTTACCACATTCCCTGTTGTTTTCACAGTCGCGATGCAGTGGGCTGTAATGGTCATTCTAGATGTTGATCTGTCTCTGGTCACCGTAATGATTGGGTCAATTTTGGTCGGTGTCGGTGTTGATTTCTCGATTCACATTGCCAGTCGAGTACGTGAACTGGGTGGTACTTTAGAAGCAATTCAAGATTCTTGTGCAAGTACAGGAATGTCTCTATTCGAAGCATTCGTTGTGACTTCGGCAGGATTGATGACAGCTTACCTCATCCCAATTCCAGCGATCAAACCATTCGTTACCGTAATTATCATTCTACTATTATTTGCTGCAATCAGTGCACTGTTACTTTTGCCTGCGATATATTCAACCTTTGTCAAAATGGGTTGGGGGCTTACGGGTGGTAGCGACGCCATGCGACGAAAAGCTGGACTTTCAGGAGGCAGCAACGCACTCATCGCTGAATTGGATGCGGCTGAATCATACGACGCAGTCTTGCTTTCCAGTGCTGATGATGCATGGTGAACCCTTTCAAACCATCACGAGCCCGTAGGGCTCGATGAGCACACCCAATGTCGACATTCCGGTATCCAATCGTGCATCTCAGATTGAATATGCAATTCGTGATGTTGTCGTGCCTGCAATTGAGTTAGAGGCACAGGGGCATGAAATTTTGAAATTGAATATCGGCGATCCTATTGCATATCCAGGCTTGCCAACTCCACCTCACATGATTCAGGCATTTCAAGACAGTTTATCTCGAGGAGAAACCGGATATTCACCCTCATATGGTTTACCAGTTCTTCGTACTGCCATAGCAAAGGACGAACAAGCCAAAGGCTGGGATTGTAGTGATCAAGATGTGTATGTTTGTCATGGTGTCACCGAAGCGCTGCAGATTATTTTCGCAGCCGTTCTAGAGCCAGGTACCAAAGTACTCGCACCCGGTCCTCACTATCCTCCATACATGGCGTATCCACAAATGTTCGGGGGAGAAACAGTAGAATATCGCCTCAAGGATGATGATGGATGGAAAATTGATTTTGAGGATATTGAAAATAAGATGGACGAAACCGTACGATTACTTGTCCTCATCAATCCGAACAATCCAACCGGTAATGTTGCTGGTGCCGATGAAATCGATCGATTGATTTCCATTGCAGAAAAATGGCCCAATTGCATGATTGTAGCTGATGAAATCTACGATGGTCTGGATTTCACAGGTCATCACGTCAGTGTGGCTTCAAGGAGCCATACGGTGCCCGTATTCACATTGAATGGTGTCTCTAAGGTGTATTATGCCCCTGGTTGGAGAATTGGATACATGGCTCTTCACGATCCACTGCAAAGGCTGGGAGCTGTTAGAGATGGTATTGAGCGACTTTTGCGTTCTCGATTATGCGCTTCGACACCAGCTCAAATGGGGTATTATGCAGGACTAGAATCGCCACGTGATTGGATGCAGGAGTATTCAGCTAAAGTCATCGCACAACGTGACTTGTGTATACGGCGAATTGCCGAAATTGATGGGTTGGAAGTTCAATCGCCAGGGGGTGCTTTCTACATGTTTGTTCGACTGACTGATGATCACTGGGCAAAGAATGACAAGGATTTCGTCCTTAAGTTACTTCATGAAGAGCACGTTTTGGTTGTACATGGAAGTGGATTTTCTGCTGAAATGGGTTCTGGGCACTTTCGATTGGTCTATCTAGCCAATGAATCCGTGCTGAACGAAGCTTTTGATCGGGTTGAGCGATTCTTGACCAACTCACGGTAGCCCCTCGTGTACGCGTGCACGCTGCGGTTCCCGCAGCGTGGAATCGGAACGGCTTAGAACGTGAACGAACTCGAATGTCCATGCGAGCATTCTTTCAAGCCATCTTGGGGATGTCGCTGTTCATTTGTTTACTGCCTACAAGTTCAGCTGAGGCGGAAATTGTTGAGTACGGTTCTTTGGACATCACAATGCTTGCACCGGTAGCCTTAGCAGTTGCAGGTGCCGGTATATTGTGGAGATGGATTCTTCCTATCAGCCTTGGAAACCTCCAAGTTGCTTTCGAAATTGATGATGACTTGTATGAGGTTCATCGGTTATCAAAATCTAGACAAGAAACCACGGAACTGCTGAGCCTTCCTAGTGTGCCTTTCGGCGTATTGTCCTACTTGATGGCGATGGGCGGAATCATGCTTATTGTCGCAGAGTTGCTCATCGGCCCGGGAACATTCTACAAACCGATTGTATTCGTGACTGCAGCCGCAGTAATCATTCCAATTATTGTTTCACCGATTGTTACAATGTATGCACAAATTCGAGCGATGAATAAGCGCCTCATTACTCAAACTATCTCAACGCAGTTGTTTGGATATCTTGGCACTGCATTTGCGATGATCATGATTTTGTCCTCCATATTGTACTATGGTTGGACGGTGTCAAATTCGAGTGGTACATTTGATACTACATTGATGATTCAGTGGTCGGGTTATGCGCTTCTCGTATACATGTCGCCTACGATTTTTGCATATGGACGAATCATGGGTGCCTCTTGGAACACGCTATTGTTGTCGAAGTGGCGTACAGCCAAGGGCTGGAAAACCGCAATTGATCCAGATCCCCCCAAGATTATCAAGCGACTAATCTCCCTATTTCTGGTTATTTTCCTGTCCACCATGCCCATCGCAGCAATCAATGGAATTGTCACATTGATTCACGTCATCATCAACGATCCTGCAAATGCAAATCGTTTGCTTGATGTTGGTGGAATTCTAGGCGAGTCGATTTACTCATTGGTAGAAGATTCGGAATATATCCAGCAACTAATTTCTCTGAAAACATTGCAAGAAGTCTTGGCATCATACTTGATGCTCAATGTGGCGATTGTTGGGCTGGCATTTATTTTTGAATTAACAAGAAACCTGTTTCTTGGAGGGCAAACCTTTGCGGGTGTCGGTGGTGTCATTTTAGCGCAGCCACGAGACATTCGTACCGAGCCAGAAGTTCAAGGTCGCATTCTTTTCTTTGGTTTGGCAGGTTTTTCTGGATATGTCGTTCTGCTACTTGTTTTGCAAACCTACAAGGAATTCTCAGGATTGATGCCTTATGGTTCAACAGTCAGTGAAGAAATGCTACTTGAAAGCACATGGGAATTCATTGCCGCAGGCCAAGGAATTTTTCTGCTTACTTGGTTGCTATCTAGTACCAGATTCATGCACCTTCGCAGCCTGAAATTTGATCTGTCTCCAGATGAAAGACGCGAGGGCGTCATTATGGCAGGTGGCGGGGATTGGATGCGGGACCACATTGAAGCCGCCGCCCGTTCCGATGATATCTCCACACTAATTGCATTCCAAAATGAGCAAATTGATGGTGATAGAGCCGTTGTACGCTTGGAAAAGGGTAGAGCAAAAATGATTGAATCGGCCCTACGTGGATTGTGGCCTCGTGCGATTGAAGAGGCGCGCAAAGTTCTAGCCCAACAAAGAGGCGATGATGACGAAGCACGAATGATCATTGCCACTGGACACATGGCCTGCCGTCGTTTTGATGCAGCAAAAGAAGCATTACGAGGTATGGAGCAGCCTGAGGGATATGATGAGCCTGAATTACTGGCCCTAGCAATGGAGTGGTTAGATCCATGGGCTGGTCGAATCGACAATGACGATTTGTACGATTGGGAGAACAATTCGACCATTGACCATCTCAGGGACTTGCAGAAGCGACTCAAGTCATGGGGCCCTGAAAGTTCGCTGGGTGCAGCCCATCGTGATCGTTTATCGTTGCACGCACAACTATCAAGTGTCGCTATGCTTCGTGCCCAACGCCGAAGTGAAGAAGCTCTAGACTTGTGTCTCGACCTCGTACGTACACATCCAGATTCGACACTTGCTCGAATTGGTTGTGCATTGTGCATGATTGATTTAGAACAGTGGTTTGATGCCCTTGATGTATTTGAGGAAGTCAATGAGTCAAGTCCAGATGACCCACGTGTTCGCGCACTGAGTGGTATACTTGGATTCCAAGCAGAACCCAGTGATTTGGAGGTCGCGCTTGCAGTCGGTACGGATTTGCAAAAGGCTTCTTGGATTGATGATGCTCCAGTGAATCCTTTCGCAGCACTCGGCGCACGCAAAGGCATGGACGAAGCACTGAATGCCAATGTGATGATTCTAGCACATGAGGCACTTGAGAAAGGTGTAACGCCGACATATACTGAATCTCTTGCATCTATCTTGTTTAATTGGGCAATCTTAGTACCAAGTTGGATAGTCTTGGGCTGGCTAGCTTGGATTGAATCGGATCAAAACTCGACCATCGGAATTGGAACCACGATTCTCCTAATGGGTTTGCATCTTTTCACTCGTCGATTCCGAAGACAACAGCGACGCGTGATTAAACATAGAGATCAAAGAGGCATGATTTTGTATTCAAAGAAGATGAAAAGGGCAAAGGTCAGTGGCCATCCCAACAAAATGCCCATTGGCAATCATCTACTGTTGAAGGGTTTACTCGTGACAGTCAATGGAAATGTGTACGACATTGGGTTCCCGGGATGGATGGTTATCCGATTGCCAAAGGAGCGAGAAAGGCAATTTAGAAACCGTATGCGCAATCGAATGCGAGAATACAAGTCTGGGAAATCTCCTCGAACGAGTGCTCTTCCTGAACGTTGGTGGGACAAACGGCCAAAACCTGTCGACAAGGGTATGCGGACACTTGAACGTCTGATAGGTCCAGCTGCATACCGTGGTGCACATCGACGAACATTGGGTGCTGGAGATAGAAGTTCAGGCCAGCAACGTGATCGTCGATACATTATGGAAACTCAGCCAGGTAAGAGAGGCATCCCAACTCATGGCAATCCTACTGAAGGTCCTGCCAGAAGGCCAACTGCAAGACCTGAGCAGGTTGACCGGATTCAAGATATTTCTCGCAAGACAAAATTAGGTATTCGTCGTAACGCAGAAGATATTGACGAGTTTCAAGACTTTTCATAGGTGATTCAATGCCGTTAGTCGATGACCCTATGGATGAATCAACACCATGGTTGATTGAGGAATTAATGCAGAGATTCCCTTCACTTGATAATGGGTTCATTTTAGATGAAATCAACCAGCAACCAACCTGGTGCCTGACAGTATCTGGGTTTGAAATGTGGTTTTCAGAATTAGAAGGAATCCTTGACCAAACCCTCGGTAGAAGACTGGCACATGCGGCCGCCGAATCGGAGGAGTGGCATTGGAATCAGTTGCCACCTTTGCCCAAATCCTGGTTCAATCAGGAGAAAAAGCGGCTATCTGTGATTAATCAAGATTGGAACTTACGAGGACTTGGGCAATTGGATATTTTAGAAAAAGGTAGTGAATCGAACACCATCATCGTCGCCAATCGTGCTTTCACAGCACTTGCAGCAGGAATTGGAAATGCTGCCTGGGAATGCATTCATGAACAACGATATCGCTTCCAGTGGTCTGATCGTGGTGCGGGTGAGACTGTGATTGAATTGACCGGAGATCCTCGACAAATTCCACCACCATCAAAGTCCAACACAGGATGGCATGATTATCAAGGTAAGACATGCTCTGGCCCTCGACTTTTTCATCGTGCACGCTTTGAAATCGAGGGATTGTGGACAGTAGAAGGAAATCGCGTAATGATGTTGTCCAGAGACTGTCTATTGCGCTTTGAAGATATGGCGGCGGCCTATCTTTCATCAACAGAACGCTCAACGGATTCCAGGACTACTTGGGAGGGCCTAAGTTCACACGAACAAATCGTGATGTGGGATGCAATGGCGGAGGCATCCCGTAAGCAGTTTTTAGGTGCGGGTGAATTGGTATTGGTTGCATCAGCTGAACACTGGTTAGATGTCGCAACAAGACACCTGTCCATGCAGGGTTTGGGCAGCGTGACAAAAGCTACTGAAATTGATGGTCATGGTGGTGTCGAACTATACCTCGCATCAGCACTACACCCAGCCATTGTAACTGGGAGACTGCTCGGCTGTTGGGAGCGAGCCGAGGGACGTGGTGCACAGGCAGAGTGGAAAACAACAGATGATGGGCACCGCATCATACTCAAGAATCGTCGTGAAATCGCATGATTGGTCAATACGTGCTGATATTTTGCCGCACGCCACCACTCAATCATTAAGTGCAAAGCGCAATGTCGGTGAAAGGTCGAAGGGTGCTACGCACCCTGTGGAGATGAGGATATGGCACTAAATCACAACCAATGGGCAGTTGTCGCAATTACAGCAACCATCTGTCTAGCAGGAATGTACACCATCGTCGGTTCAGCGATGGAAACCACTGTAGGATTTGATCGAGCGGGCGACGACATCACTGCCCCTGAGGGTGAAACTCAGGATGGTGGTGCAGATTACGATAATGACGGTTTGAGCGACCGGATGGAAACCACCCAATATGGAACCGATTTCGACAATAATGATACCGATGGTGATGGCTTACTCGATGGTTGGGAAGTTGCCAATGGCCTAGATCCCCTCGACGATGGAGATGCTGATTTTGCAGAAATCGAATCATCTTCACCCCCGACAGATGATGATGTGACTACTGGTGAAAACAACGAAACTTTCCCTGACCCTGACAATGGTCCCAATGGCGACCCTGACCGCGATGGTTTGCCCAATTCCGACGAAGCTCTTTACGGTACAAATCTGAATCTACGAGATACAG
>MDTC01120078.1_pt1 | contig 12753 bp, 10 predicted proteins | sample 811181 | NCBI WGS metagenome assembly MDTC01 (sample SAMN05326644, study PRJNA326480) | marine metagenome | isolation source: seawater | place: Pacific Ocean: North | collected 2011 | reverse complement strand
CTAGAAACAATTTTCACAGTTATAGGAGGATTAGTGTTATTGAGTGCTCATTTTATAAATATTAGACTAACCAATAAATCTACTTAATTATCTTTTAAAGTAATGTTAATTTAGGGCAATGATAAGATTACTCATTGCCTTTTTTTTTATGTTCAGTGCAGAGTCAAAAGATGCATATGAAAGAAGTAAGTTTGGATATCAGTCATATTCTAATAATTATAAAATAGGATTTTATACTAAAAAAATCTGTAAAACCAATATTGACCATGTTGATCTTTAAAAGATGCATATCAAAGTGGTGCTAATAAATGGAATTCTGACATGAAAAAAAAATTTTCAAATGATAAAAGTAATCATGTTCCAGCATGCCATAAAATAAATAGTTCGAAGGGTTCTGCAACTCCTAAGAACTTTCTAAGAAGAAGTAAAGATGGAAAAGGATTAGATTATAATATTATTAAATTTTGTGATTATCTTGAAATTTACTATCAAACTAAGATTAAATATAAATTGTCTTTTAAAAATAACGATCCTATTTTATTTTTGAAATGTGACTTAAATATTTTAAATACTATAAAAAATTAATTTAACGTTAAACAGAGTAATACTTGGTCTGCTCAAAATCAAAATACTGTGTAATAAATAGTTTTTATGTTACTATTCCAACATGGCTTATAGGTTTCCCAATTTTGATTTTGACTAAAAGCAAACAAATAGAAAAAGTAATTGAATTATAATAAACTTTAAAGGTTTTAAAAGAAAGGACATTTTAAGGTCAAATCATAAGAGATGAATTAAGAATATTAAAAGACCGAAATGAAAATTAAGAATGATATTTTATGAAAAAAGTAAGTAGATTTGCTGTAGAGTTATATATCAATTGTAAAAGATGCTTTGTTTTATCTTATAAGTATAATATTAAGCTTAGAAGTCTGCCCTTTACATTAAATAGTGCTGTAGATAATTTGTGTAAGAATGAGTTTGATTTTTACAGAAAGCTTGAAAAACCTCATCCTATTTTTAAGGAATACAATATTGATGCGGTACCTTTCAAGCACGATGACATGGATAAATGGAGAAATAATAGACAAGGTATATCTTATCAAAATAAAGAGAAGGGATATCATTTTCATGGGGCTGTTGATGATGTTTGGATGAAGCCTGATGGAGAACTAATAATTTCAGATGTAAAATCTACTTCTAAAAATACTTTTAATTGGGAAGAAACATGGAATAATTGGGAGTATCCTAAGGGTTATAGGAGGCAGTTAGAAATGTATCAATGGCTATTTAGAAAAAATGGATTTAATGTCTCAAATAAAGGTTATCTGCTTTACTTTAACGGTTTAAAGAATCAACCAATGTTCAATCAAGAGCTAAAATTTGAAAAACATTTAATAGCTTTAGATTGCGATGACTCTTGGGTAGAAGAAAAAATTATAGAGGCGGTTGATACTTTAAATAGTGATGAAATACCAAATGGTTCAAAAAATTGTGATACATGTCAGTATTTAAAAAAAAGATGGCAAGTCAGTCAAAGTCTTTCTACTAATTAAAGCAAGGAACCTCCGCAAGAACTTCCAGCACCTGCCGTACAACCAAAACAATGATCCTTAGTAATAATTTCTCTGGAAACTTCTTCAAAGCTATTTATTTCAAATATATTTTTATATATATTTGCAACTGGTATTTCTAACATTTGATTAAAATCACAATCATATATTTTTCCGTCCCATGAAATAGAAAGTAAGTTTTTACACATAACATTTTTTGCTGCTTCAGGATTAAAGTTAGAGAATAATAAATTTTTATACGACTCTAGCTCTCCCTTTCTTTTTAAGGTATGTCTAAATCTTTTTATAGGCATATTAGTTAGAGTTAATAAATTATCAAAATAAATCTGAAAGTTTTCTTTTAAAAATTTCTTATATTCTTTTTCAAGGCTTGCTTGATCTGGCGGCAAATATGCACCTAATGGATTATATACTAAATTTAATTGTAAACTTTTATCTCCTTTACCATAACCTAGCTTATTTAGTTTTTTGATCGACTCTATACTTTTTATGAATACTCCTCTTCCTCTCTGTTTTTCTACATTTTGTTCGGTGTAGCAAGGCAAAGATGCAGTTATAGCTACTTTATTTTTTGCTAAAAATAATGCTGTATTCTCTTGTCCTTTTTCATGAAGAACAGTTAAATTGCAACGGTCTATTATTTTTAGTTTAAGTAATCTTAACTCTTTAATGAAATATTTAAAATTATCATTAAGTTCGGGCGCTCCGCCAGTAATATCAACTACTTTTATATTATTTTTTTTTCTTAATAAGTTTAGTATTTGCTGAACAACTGAAATATTCATTATCTCAGTTCTTTTTGGTCCAGCTTCCACATGACAGTGCACACATGCCTGGTTGCATAGTTTTCCCATATTAACTTGTAAAGTATCTACCGTTTTTCTAAAAATCTTTACATTGTTGATATTTAAGGTTTCTATAAAGCTTTTCATATTTTTATTAAACTATAAAAATAAAATATTAACATCTAATTTTTTTGTTACAAAGTTGTTTTAAATTACCTATATTATTTTACTGATATAAATAGTGTGATTTAAAAAAATGCATCAAGCATATGACTTTCAAATAAATAATTCTCCACTTATTATTATGACTCCTCATAGTGGAAGAAATTATAGTAATAGATTTTTAAAATATATAGATTTAGATCTAAAAGATTTAAGAAATACAGAAGACTATTTTATTGATCAATTATTCTTTCCTTATAGCAATAAATACTCTTATTTGAATGCTACTTTTCCAAGAATATTTGTTGATGCTAATAGATCGCCTCTAGAAATTGATAAAACTATGTGGGAAAATAATAACTTAGATAAATTATTTGATACAAATTCAATTAAGGTACTTAATGGTATAGGAGTATTTGCAAAATATAACCTGTTTGGAAAATATATTTATTCATCAAAAGTTCCATTTAGCGAAGCTAAATGGAGGTTATTAAATTTTTATTTTCCTTATCATAGAAAAATTAAAGAGATTATTAAGAAAACAAAAGAAAAACATAAAAAAATTATAGCTTTAGATTGTCATTCTATGTCCTCAGAGTTGGTAAGCTCTAAAACTGATATAGTAATAAGTAATGTGAATAATAAAAGTAGTAGCACCAATATAATTAATCTAGTAAAAAAATCTTTTAAAAATTATAGCTATAATACTAATATTAATGATCCTTTTAAAGGAGGTTTTATTACCTCATATTACGGAAAACCAAAACATAATATTCACTTTTTACAGATTGAAGTTAATAAAGACTTATATATGGATGAAAAAAATATGTTACTTAAAAAAAATAGTTTTTCAAAACTTAAAGTTTGTTTTGACAATCTAATTAAAGATATTTTATTTTATCTAAACTATAAAGAATAATTACTATTAGGAGTTTTTTTTGTATAGAACTATTATATATATTTTTTTATCTATAACATTATTAGCTTTTTTATTTTTAGCCATCTCTATACTTGGAATAATAAGATATACTAAGGACTTGCCAGATTATAGACAATTAAGGGATTATAGCCCCTCAGTAATAAGCAGGCTTTATACCGGAGATGGGTCACTCTTAGCTGAATTTTCCATACAAAAAAGAATTTTTGTTCCAGTAGAAAATATACCCGAGAATGTAAAAGCAGCTTTCATTTCAGCAGAAGACAAAAACTTTTATAAGCATAGAGGAGTAGATATAGTTAGTATTGTAAAAGCATCTATAATTAATGTTAAAAATGTTTATAAAGGAAAAAGACTAGTAGGGGCCTCAACTATTACTCAACAAGTAGCAAAAAACTTTCTTCTGAGCAGTGAGATATCAATAAATAGAAAAATTAAGGAGGCATTACTAGCTCTTAGAATAGAAAGAATTTTATCAAAAAATGAAATTCTAGAACTGTATCTTAATGAAATATTTTTGGGACAACGTTCATATGGAGTTGCAGCAGCTGCACTTAATTACTTTAACAAATCTTTAGATGAGCTAGAACTTGCTGAAATTTCTTATTTAGCTGGACTACCTAAAGGTCCAAATAATTATCATCCCGAAAAAAATAAGAGTGCTGCAATCATAAGAAGAAACTATGTCCTTAATAGGATGTACGAAGACAACATAATTTCTAGAGAAGAGGCTTTAAAAACCTCCTTGCAGCCTATAGCTTCAAAAAAATTCAAGGAAAACAGTAAAATTTATGCTCCATACTTTATAGAGGAAGTAAGAAGGCAAGTTATTGACAAATATGAAGAAAATGCCCTTTATAAGGAAGGATTGCACGTTATTACTACTATTGATCCTAGACTTCAAAAGGCTGCTATACAGGCTTTGAGAAATGGTCTGGAAAATTATGATAAAAGACATGGTTGGAGAGGAGCAATAGAAAATATAAATATAAATAATCTTGAAAAAGATTATGAAAAAATTAAGAACAAATTTTTAAATTATCCTGGACTTCATAAAAAAGAGTTAGGACTGGTTAGCAAAGTTCAAAATAATGAGATAGAAGTATTATTATTAAGTAATAAGAATCATATAACTATTGATAGTGAAAAAATAAAACAAGCTAAGTGGATTAATAATGGTTCAGTAAAGTACAATCTAGATAATTTTAATACAATGTTTAAAAAAAATGATGTAATAGTCTTAAATTCTATAAATAAAACTACAAATGATTATAACTTAGAACAAATACCTGAGGTTAATGGTGCTATTGTTGCTGTTGACCCTAGAAATGGAAGAGTCCTTGCCTTATCAGGAGGTTATGACTTTGATAACAGTGAATTTAATAGAGCAACGCAAGCGTATAGACAACCTGGATCTGCTTTTAAGCCTTTTGTATATTTAGCTGCATTGGAAGAAGGATATAGACCAAATACTAAAGTATTAGATGCCCCTTTGGTAATAGATCAGGGACCTGGATTAGACGAATGGAAACCTAAAAATTATACAGGAGTATTTTATGGGCCTTCTACATTAAGAGTAGGTCTAGAAAAATCTAGAAATGTAATGACTGTTAGATTAGCTAATCAGATAGGAATGAAAAAAATTACTGCAGTATCTGAACGTTTTAATTTAGGAAGTTTTCCTCCATTGTTATCTACTTCCTTAGGTGCAGTAGAAACTACTTTATTAAAATTGGTAGCTGCTTATTCTTCATTCGTAAATGCAGGAAGGTACAATAATCCTGAAGTTATAGAAAAAATTCAGGACAGAGAGGGCAAAGTGATCTTTAGAAGAGATGATAGAGCATGTAAAAAATGTAACTCAGTACAAAAAGAAAATTTTGTAAAACCAATCCTTCCTCCTGAGGGATTAGAAGTAGTTGACCCAAATAAAGCATTTCAAATTATATGGATGCTTAAGGGAGTAACTAAAAGAGGAACAGCAAAATCACTCAAAAACTTTAAATATGAAATTGCAGGAAAGACTGGTACTACTAATGATAATATGGATGCATGGTTTCTAGGTGTTTCTCCGGAATTAGCAGTAGGAGTATACGTCGGATATGATACTCCTAAAAATTTGGGAGAAGGAGAAACCGGTGGCAAAGTTGCTGTACCTATTTTTTCAGAATTTATGGAAATTGCTTTGAAGGATAAAGAACGAAGACCCTTTTTAGTTCCTGAGGGAGTAGAAATGGTAAAAGTGGATTATAAGACTGGAAGTGTTATAAAATCAGAGAATAAAAATACTATATATGAGGCCTTTATAAAAGGTTATAGAAATTCTTTAAGTGTTAATACGGAAACAAAAAAGTCATTGAAGGGATTAGAGGAAGGTTTATACTAAAAATTTATGATTGATATTGACAGTGACATACTCGAATTAGAAAACATAATTGGTTTTATTAGGAGGTATCTTTGACCCTAATAAAGTTTCTAAAAAAATACTGTATTTAAAAGAGATATCTGAAAAAGATAACTTTTGGCAAAATTCTACTTTAGCTTCTGAAACTTTATCTGAAAAAAGTAAGTTAGAAAATGCTTTAAAAGCTTTTACTTCTTTAGAAAAAGATTTAGTAGATCTTATAGACCTTTACCAGAGTTTTAAAAACGATGAAGATCCAAAAATTCAAAAAGAAATTCTTGATATGGTAAAGATTTTAAAAAAAAATGCACATGAGGCAAAATTTCAGACTTTATTATCAGGAGAAGCTGATTACAATGATTGTTATCTAGAAATTCATGCGGGAGCAGGAGGAACTGAAAGTCAGGATTGGGCAGAAATGCTTTCTAGAATGTATAGTAGGTGGGGAGAAAAAAAGAATTTTAAAAAAAATCTAATTCACATTTCGAATGGGGATGAAGCAGGGATAAAATCTATAAGTCTCAAAATTTCTGGTGAAAATGCATATGGTTTTCTTAAAAATGAAAGTGGCATTCACAGATTAGTTCGAATATCTCCTTTTGACTCACAAAAGAGAAGGCATACTAGTTTTGCAAGCGTATGGGTATATCCTGAGATAACAAATTCAATTAATATAAAAGTAGAACAGAAAGATATAAGAATTGACACTTATAGAGCATCTGGAGCAGGAGGGCAACATGTTAATAAAACTGATAGTGCTGTAAGAATTACACATCTACCTTCATCTATAGTAGTGCAATGTCAAAACCAGAGATCTCAGCATCAAAATAGAGCAACAGCTTATAAAATGCTAGAATCTAGATTATATGAGTTAGAATTAAGAAAACAAAACGAAAAAAATGAACAAATACAATCCCAAAAAAAAGAAATAGGATGGGGAAATCAAATACGATCTTACGTCATGCAACCTTACCAAATGGTAAAAGATTTAAGAACTAGTGAAGAAAGGTCTGACGTAGAAAAAGTGTTAGACGGAGATATTGATAGCTTTATATATGCTGCTTTGTCAGATCCGGAATTATGAAGTAGTATTATTTTTAGTAAACTCTAATACTTCTTCGACGTGATTAGTTACTTTTACCTTTGGCCAAATATTAATAATTTTATTTTTACTATTAATTAAAAATGTAGTTCTTTCAATACCCATATATTTTCTTCCATACATACTTTTTTCTACCCAAACACCATAATTTTCACACACTTTTTCATTTTCATCAGAAAGCAAGTTTACTAAAAGATTGTTTTTTTTGATAAAGTTTTGATGTTTTTTTAAACTATCTTTTGAAATACCAAAAACAAGGCAATTCAATTTTGTAAAATCTGATAAGTATTTAGAAAAACTTATGGCTTCCACAGTACAACCCGGTGTGCTATCTTTTGGATAAAAAAATAAAATGACATTTTTTTTTAATTTATTTAACTCAACAATTTCTCCTTCTTGATTGGGAAGTTTGAAATTTGGTGCTTTACTATGTATATTTAACTTCATTTTTATTATATTTTTATGTTAACTAATGCTTTTAAATTGATCAAACATAATTTATTAAAATATACCCTATTAATTACATTATTATTTATTTTTATTTTTGCAGGGTTTTTAATAAGAATTTCTTATAAACCATTAGATATAAGCTACATTAAAAAATATCTAAATATAAAAAGTCTAGAAAGTTTATTTCCTATAAAAAATTTTGAAAATGCTAAAGTACAAATAAACTTTTTAAAAAATATTGTAACTATAAGTATATATGAACTAGAAAATTATGAATTTCTAGAGAATAAGTACGGATTTAATATATCTATTCCTAAAGCAAAAGAAATTAATATCGGACTAAAAGCCACTAAACTTTTTAAAAAAAAATTAGAATTTAGCTATGTTAAATTTAATAACGCAAAACTTAATCTTGAATTAAAACAAAATATTTCTGATTTAATGATAAATAAGAATATTGAACAAATAGAATATTTTTATTTACCAAGTAAACTAGATTTTTTAAATTCAGAATTAATAATATATTTTCCCGAAAAAAATGGGCATTTAATTGCAAGAAAAGCTGATATAAAAGTCATCAATAAAGAAGGAAAATTACAAATAAGGGATATTAAGGCTAACAATATTGAATACTTAGAAAAAAATAAACAAATTTCTGTTGAAGTAAAAAAACCAGCTTTTTCTTTTAAAAATATGATTTTTGAAGGATCAGCTCTAGAAACTAGAGTATTGTATCTAGGAGAAAAAAGTGAAATAAAAAAAAAATTGAAAAATTTCAATATTGTTTCAAACAACTTTATATTTACAGACCTTAATATAAAATATGATATAAGAGATGAGTTTAATTTAAATTCAGAAATTTTATATAATGGCGTTCAGATTCCAACAAAGGTGAAAGGAAGTATTACAAAAGACTTATTAATTAATGCAAAAATTGATATGGAGTTTAATAAGCTTCAATTACTTAAAGAGACATCTAAATTAGAACTATTTAGTGCAATAACTATAAATAATATAGATAAAATACTTTTAGAGGGTGTTGCAACAATAGAGATATTTAATAGTAGATTTTTAGCTAGCTCATTTGAGATAACATCTAATAATAAAAATAATATTTTATTAGTATCTAACGAATTTAACTATAATTTTAATAATTTTTTTATTAAGGCAAATACAATAGAAGATCAGTTGGAAATTGATAAATTTATAATTAGCAACTCAAATGATCAAATAGAAATTAAAGGAAAAATAGAAAACTTTTTCAAAAATGTTAATGCTCAACTTGATATAAATTTAAAAAAATTAAGTTTATCAATGTTTAGTAATTTTATAAACAATAGAATAGAGGAAGTCAATTCTAGAACTTTTCAAATTTCTCAGTTTGAAAGTGGAAGTTTAGAAAATACTCAATTTACTTTTTTTTATAATAATAATGAAATAGAAATAAAAAAATTAAACGGAAAATTAGTTGATACAAAAATTACTTTAGAAAATGACATAAAAGTAAAATTAGATGAAACTGTTATTATTTCAAAAAATAACTCTAAAATTATATTAGATTTAAAAAATATTTATTTAAATAAAGAAGACCATTATATTTTACTATCTAACAACCTAATTGAGTTAAATAATATATTTGATTACAAAACAAGAAGTTTTAATTTGAAATCTAAAATTAATGTTGAGTTTACAAAGCTACTAAGCTTTTTATATGCATTAGAAGAGTATTCTCCAAAACCTTTTAAAAAAGACTCTTTTTCAGGAAATATAGATGCTAATATAATGATAAATTATTCATCCACGGCACAAAACAAACTAAGTTATGGTTTATCAGGGAAAATAATTGATTTTAACCTGATAAATAAAGATGACTTTCCTATTAAGTTAGAAAATTTTAATGGAAATTTAGCTTTAGTAGATAATTTGTTAGAAATTAATGGTAAAGCTTTTTTGAATAACTCAGATTCTAATATTCAAGTTAAATTAAATAAAAATTATAAAACTATTGTTAATATTAATTCAGCAGCCTTATTTAGCTCGTTTGATTTTTTAAAAGAATATAATTTTTTAAAGTCAGGAATCTCGAAATTAAACATAAAAATTGAAAAAGAAAACTTATTTGATGAAGAATGGAAAGCCACTCTTGAAGCTAATCTTTATAATAATAAGGTAGAAATAAGCCAAGTGGTATATGAGAAAAAAGAAAAAAAACAAGGTTGGTTAAAAGCGGTATATAACTTTAAAAATCTTACACTTTATAATGTGGAAAACCTTACTTTTTTTACTGATGATATTTTAATTAGGGGAGATATCTTTCTAGATAATATGGGGGATGTTAATAAAATTAAGGTTAAAGAGTTTAAAAGAGAGTTAGATAACTTCAGTGCTAATATAAATTTAGAAAATAATAATTATTTTGCATTAGACGTAAAAGGTGAAAGTATAAATATAAATAATTTCTTTAGTGAAAATAATAATAAAAAACAATCTGGTAAAGTTGATATATCTGTTAATAATCTTTTTTTTAATAAACTTAATTTTGGTAACACAAACATATCTTCAGAAATATATAATAATAAAATAATAAGATTGAATGGTGATACTTATTACAATGAAAAAAAGTCTTCTTTTTTTAGTTACATGCTAAATAAAAAAACCAATAGTGAACTAAAATTAACCTTTGTAGACTTCGGACTATTTTTGAAGAATCTTGGTATTTCTGATAAATTTATTAAGGGTAATGGTGATGTAGTTTTCTCATTAAACAATCAATCAAATGTTATAATAGCAGGAAAATACTTAATAAAAGATTTTAGTATTAAAGATGCCTCATTTTTAGTAAGACTTTTACAATTAGCATCATTTACAGGATTATTAGAGATACTAGCAAGCGAAGGTATACCTTTTACAAATCTGCAGGGAAACTTTAAAATTGATGATAACTTTATAAGAATTGAAGATACACGGTTTGAAGGATTGTCCTTGGGAGCTAGCACGTCTGGGAACATAAATTTAAAAAATAATGAACTAGAACTAGAGGGAGTCTTAATTCCTGCATATGCTATTAATGCAATTATAAATAAAATTCCACTACTTGGTCAAATTATAACAGGAATTGAAGGAGAAGGAATAATAGGATTTAATTATAAAGTAACAGGGTATTATGAAAAACCTGATTATAGCATTAATCCTTTCTCAATTCTCACACCAGGAATAATTAGAAGTATTTTTAAAGTATTTGGTAATAATAATGAGGAAGAAAATCGAGAAGTCTCTCCTGCTAATTAACTTTTATAATTGCGTGCCTTTTTGTTCCTGCAGAAATAAGAAGTAATTTATTTTCTTGTATGTCATTTTTTGTTACAAGATAATTACAATCAGAAACTTTTTTACCATTAAGTTTTGCGCCACCTTGTTGTATTAACCTCCTTGCTTCACTATTAGATTTACATAATATATTTTCCAAAGTAAAAATTTTATAAATTGGCATTCCCTTCTCTAATAAGTTTAATTTTACAAAAACGCTTGGTAGACTGTTATTATTTTCTAGATTATTTATTAGTAAAGCCTTTGAAGATTGGGAAGCTAAAATAGCTTTTTTAGATCCATGAACTATTTCAGTAACTGCATTGGCAAGCAGAACTTTAGCATCATTTAATTCTTCACCTTTTAAATTTTCTAATTTTTCAATTTCTGTTAACTCTATTTCAGTAAAAAGCTTTAAAAATTTAATAACATCTTCATCAGTTGTATTTCTCCAAAATTGCCAAAAATCAAATACAGATATATATTTTTCTGAAAGCCATACTGCTCCATTTGCAGTTTTACCCATTTTTTGTCCATTTGAAGTTGTTATTAAAGGAGAGGTTATTGCGTGCACATTAGTTTTTTTATTTTCTTGGTCAGATGTTTTTTTTATTAGCTCAATACCATTTACTATATTTCCCCACTGATCAGAACCACCAAATTGCACATTGCAATCTAAATTCTTATTTAAGTAATAATAATCATACGCTTGGGTTATCATGTAGTTAAATTCTAAGAAGCTTAGATTTTGTTCTCTATCAAGTCTGGTTTTTACTGACTCAAAACTTAGCATTCTATTAACAGAAAAATGACGACCGAAGTTTCTAAGAAAATCTATATACTTTATATTATCAAGCCATTCAGAATTATTTACCAAAATAGCGCCATTACTTGAATTATCAAATTTAATAAATTTTAAAATTACTTGTTCTATACCTTCTAAATTTTTTTTAATGGTAGCCTCATTAAGTATTTTTCTAGTTTCATCTTTTCCTGAAGGATCTCCAATTTTTGTTGTACCGCCTCCCATTAAAACAATTGGCTTATTATTTGTTTTTTGTAGCCACCTTAATAACATTAATTGTAGCAAACTCCCAACATGTAAACAGTCAGCAGTACAATCAAAACCAGTATAGCCTATAATATTTTCGTGGTTTTTTTTAAGTTCATCTAAATTAGTAGTTTGATGTATAAAACCTCGAGAGGATAAAATATCCAAAAAATCTTTTATATTATTCATTATTACATATTAAAAGTTTCGGATTTGCATTTCAAGAAATGTATTTTATTTTCATCGCTAACTGATACTTCGTTATTATTTTTATTAATTCTAATCGTAAAGACATTGCTGAATAGCGAAATTTCATTTTTATTTATTGATTTTATTTCAAGAGGAATTTCTTGCCTTCCTATTATCATATAAGCTTTTTTTATAGAATTAGTTTTGATTATATCGATTTGATTTATAGATAGTTTATTTTTAGCACAAAAATATTTTTCTTGCCCGAACCGTTTAAACTTGTCGCAACTTCCAATAAAAATAATTGTTGTAAAGACAAGAATATGAAAAAAAATTTTTTTTTTAATCATTTTTTATTTTCCAGTTTCTAAAGTTTCTAGGTCAACTTCCTCTTCGATTTCAACTGGCTCTTGTTCTTTTTTTTTGCTCTCATTAAGGCCTAGAGCTTCAGCAACAGCTTTAGGATCAGTAAGTTCTATTGTCTCTTCAGTAATTTTAGTAGACTTTTTCTTTAAAATCTTTTTTTCTTCTAACTTGTTTTCACTTTGTAATTTTTCGTTAGGATTTTTTTCTAAAGATTTTACATTAGTTAATTCATCGTTAACAGCAACTTTTACCTCTTCTTGAGGACTTGCTTCTGCAACTTCTTCTTTAGCTTTATCTTTTACCTCTTCTTGAGGACTTGCTTCTGTAGCTTGTTCTTTAGCTTCATCTTTTACCTCTTCTTGAGGACTTGCTTCTGTAGCTTGTTCTTTAGCTTCATCTTTTACCTCTTCTTGAGGACTTGCTTCTG